>JFJP01039199.1_pt1 | contig 14214 bp, 10 predicted proteins | sample 431651 | NCBI WGS metagenome assembly JFJP01 (sample SAMN02602958, study PRJNA72255) | Microbial mat metagenome, whole genome shotgun sequencing project. | biome: fresh water; feature: sink hole; material: water; isolation source: purple microbial (photo- and chemosynthetic) mats found in... | reverse complement strand
GGTCGTAGTCGATCTTCTGTATCTCGATGATGAAGTTGTGGTCTTCGCTCTCGGCGTAGATGTCGAGCTCGAAGTTGATGGGCGAGATGGGCGGCTCGAACCGCTTCTCGGTCTCGATCTTCTCGACCACGACCTCGATGTCGAAGAGGTCCTTGACGAAGTTCTGGAAGACCTCCTTGTCGGTGAAGGCCTTCTTGAAGATGGTCTCGTTGTCCAGGGGTGCAAGCATATCCTATTTCTGTATGGTTCGTCGAAGCAAAAGTTCACAGGATGGGCACGCTGCCAGAGTCAGGGCTCCCTTCCCAAGACAAAGATAATGACTTGGTTGCTGCATTGCAAGGCCTGTCTGCTTGTTGGTTGCGACGCCCAATCGCCCGGGCATCCGAGGTTTTACATTCTGGCCAGGGCTGTCTGCGCCTCGGCTCAGCCCTTTCGCAATGCTTGGAGCTGGTGTTCTAGGGACTGAACTTTTTTGCGCAGAAAAGCCAGCTCATCTCCACGTTCGAGCTCATTGGCCCGTTTGAAATCTTCTTGGAAGAGCATCCGCCCATCGACGTTCGTGAGCTCGAGTTTTTCGGTTTCCAAATTCAACCGGACGGACTGTTTGAACCGAAGCTCTGCCTCCGATACCAGCACTTTCATCGTCTTTTCGATGCCCCGTTTGTTCGTGTGGTGGTGCTTCAAGGTTTCCAGAATGTCGTCCATGCCTTGGATAACGAAAAAGCCGGCCGTCGAAGAGCCCAGCAAACCTTGGCGCTTGAGCGAGAAAAGCACATTCTTGAAAGGCACGTTGCTTTTGTCCATCTCGGCCAAAACGGCACCCAACGCGCTGTCTTTCTTCAGGTCCGAAATCCGCCTAGCGTTGCCTTTGCCATTGGCCAATCTGCGGAGCTCGTCCATGAGCCGGTTCTGCAGTTTGTAGCGGTCGTCCACCACATATCCCGAGAAGCGGTTCCTTCCGCCAGAGGCCAGCTTGCTCTTCGAGGTTGCCACCAGGGCAAGGTTGTTGGGATTCTTGTCGTTAGTTCGAACACCCAGCTTGAAGTCCTTTACTTCCTCATAATCATTGGCATACAAGACGATGCGGTTTTCGAGCGCCGCCGAGACCAGCTCGGTGTACGGATTGACAATCTTGGGGTAAACGTGGTGGAACCATACGAAATTCGAAACCCGCTCGGCTGTGAACAGGGCAAATTGGCGCAGTTCTTTCGAGCTTTTGTCTTTTCCCAATTGCCCTACGAACGTGTCGTAGGCGAGGTTGGTGATACGATGCACATCCTCCATCGCGTCGTCAGAAACATCTGTCGGCGCGTCAGGGCAAAGCTCAATCTTTTCGACATTGCTCTTGTACCGGGAAATGTCCATCTGGGTGAGGCTCCTCGAATGCTGCTCGTAGAGAAGGTTGCCGACTCCCTCCAGGGCATCCAGGTGCGAGATGAACTCCTCGCGGAACATGTCCTGCCGGGCCGGATCCCCGTTGAGGCCCGCGGCGTCGATCGCGACCATTCGCTCCCGGATACTCTCGGAATGGCTATTGGGGCTCAACATGGATGATGGTTTTTTGGTTCGGTTTGGTCGCGTTCTGGCCATCGGATTGGTAATATACCAAGGCAAGCTCTGCGTCAGTCATTTCAACTTCATTAACCTCAAATTTCAAGCCTTGTTCTTGAAACATGCTCTTGACCTCCGCATCATTGAAAATGGTCTTTATCGAAACAAAACTTGCGAAGCGGTTTAATTTATGGCCAATAACCTCAATGCGAACTGTCCGATCGGCTGAGGCGATGATGTTTTTCAGCAAGTCCAAGGCCTGGGAGGCGTATTGAAAGCCATATTCATAAGGATTGCACATCACGAAGCGGTTGAACTTCTTATCACGAAAAGTTTCACCGATTTGCCCATGGCCGACAAAGTCCGTAACGTAGTTGGAAATGCTGGTGTTCTTTGTCCATTTCTCTTTATCCGGCTCGGTAATTTTGCTGTCGTCGCCCCGGAGAAATTTGTTCCCGTAATGGCCAAATCCAGCACCGATTTCTATTTCTAGCTCCTGGCTATTCATCATGCTGATTTCAAATCAATTGGTAAAAAAATGGAGAATGGCAATAGTAAGGAAAATGTATGTCTTGTTGAGCAAATTTACGAAATCAACGCGACAATAAACGGCCCGCTATCCGAAATCAACCCCGAAAATCAGCATCCTCAGTGAAAAAAGCCGCCGAGCCGCCCTTGGGCAAAGCCCACCTCGGCAGGAGGCGGGAGCTTTTCCAAGGCGGCTCGGCGGGATGGGCGCGCCGGGGGCACGGCTTAGCGCCCTAAGGTGCGCGATTTTTGTTTTAGAAAGGGCAGTCTATGCCCAAGCGCAGCTTCGGACGTCCAGATTAAAGTCCCTTACTTCCACAGATGGGGCGAAGAAATCCGCTGGGGCAAATCCCTCGAAAAGGAACTTGAAACGACGTCGAACAAGACGCCGGAATCAATCCGCTTGGCCGACAAGCAGGCTATTCGGGTCGATAATGGGCAAGACAAAATTTTGAAGCGCTGTCCCTTGCAGCTTGGCCATCAAGATTCCCCTTGAAGTGGAATAGCTAACCGAAGACAAGGCATTGGCCAAACCTGCATCGAGTACCAGTTTCTTGCCCTCCTGCGTAACTAAAAGCTGCTCCAGGTTTTCGATTCGATAGATAAAGATTAAATGGAAAACACCGCTTGCCTCACCAATATTTTGCTCCTTGCTGTCCGTCCTGACCGTTATGGTCAAATCTGCCTTCGCCAATTTGTCTTCAAGCCGGAAGCTCAGATGCAGCGATTTGTCCAGATAATGGCCCGCGATTTTGTCAAAGTCGAAATTTTCAGGCGCTTCGACCTGGTTCTTTGTCATTTTGAAATCCATCAGCGCCATTTTTTCAGGTGCGAAAATGTTGTCATGCAGCATTGCCAATCAAATTATTGGTTGTTGTCTCTTCGGCGACTTGCCAATCCTTGATAAGGGCTTTCGATTCCAATTTTGTATAACTCACAACGGTGTGGGTCCTGCGGACAAAACCATCTTCGACAAATTCTACGTGCGCACCTTTCTTGGGCACCTCCAAGAGCGGTTCCCCCAATTCCGCTGACAACTTCGCCAAAGAGCGGAGCGTGAAATTGTGCTCCCCATTCAGCCATTTGGAAATTTCTGAAGGGCTCTTCTCCATGCGATTGGCCAAATCCTTTTGGGTCAAGCCTTTCTCGCCCAGGATCTGGTTGACGCGCACCACCAGGTCCGCGTACAAATCCACGAAGATCTCGGTTTCCTTGGGCGTGCTTTTCAGCAATCGATCGACGGTTTTGCTTCTCATGGCTACAAAATTATTTCATCAGTTTCCTAATATATTCATTCATAAGTTAACTGAAAGGAGATTCTTTCACTTTTAAGTGAATTGATTTTAAGATAAGCCTACCTTGTTGTTTTTCAAAGGGTTGCAAAATTGGCTTCTTCAATTTCACAAGCCAAGTTGCCTTCGTTGGTGATGGATTGCCTTGAAGACTCGCCCAACCCCGAAGGGGTGCCATGATTGTAGAAAGCAGAATCAAGCCAAAAAAGAGAACCCCGAAGGGGTGAAATTATCCGCACCGGGAGGAAGGGCCAGGCCACCCCTTCGGAGTTCCGCTCCAACCCAAGGGCGGCAGGCTACAACAATTCCATCCCTTTGCGATTCGCCCGGAATCTTCCGAATTCCGCAGGAGGCAATCGATTTGCATTTATCACCCTCGAAAACCACTGGGCTTTACCCTACAAATTCAGGTCAAAATAAGGTAATAAGGTTATTTTGACTCCGACAATTGATTTTCTACTAAGGTTTTAATCAAAAATAAGGTCTTGGCTACCTGTCTGAAATGACAACCTTAGTAGAAATCCTAACCCATGATGGATACAACCTTATTACCTTATTGCTCCAGGAATCGTAGGGTTGGCAAGGTTTTCTTGATGTTATTTTGTTGGTTGTGAAATTTTATGTTTGAACGCAACTTGGTATGGAAAAAACTGTTCTGTTTCCGAAATTTCCACCCGGAAATCCCTCGCTCCAAAATGCCGCCGAGCCGCCCTTGGGGAAAGCCCACCTCGGCAGGAGGTGGGAGCTCTTCCATGGCGGCTCGGCGGGATGCGTGCGCCGGGGCGATGCCTCAGCGTCCGAGCATGCGCAGGGCTTCGGCGGTCTGGTCGGTGGGCAGGAGGCAGCTCTGGCCTTGGCAGACGAAGATGCGGGCCCCTGTTTCGGTGTGCCGGTCGCGCATCAGCGGCAGTTCGCTGGGCGAGCTGGCGCCGGCCCAGAGGACGTTGGGCAGGTAGTGGCTCTGGAGCTCCATGCGGGCCTCCTGGGCTTCGGGCCCGGCGATGGCCACCTCGAAGCCGGGGAACACCTGGCTCTGGAGCAGCAGGCCCCAGTTGGCGTAGAAATTCCCGTTCGACAGGGCGTACTGCTTGACGTTCAGGAGCATCTGCCGCGAAAGGCGACGCAGCTCGCCGTCCTCGAAGTGCTGGCCCAGGCGGTGCAGCGCGTGGGCCATCGACGAGTTGGACGCCGGGATGACGTTGTCGGTCAGCTCCATCTTGCGGGCCACCACGACGGGGTCGCGGTCGGAGGTGTAGAAGAACATTCCCGATTTCGGGTCGAGGAAATGCTCGGTGGCGTGCTCGGCCAGGCGCTTGGCCTGCACGAGCCAGCGCTCGTCGAAGGTGGCTTCGTAGAGGGCGATGAAGGCCTCGATGGTGAAGCTGTAATCGTCGAGGAAGGCGTTGATGGTGCTGCGCCCGTCCTTGTGGTTGCGCAGGAGGCTGCCGTCGGGCTGGAGCATGTGCTGGCCGATGAACTCGGCGCCGCGGAGGGCCTGCTCCAGGAAGGCGTCCTCGCTGAAGGTCTGGTAGGCATCGACGTAGGCCTTGACCATCAGGGCGTTCCAGGCAGTGAGGATCTTGTCGTCGAGGCCGGGGCGAGGGCGCTGCCCGCGGGCTTGCAGCAGGACGCGCTTGCCGCGGTCGAGCACGTCCTGCACTTGCTGGGGCGTGCTCTGGTGGGCCTGCGCGACCTGGTCGAGCGTCTGCCGGACTCGGGGGATGCTCAGGCCGTCCTCCCAGTTGCCTTCGGGCGTGATGTCGTAGTAGTGGCAGAAGATGGGCGAGTCGTGGCCCAGCAGCGAATCGACTTCGGCGCGGGTCCAGACGTAGAACGCGCCTTCGTGGCCTTGGCTGTCGGCGTCGAGCGACGAGTAGAAGGCGCCTTGGGGCGATTGCAGCTCGCGCTCGACGAAGGCGAGCGTCTCGAAGACGACTTGCCGGTAGAGCGGCTTGGGCTGGTGGGCGAAGGCCTTGGCGTAGAGGCTGACCAGTTGGGCGTTGTCGTAGAGCATCTTCTCGAAGTGGGGAACGTGCCACTGGCCGTCCACGCTGTACCGGGCGAATCCGCCGCCGATGCCGTCGTAGAGTCCGCCCAGGGCCATTTTCTCGAGCGTGAGCTCCACCTGGGCCAGGGCGGCGCTGTCCTGGGTCTGGAAGTGGTAGCGCAGCAGGAACTGCAAGGAGGCGGGCATGGGGAACTTGGGCGCGCCCACGTTTCCGCCATGCTCGGTGTCGAAACGGCTTTTCCACCGGACGAACAGGTGGTCGAGGTCCTCTTGGGTGAAGGCCACGTCGGCGGCCTTTTCGAGCAGGGTCTCGGAGTCGGCCACGCCCTGGCTGAGCTGCTGGGCGGCGCGGATGACCTTCTCGCGGTCGTCGCGGTACGAGCGGGCCAGGCTTTCCAGGACCACGCGCCACTGCTGGGGCGGGAAGTAGGTGCCGCCATAGAACGGCCTGCCGTCGGGTAGGGCGAAGCAGTTCAGGGGCCAGCCGCCCGAGCCGGTGATGAGCTGCACGGCTGTCATGTAAACCTGGTCGATGTCGGGGCGCTCCTCGCGGTCCACCTTGATGCAGACGAAGTTCTGGTTCATGATCCGGGCCAGCTCGGGGTCTTCGAAGCTTTCGTGCTCCATGACGTGGCACCAGTGGCAGGCGGCGTAACCGATGCTGATGAGCAGGGGCTTGTCCTCGCGGCGGGCCTTTTCCAGGGCTTCTTCGCCCCAGGGATGCCAGTCCACGGGGTTGTGGGCGTGTTGGAGCAGGTAGGGGCTGCTTTCGTGGATGAGTCGGTTGGTATGCTGTTGGGCCATCGCGTTTTCGTTTTTTCGGGCCTTGGCGCAGCCTTGTTGGGGCATCGCCAAGGCGAGTGTGAGGGTTGCGGACAAACACAAATGCGCGAATCTAGCCAAAAAATGGCATCGCTCCCTGCCGCTCGGGCGCGACGCGGCTTGGCGCGCACCATCAGAACGGCGGCAGGTCGTTTTCATCTCTGTGGCCGATTTTTTTCAGGTCGAGGTAGATGCCCAGGCCGAGGTAGGGATGGGCGACCTGGCGGGCCAGGGCGAAGCGCAGATCGACGAACCAGCGCAGCGGATCGATCAGGGCGCTTCCCAGTTCCAGTCCGGCGTTGAAGTGTTGGGAAGTCTCGTTGAAGCGGAACACCCCGATGGAGTAGTTGTAGAGCCTCATGCCGACCCCCAGGTAGGGTCTTAGGCGCACTTGCGAGACGAACAGCGGATAGCCCAGGTTCATGTTGAACTCGAAATGCCGCTTGGTCAGGCCAAAGGTGTCGGTGGTGGTCTCGAACTGGCTGATGGCCAGCAGGATGGTCATTCCGCCCTCGCTTTGCGCCGCCACGCGGCCCTCGGCCCCCAGGAGCAGATGGTGTACCGAGAAGCAGCCTCCCGCGCCCAGCTCCTGCGCTACCACAGGATGCGCGAAGGTCAGAAAAATGACTGTGAAGGCCCAGAATATCATGTTGAACTTCGACCGCATCAACAAATCGCGAACTTTTTCTACCTTAGCACTTGATGCAAGCATCGCCAAGCGTGAGGAACATTCTTTTATTTTCATAACATATAAAATGATGAAGTTCAAAATCTTGATGCTCGCCCTGATGGGCTGGGCTGGCTGTTTCACCGCGCAGGCGCAGAGCCTGGCCTATCTGGTGGACGGCGAAGGCAAGACCCTCAAGGTGTTCTTGCCGGGGCAGGAAATCTTTCTGTTCCAGACCGACCGAAGCCTGGAAGGCGATACCCTGGCCAGCCTCAACTTCTCCGGAATCCTCCGTGAAGTCGGCCCAGACGCCCTGGTCTTGACCGACTACAAATTAACGGAAAAATTCTACGTCGGCGACGCGCTTCTGCCTTTCCACCAGGAAACCTTCGTCTATGGCCCCGACATGACCCGACGTGTGCCCATCGAGAGCATTGGCGCCATCGGGCTGCCCTCGCGCGGGGCCAAGGTGGGCCAGACCATGAAGATGCTCGGGGCCGCCGCCTTCGTGCTGGCGCCGCTGGTCAGCCTCAACCTCAACGACTTGGACGAGTTCAACACCCAGACCTACATCAACTGGGCCAGCTTCGGCGCCCTGGTGGGCCTCAGCGGCCTGGGCTTGGAGATGTTCGCCAAGAACAAGCTCTACGTCCTGCGCGAAGGCCACTACACCCCCGATGCCGAGGTTCCATTCAAGCAACTTGAGGGCACTTTGGAGATACGTTAATCCCAGCTTGTCCATTTCGTCCCACACAATCCTCCGTCATGCCCAACGAAACGTCCACCTACAACGAGCTCAAAAATCTGATCCGCGACCTCAGGGGCAAGATTTCACCAGAGGAGAGCCTGGCCCTGAACATGGGGCTGGAGAGGCTCATGGAAGACCTCAAGACGCACAGCCTTGAGCTGGAGATGCAAGGCCACGAGGTGGACCAGTACCGCACCAGCCTGCGCAACACCGCCCAGAAGTTTTCCGACATCTACGAATTTTCGCCCGTCGGAATCCTGTCCATGGACTTCAAGGGACGGGTCATCGAGATGAACAACAAGGCCAGCGAGCTGCTCGGCCATCTGCCCGCTGCCGTCAAAGACCTGCCTTTCATCGTCTTTTTCCGTGGCCAGGAAAAGTCCGCCTTCTACCAGCTCCTCGACTCGATCGCCAAGGAGGAGGTCCAGAGCAAGACCTTGGAGTTTTGCCCCGTTTCCAACGAGACGGCCTACAAGGTCCTGCGCCTGACGGCCAAGCACTGGTTCGACCACTCGCTCGGCAGGACCCTGCTGCTCTGCTCCTTGGAGGACATCACCAGCCTCAAGCTCGCCAACCGACGGCTGGCCCACCAGGTCGAGATCATGCACCAGATCTCGGACCTGCTCATCGAGACCGACGAGGACCTCACCGTAACCTTCTTCAACGAGGCCATGTCGCAGACCCTGGCCTGGACCCCGGCCATGGTCCTGGGCAAGAACCTTTCGACCCTCCTGGGCGAGAAGACCGCCTTCGTGCGCAACCAGCTCCGCCAGATCGGCGACAAGGGCGAGGTCTCGATGGAGCTGGAGCTCGCGGTCAACGGCAAGGTCTTCTTCGACGTCAAGGCCCGCCGGGTACACCAGACCGGCCAGGACGGCTTCCTGCTCGTCCTGCGCGACACGAGCCAGCGCCGGATCATGGAGCACGACCTCGAACGCAGCCGCGAGAGCTTCAGCTCGGTGGTCAAGCAGTGCCCCGCCGGAATCTGCATCACCAACGAAAAAGGAATCTTCGAGTACGTCAACGACGCCTACGCCAAGTTCTACGGATACCGAGAAGAGGAGCTCCTGGGGCAGCATTTCACCATCGTCGTGCCCGAGGCCAACAAGCAACTGCTCTCGGACCTCCACGACAAGTTCCTCGGCGAAAAGACCGAGATCCGGGGCGAGTGGCCCGTCCAGAACAAGCTCGGCCAGACAAAGACCATCCTGGCCGACGCCGCCTACATCATCGGCGAGGACGACCGCCCCAAGAAGGTCACCTTCGTCATCGACATCACCGCACGAAAACAGATGGAGGAGCAGCTCCGCCTGACCAACGCCACCAAGGACCGCCTCTTCGCCATCATCGGCCACGACCTCAAGTCGCCCTTCCATACGCTCATTTCCGTCTCTGACCTGCTGGTGCAGCGCGCCGGCCGGCTTTCGCCCGAAAAGCAGGCCATGTTCCTCGAAGGCCTCAGCCGTTCGGCCAAGCAGGGCTTCGAGCTCCTGAGCAACCTGCTCGACTGGGCCCGCAGCCAGACCGGCAACATGGTCTTCGACCCGCAGCATGTTTCCTTGGCCGAGAGCCTCAACCCGACCATCGAGCTGGTCTCGGAAGTCGCTGCCGCAAAGGGCATCTTGGTGGAGAACCTGCTGACCTCCAGGACGGTCTGGGCCGATACCAACATGCTGGCCACCATCGCCCGCAACCTGCTTTCCAACGCCGTGAAATTCAGCCCCTTCAACGCGAGAATCCAGATCTACGACCAGGCCGCCGAGGAAAATGGCCGCCCCATGCGCCGCATATTCGTCCGCGACTGGGGCGTGGGCATATCGCCCGAGAACCAGGCCAAGCTCTTCAGCCTCTTCACGCACTTCTCGACCATCGGCACCGACGACGAGAAAGGAACCGGCCTGGGCCTCATGCTCTGCAAGGAGCTGCTCGACAGGCACGGTGGCAGCTTCCAGGTTTCCAGCGCTCCCGGCGAAGGCTCCACCTTCTCGTTCAGCCTGCCCGTGGACACCGCGCCTGCCTGAGCGCACGCCCCGGAGGGCCCTGCCCATTTTCGGGGCCGCTGATTTTCCCGGCCGGAAGGCTTTCGCCGCGTTTTTGCCCGAAAGTCTGGCTGCGAGGGCTTGGAGTCTCCGCGGGTTTCGTATTTTTGACAGGGCGAAACGGCCAAGTCATGGCCAATGCTGCCTGATAATTTCTAAAACCGAATCCGAAGCCAACTTCAGCCCATGAACACCCAACGCTATCTGCTTTCCGTAACCTTGGCCGCGACCTTGGGCGGCCTTCTGTTCGGCTACGACACCGCCGTCATCTCCGGGGCCATCAAGTCGCTCAAGGAATATTTCGAGCTCGACGCCGCGGGCGAGGGCTGGGCCGTTTCGAGCGCGCTGCTCGGCTGCGTGGCCGGGGCGCTTCCCGCCGGATGGATCAGCCGGGTCTTCGGCCGCAAGATGGGCCTGGCCCTTTCGGCCTTGCTTTTCCTGGTCTCGGCCTTGGGCAGTGCCTTGGCGGGCAGTCTCAACGGTTTCGTGGTCTATCGGATCATCGGCGGCCTGGGCGTCGGCCTGGCCTCGATGATCGCGCCCATGTACATCGCCGAGGTCGCGCCCGCCGAGCGCCGCGGACGCCTGGTCTCGCTCTACCAACTGGCCATCGTCACGGGCATCGCCTTGGTCTTCTTCGTCAACTACTTCATCGCCCTGCAAGGCGACGACCAGTGGAACCGCGACTGGGGCTGGCGCTGGATGCTCGGCTCCGAGACCCTGCCCGCGGGCTTGTTCCTGGCCTTCAGCTTCTGGATCCCCGAGAGCCCCCGCTGGCTGGTGGCACAAGGGAGGCACGACAAGGCCCTGGAGGTGCTCACCCGCCTCAACGGCCCCGAGACCGCCCGCCAGGTACTGGCCCAGATCGAGCAGACCCTCGACAGCCGCCTGCCCAAGTTCCGCGACCTGCTGGCGCCCGCCGCGTGGCTGGCCCTGCTCGTGGGCATGGGCCTTTCCGCCTTGCAGCAGGTAACGGGCATCAACGCCATCATGTACTACGCGCCCAAGATTTTCGAGAACTTCGGCGCCGGCCGCGACGCCGCGCTCCTGCAAAACACCCTGGTCGGACTGGTCAACCTGGCCTTCACCTTCGTGGCCATCAAGACCATCGACCAGTACGGCCGCAAGGCCCTGCTGCTCGTTGGTGGCGCGGGCATGGTCCTGGGCCTGGGCGTGGTGGGCCTGGGGCTCTTCCTCCAGAACCAGGGCATCTGGCTGCTGCCCTTCGTGCTGCTCTACATCGCCTCCTTCGCCATGTCGTGGGGGCCCGTGGTCTGGGTGCTGCTCTCCGAAATCTTCGACAACCACGTCCGCAGCCTGGCCCTTTCCATCGCCGTCTTCGTGCAGTGGGCCTTCAACTTCCTGGTCTCGCAGACCTTCCCCATGCTCGTGGACAGCCCCGCCCTCAACGAGCGCTTCCACGGGGCCTTCCCCTTCTGGCTCTACGGCTTCATGGGCCTGGTCGCCCTCTGGTTCGTCTGGCGCCGCGTCCCCGAGACCAAGAACAAGACCCTCGAGGAGATGCAGCAGATCTGGAAACGCTGATTCCCAACGCGATAGCCGCCCTGCCCCATGATCATCTTCCACATCGCCCTGATTGCCGTACTGACGGCCGTGGCCTGCGCCCTGCTCGGGGTCTTCCTCGTGCAGCGCAAGATGTCGCTGATGAGCGACGCCATCAGCCACTCCGTCCTGCCCGGCATCGTGGTGGCCTTGCTGCTGGTCGATAGCCTCCATTCGCCTTGGCTCATCCTGGGCGCCTCCCTCTCGGGCATCCTCATGGTCTTCCTGGTCGAGACCATCAACCGCACGGGGCTGGTCAAGGAGGATGCCGCGATGGGCCTGGTCTTTCCCGCCCTCTTCAGCCTCGGAGTCATACTGGTCAGCCAGGGCCTCGAAAACGTCCACTTCCACGAGAGCACCGTGCTTGTCGGCGACATCGCCCTCTCGGCCCTCGACCAGGCCCGCGTCGGCGGACAGGCCATTGGCCCCAAGTCGCTCTACGTCATGGCCTCCGTGCTGCTGCTCGACCTGCTCTTCGTGCTGCTCTTTTTCAAGGAGCTCAAAATCACCACCTTCGACCCCGACCTCGCGGCCACCTTCGGCTTCCGGCCCGGCCTGATGCACTACCTTTTCATGGGCCTGGTCTCCATAACGGCCGTGGCCGCCTTCGACGCCGTGGGCTCCATCCTGGTCATCGCCCTGATGATCGCCCCCGCCTCGGCGGCCTACCTCCTGACCGACAACCTGGCCAAGATGCTGGCCATCAGCGCCTTGCTTGCCGCACTGAGCGCACTGTTCGGCTTTTTCGCCGCCACCTGGGCCAACGCCTCGCCCTCGGGCAGCATGGCCATGTCCACCGGGCTGGCCTTCCTGCTGGCCTACCTCTTCGCCCCCGGCCGGGGCATGTTGGCCCAGCGCCGCGTCCGCCTGCGCAACCGCCGCCGCTTCTCGCTCCAGATCCTGCTCGTCCACATCTCCAACCACTCCGACACCTCCCGCGAGGGCGCCGAGAACTCCCGCGCGACCCTGCCCCAGCACATCCGCCTTTCCGAGCGCTTCCTCGACGAGCTCGTCCGCCTGGCCCTCCGCCAAGGCCTGCTCACCGAGCGCGAAGGCGTCCTCCACCTCACCGAGCAAGGCCAGGCCCTGGCCCACCGCCGCGTCGTCCAAGACGCCCGCCTCGACGTCGAGCTCTGACGCGGGAAGCATGGGGCCGACAATCCTATTCATCCCCATTTTTGGGATGCGCATTGGGTGGATTTTTGGTTCTTTACAAGAGCGAGTGGGTAGCGCGAAAAGGACCGATTCGGGTGAAAGCAAGTTTTCCGGTCAAGAAGCACCTGCTGGTCCTCAACAGCGCGCGCGCAGCATACCGAACTCGAGTTCAAAAAAAACGCCAAGGCGCTTGTTTTTTCAAAGTACAGTTTGTATCTTTCGCATCGTCAATTTCACCCCTCGATGCTCAAGCTACCCTTGAAAACCGCGAATGTCCAGGGCCAAATCCGGCAGCCAAACTTCCCAAACCTGTCGATTCGAATTTTGACGGATTGGCCCGGCTTCTGGAGCTGTGCATGTAATTCGTACTTGCACAATGGTGCTTTTGGGTAGGAATTGGGGATGGTGGAAGTAATGACCTAATGTGCAAAAAAGCGAATGATGAACAATTTGAATTTGATATGATTAAAAAAATTTGATACACCAAGATTTATAATTTTAAAATTTCGTATCTTTGTGATAGATAAAATTAAATTATGAAATTACAAATATATATTGATACATCGGTATTTGGCGGATACTACGACAAAGAATTTGACGAAGTTACAATTCAATTATTTGACAGAATAAGAAATAAAGATTTTATTGTAGCTGTTTCGGACATAACAATTGGAGAACTTGAATTTGCACCCGAAAAAGTAAGAAATTTAATAAGCGAAATTCCGCAAGATTGTTTACAAAAAATCGAATTAACGCAAGACGCTTATGAACTTGCTCAAACTTATATAAACGAAAAAGTTGTAGGAAAAACAAGTTTTACAGATGCCCAACATATTGCAACGGCAACTGTAAATCGTGCTGATGTTTTGATAAGTTGGAATTTCAAACATATTGTAAATCTTGACAGAATTCGTGGATATAATTCTGTAAACTTGCGCTTAAATTATCCAATAATAGAAATCAGAAGTCCAAAAGAATTATTAAAATATGGAAACAACGATTAATAATATGAAAGAATTTGATGCAGTTTTGTTTATGCGTGAAATTCGGACAATTTTAAATGACTTGATAATTAAAATGTCATTTACAGAGCAAAATGAGTTTTTCAAACGCTTATTAACGGATAAAGAATTTGCTAATCAGCTGATTGAAAAATATAAAATGCACTTAACATATAAGAGCCAATAATTGTCGGCTTTGGTACAATTTTGAAATTTTTGTGCTTTTTACAAAAAGAAGTGCTAAATTGATACGAAAGTGCTGTAAATCCGGCAACTACGGCTACCGTTTTTCGTTAGCGTTCATTGCAAAAACACAAACAAAAATGATACATCAAACTGAAATTAAGAACTATAATGGTTCAATCCAAGAACTTGCTGATGAAATTGGCAATTTAAGATATGATTCTTTGTCAATTTTCTTAAATTTGCTTGCTGAAAAAATTGAAAGGGACAGTTTTAAAGATAGAAGTCGTAAAAGAATTAAACTAGCGACTAATCTTGAAAAAAGTTCCAAGTTTCTAAAACAAGCAAAATTAGAAATTGATTCAGCCTGGAAAATTTGTGAACCTTATATGTGAAAAGGTATGACACTGTCCCACTTTTTTACACAGAAAATGAACTTGAATCAAAATTGATAAATAACCTTCAAAAATTCTTAATGGAACTTGGTAAGGGATTTGCCTTTGTAGGTCGCCATTATAGAATAATGCTTTCATTATAGAATAATGCTTTCCAGTAAACACTATTATGTAGCACTACCATCCGACAAAAATTGAATTTTGCATTTATCCTGATTTAAAAGTCTGATTTACAGATACTTCCGAGTCTGGTTTTCCGGAT
>JFJP01039198.1_pt1 | contig 14216 bp, 18 predicted proteins | sample 431651 | NCBI WGS metagenome assembly JFJP01 (sample SAMN02602958, study PRJNA72255) | Microbial mat metagenome, whole genome shotgun sequencing project. | biome: fresh water; feature: sink hole; material: water; isolation source: purple microbial (photo- and chemosynthetic) mats found in... | reverse complement strand
TGAAAAAAAAGAATATGTAGTGAAGTAGAGAAAACAGGCGCACCCTTTGGGTGCGCCTGTTTTCTAAAATACAATCAAATTATCTCTGTAGTTCCATTCTAATTTTAGAAGCCTCTTTCTCAAGGTCTACATCGGAAGCTTCGAAGCCCCCATGCATCTGAATCTTTGTGCTCGTAGCGGGGTAGAGCTTCACGTGCACATGTGGTACTTCAAATCCTTCGACAGCCATACAGGTACGAACGGTGTTGTATACCGTATCGAGTGCGAGTGCAATTTTTTTTGCAACATCAAGAATATGTACATATGTGACATCATCAAGATTGAAAATATACTCGACGTGCTTTTTCGGAATTATAAGTACTTGTCCAGGAACGACGGGGAATTTATCCATAATGCCAATACAGACATCATCCTCGTATACAAATTGTGCGGGTATTTCTTTTGCTATTATTTTGTCAAAAATATCATTCATATCCCACCATTCTGCCATAGTCGTGATACATGGTAAAATGTGGATCTATGATACCTCTGCGTCCGTATGCACTTAAAACGTTTGTTTCTCCGTTTGAGCAAAATGAGCTTAATGAATACTCATCACTCATGCAACAGCTTTTAGTAAATCGAGGTATTACTACAAGAGAAGCTGCGGTTCGTTTTTTAAATCCAAATTACGATACCGACCTACATAGCCCGTTTCTTCTTACCGACATGGATAAGGCTGTAGAACGGATTCTCCGAGCGCTTCAGAATAACGAACACATCGTTATTTATACTGATTATGATTGTGATGGTATTCCAGGAGGTGTACTCCTTCATGATTTTTTTACTGCCCTCGCGTATACGAATTTTGAAAACTATATTCCGCATCGCCATCATGAAGGATATGGATTCAATGTAGATTCTGTAGAGAAATTTAAGAAACGAGATGCGACACTCATTATTACTGTAGATTGTGGGATTACCGATCATACTGCGGTACTTAAAGCGAATACGTTGGGAATCGACGTTATTGTTACTGATCATCATGAAGCAGGAGAAACACTTCCCGAAGCATACGCTGTCATCAATCCCAAGCGAGATACTGCATATCCGTTCCAAGGTATTTGTGGTACGACCGTCGCATATAAGCTCGCACAAGCCATCCTCGAAGAGGGAAAGAAACGTGGACAAATTACATTGAAGGACGGTTTGGAAAAATGGTGGCTCGATCTCGTGGCAATCGCAACAGTGGCAGATATGGTACCGCTTTCAGATGAAAATAGAACGCTTGCTCGGTATGGGCTTTCTGTACTCCGTAAATCAAAACGTCTTGGTCTTCAACATTTGCTCCATAAGGCAGGTGCGAGTCAATCACATCTCACAGAAGATGATATCGGATTTACCATTGGCCCACGCATTAATGCTGCGTCACGTATGGATGACCCTGAAGATGCATTTCATATGCTTCGTACTCGTGATGAAGTTGAGGCTGGAACCTACGTCGCACATCTTGAAAAACTCAACAACGAACGAAAGGGAGTTGTTGCTGGCATGACTAAAGAAGCCCGAAAACGAATGAGTGCACTTGAAAGCGTACCATCGGTTATCGTCATGGGAAATCCTGAATGGCGTCCTTCGCTTGTGGGGCTTGTAGCAAGTGCTCTTGCTGAAGAATTTAATCGTCCTGCATTCTTGTGGGGAAAAGATGGAAAGGGAATTATTAAAGGTTCATGTCGAAGTGAAGGGGTGACAAGTATCGTACGTCTCATGGAAGGTGCTCGAGAATCCTTTCTTACATTTGGCGGACATCATGCATCAGGAGGTTTTTCAGTGAGTCATGAAAATATTCACACGCTTTCAGAAACACTCTGTGCTGAACACACATTGCAAACACAATCAGAAGAAATCAAACAGAGAATTCAAGAAGTCGATGCGGAAATTACAATCGATGCAGTTACTTCCGAACTTATTGCTTCACTCGAACAGCTCGCGCCATTTGGTGTGGGAAATGCTAAGCCACTTTTTGCACTACGTGATGTTGTTCCGCAAGATGTGTCTATCTTTGGGAAGACACAAAATCATACAAAATTGAAATTGGTGAGTGGAAATAATAGATATGAAGCGATTTGTTTCTTTAAATTACCGACAGATTTTTCTACACTTCCTGAAACTGGGAAAACTTGTACGCTTCTTGCTCATATCGAACGCTCACATTTCATGGGAAGGCTTGAAACTCGGCTCAGGATTATTGACATTATGTCTTAAAATGGGCTACGAGAAAATGATATACTGCATAGTATGAATGAGGTAATTATTTTTTGTGATGGGAGTGCTATTGGAAATCCTGGTCCTGGAGGATGGGGTATGGTGGCAATATGCGCTGATAAAAAAGATGTAGAAGAGGCAGGTGGTTTTAATATGCATACAACGAATAATCGCATGGAGCTCACTGCTGCGATTGAGGGTTTAAAACAGTTGCCTAAAAAATCAAAAGTACTCATTAAAACTGACTCGCAGTATGTCATCAACGGTGCAACGAAATGGGTATTTGGATGGATGCGTAATAATTGGCAGACTTCACAAAAAACAGAAGTTCTCAATAAGGATTTGTGGGAAGAACTTGTGACTGTTTCAAAAGAACATTCTGTCTCTTGGGAGCATGTACGTGGACATGAAGGCGTGACCCTTAATGAACGTGTTGATATGATCGCAAATGGGTTTGCACGGAAAGAGGAAGTAATACTTTTTAAAGGGAATGAAGATGCATATGCTGTTTTTCTAGAGGGAATGCCAAAAGCACGTTCTGTTGGTGCATCGTCTAAAAAGGGGAAAGCGTACTCATATGTTTCTTGTATTGATGGAATCGTTGCAACGTATGCCACATGGGCAGAGTGTGAGAACGCGGTAAAAGGAAAGAGTGCAAAATTCAAAAAAACTATTTCAAAGGAAGATGAAGTGGCACTTATTGCATTGTGGAATACGTAATATGCATGGAATATATTTTTATAGTATTGGTATAGCATTTACGAGCGGAATTTTTATCCGCTCGTTTTTTTATGTGGGATGGCCAGAAATAGCATGTATGATGATGACCGGTATTGCGTGTGGTGTGGCATTTATGGTGCAGGGGCGAAAGAAAGTCAAAGACTTTCTTTCGCCCCTTTTTCTCATCGCGCTCACACTCATTTGTTTCGTGTTGGGTATCATACGAATGCAGAGTGTTCGTACTGAAATTTCCCCACTCGCTCCATATGTCGATACAAATGTATCACTTACCGCGCGTATTGTTCGTGAACCAGAAATACGTGAATCGACAATCAATCTCACCGTGCTCACTTCTGTAAAAACGGAGTCAAATACAGAACTCATACTCGTTTCAGTTGATCGTTTTGCTTCGGTATCAGAAACGCTCTCGTATGGTGATACTCTTCAGATTGATGGAAAACTTTCGCCTCCAAAAACATTTGATACCGATGGTGGTCGAGTATTTGATTATCCTGGTTACCTAAAAGCTCGTGGAATTTCGTATGTAATACCGAGAGCAAAGGTGAAAATTGATACAGAAGAAACAGGAACGTTTATGGGATACTTATTTCAGTACAAAAAAGTATTTCAAGAATCACTCGAACAGAGTATTCCCGAACCATACGCGGGACTGGGAGAGGGTGTGCTTCTCGGTGTAAAACGGGCACTCGGAAAAGATTTGGAAGATGCCTTTAGACGTACCGGTATCATTCATATTGTCGTGCTTTCGGGTTACAACATTATGATCGTTGTAGAAAGTATTATGTTTGCACTTTCATTTTTCTTTTTTCCACGCACAAGATTGATTTTAGGAATACTTACAATTTCAGTTTTTGCACTCATGGTAGGACTTTCAGCTACAGTGTTACGTGCATCACTCATGGCAGTACTTCTACTCATTGCTCGTACGACAGGTCGTACCTATGCAGTGCTTCGTGCGCTCACTCTTGCTGGTGTGGGGATGCTTATACTTAATCCATATCTTCTCGTGCATGATCCTGGTTTTCAGCTCTCCTTCCTTGCAACACTCGGACTTATCCTCCTTGCTCCGCATATAAAAAAGCATCTCACTCGGATTCCCGAATTGTGGGGTATTCGTGGATTCCTCACTGCCACTCTTGCGACTCAGCTTTTTGTATTGCCACTTCTTTTATATCAGATGGGCATACTTTCACTCGTGTCGGTAATTGTAAATGTATTAGTACTTCCTATAGTTCCACTTGCAATGCTTTTTACCTTTCTTTCCGGAGTGGCTGGATTACTATTTTCTACACTGGGAATACTGTTTGGATTTCTGGCATATCTCTCACTTGGATACATAATTTTTGTTGCCCAACTATTTGACTCGCTTTCATTTGCGTCAGTGACAATACAGACATTCCCATTTTGGATTGTGTTGGTGATGTACGCACTCTATGTGTTCGCACTGGTGTATATGTATACAAAAGAAGAGAGCGTGGTTCTCGACGAAGCAAAAGATGAGTATGACGATTGGACATTTGAGGATGAGAATCCTCTTACATCTGTACAAAAAGTAGTGTGTAAAGATAATTCCTTCCCATTTAGATGAACGTGCATAGATAGTTTCAAAATATCTCTAAAATATAGTTTGACTTGAGTACAGGAGCGATATATTGTTATTTTTTATAATTATGTAGTTTCATAAGTATGGCATTTCACATAGCACGAGAAGAAATAGCGAAAACAGAATTAGCTCTTAATTTGTCTTTCCCAAAATCGTTTGTTGAAAACATGGAATTAAATAATGGAGGAACTGTATTAGTGAATGATATTGATTGGGAACTTATACCATTTAAAAATACGGCCGATCAAAAGGTATTGGTACGCACGTGTAACGATATAATTCAGGAGTTAGAGAGTGCACGTTCTTGGAGTGAGTTTCCTTCGGATGCTATTCCGTTTGCCTTTGATGGGGAAGGTAATTACCTTGTATTTATGACTGATGATAATATGGTCCTCAATAATCCTGTGTTTGAATGGAATCATGAAACAGGAGAAGTGACAGAAGTAGCTTCAGACTATAGCGATTTGTAATTCTCATTTCACTCGTGAGTAGAATAAAAAACGACCCCAAGAATTTCTTGGGGTCATTGCTCATTTCGATGTTCTTATCCCTTGCACCGATCCATACTGACGGGGGTGCATTCTGATGGCCGTATGGGCAAGATCTTTTTACCTCCAGAGAGTGTTACGATATCATTAAACATCAGTGTGCTTCCGAGTTCTGCTGTAGCAAATGTTGCAGACACACTTATTGTGACTTTTCCACCCTGCAAAATCAGATAACTTGGACGCATTGAAAAGCCGAAATATCCGTTCTTGTCTTGGTATGCGATTGCTTGTGTCCATAGATTCCCGTCAATATACAAACGTACATCTGTTCCAGGGACAAGTCGATGCATTTGAATGTCAAACGAATCGAGCACACATCCAGCAATCACGGTAATTGGACACTCGACGTACATGAATCCTTTCATTTCACCCGGATATTCTCCATAGGTGAATGGAGGTAGTATTGTCGAGATCATTACCGGTGCATATTGTGACAATACAAATACATCAATACGAGCCATTGCGGGTTTTAATTCAATGTGTGTATCAAAACTTGCGCTGACTACCGATACATGTACCTGAGTGGTTCCGCCGTTTTTAGTATTCGGATTCAACATCCCAATGATTTCAAGTGATCCTTGTTGCCATAGGTATGTTGGTCCATGAGGAATAAATCGATACAGATCGTTTTCTCTACTGAAATATCCACTAAGTTCACGTCCATTATAGAGAATTTTCGTATTGATCACATTAATAGTGCTTTCAAATACGAGTTCTCCAATGAGAACTGGCTTTGCACAATTTTCGCTTTCTCTCTGATAAAGAGGACAGGTGACATTCAAGAGAGTCATTCGAAACTCCTCACCGGGTGTGACAAGTACTGACGTTGGCACTTGTTTTATAACAGCATCAGCTATTAATGGCGCTTCTGACATGAAACCGCTTCCTCCACCACCGCATGCTGTGATGAGTGAAATAAAAAAGGCCATAAGGCCGAGTTTTATGAATTTTAGCATTTCTGCTCCTTTAAAAAGGACAGGCTAGTGCAGGATGTCCGCACTTATTTCCTATGAATATTCTACTAGTAATATTGATGCATGTCAATTCATGTGTCACTTTATAAAAATTAAGTGTATTCAGAAATGGATGGTATGTATTGATATCGAACAATAATTTGACATCTGCTAAAGACTCGAGTACTATAGCCCTCGTTCTAGTCGCCTTACAGGCGCGGTATACCTTTCGCAAAACTGCTCAAGGTCTTGCGAAAGTTTACTAGACTTTCTCACCTCCGCGGATGCAGAACCCTGGCAGGTGATGCGATGCACGTTTAATAGATTCTGTGGGTACTTCGTTTAACACTGGCCGTTACCTGTTGTTACACGAGGTTCTCACCAAATTACACTGAAATTGCTTAGTATTTTCATTGTATTGGGTGTTGAATCATCAGTTCAGTAGTTAATAATACTGCACTGATTAGAAAGACAAATTTGTCTTTGTATCTTGTGCGCTTTAAGCGTTTTTAAATTTTATGTCACGATCACTCTATAAAGGACCTTATATTAATGAAAAAATCTTGAAGAAAATTCAAGACAAGAAGCCAGCAGACAATGTGGTTATTAAGGTGTGGGACCGAGCTTCAGTTATTTCGCCTGAAATGGTTGGATTTAAGTTTGGTGTACACAATGGAAGAACGCATATAGAAGTCTTGGTTGCAGAAGAAATGGTAGGACACCGACTTGGAGAGTTCTCTCCAACAAAGAAATTTATCCGCCATGGAGGTAAGATGCAAAAAGATCTCGAAGTAAAGAAGAAGGAAGCCGAGGTAGCTGCAGCAAAAGCAGCAAAGGCAGGCGGAGACTCTAAAACTAAAAAATAATCGTACCCTTACTTAATTTATGAAAGCTTTTCTCAAAAACTATCGTCAATCACCTCGTAAGGTACGCCTTATTGCTGATCTCGTACGTGGCAAGAGTGTTGCCAATGCACTTGAAACATTGAAATTTGTAAATAAACGAGCATCTGAGCCATTTGCTAAACTTATTCGTTCAGCTGAATCAAATGCAAAATCTCAAGGAGTAGATGTTTCAGCACTCATTGTAAAGACGATTACCGTGGACAAAGGTACTGTTCTGAAGCGTTTTATGCCTCGGGCACGTGGTACTGCAGCACGAATCAACAAGCGCAGTAGTCACCTCAACGTTGAATTAGGAACTAAATAATTTAATTATCTCATTACCATGACACACGTCGCACACCCATATGTTCAACGAATCGGAGTCATCCGTGATTGGAAATCACGATGGTTTGCTGCTGATCCAAAGAAATATCGTGAGTACATTCGTACTGATGGTTCTGTTCGTAAACTTCTTGATAAAAAACTCAAAGGCATGCACATCGCAGGTGTTGAGATTGAGCGAAATGAAAAAATCTTTCGTGTAATTATCAAGTCTTCACGACCAGGACTCATTATTGGTCGTAGTGGTGAAGGAGCAACAAAACTTCGTAATGATGTTGATATGCTTCTTCGAACGCTTAAACTTACTGAAAAGCCTGAGATTAAAATTGATATTGAAGAAGTTCGTTCACCTGAAACAAGTGCTTCTATTGTTGGACAAATGATTGTTGAGGGACTTGAAAAGCGTATGCCATTCCGTCGTGTTATGAAGATGACAGCAGAAAAGGTAATGGCAAATCGTGATGTAAAAGGTATTCGTATCATCTCGTCAGGTCGTCTTGGTGGAGCAGAAATGGCTCGAAAAGAAGAAATTAAGAAAGGACGAATTCCACTACAGACTCTTCGTGCTGACATTGATTTTGCACGAGAGACCGCAACACTTCCGTATGGAGCTATCGGTGTAAAGGTATGGATTTACCGAGGTGATATCTTTACTGACCGTAAAGCAAATGCAGAAGAGCAGGCAACACAGAAAGATCGACGTACACGAAGTGTGGCAAAAACAGCATAATTAAATTTGGTATATGTTATTTCCTAAAAAAGTAAAGCACCGAAAGTGGCAGACAGATCGAAAGCATCCCGATCGTCTCAATGCAGCAGAAACTCGTGGAATCACGGTGTCATTTGGTGCATTTGGTCTTAAAGCACAGACACAGTCTCGTGTGAAATCAAATCAAATTGAAGCTGCACGTCGAGTGATATCAAGAACTCTTGGTAAAACTGGAAAAATTTGGATTCGGATTTTCCCTGATAAGCCAGTTACAAAGAAGCCTGCTGAAGTAGGTATGGGTAAGGGAAAGGGAGATCCAGATCACTTCATCTTCGATGTACGACCAGGACGAGTACTTTTTGAGATTGATGGAGTACCTGAGGATATTGCTCGAGAAGCACTCCGAAAGGCTACTGCAAAGCTTCCGTTAAAGGCTAAAGTAGTTACTAGAGAGCAAACTCGCGCATAATTATCTAACATATGACGATGAAAGAAATACAACAAAAAAATGATGCAGATCTCGCTCTCTTTATATCAGAAAAACGAGAGGAACTTCGAAAGCTTCGTTTTGGAACATCAGGAAGTGGAATGCGAAACAGTCATGCTCTCCGTAATCTACGACATGAAATAGCACAAGGTCTCACTGAATTAAACAAACGACAACAAGCAACCGCATAACGAGTAGCATTTATAAAAAAAATATGTCAACAGAAATTAAAACAACAGAAACAACACTCACGAACGGACGAGTCCTTCGCGGGACCGTTGTGGGGACTAAAATGCAAGACACCATTACGGTGGCTGTTGAGCGCTACGTTATGCACCCAAAGTACAAGAAATTTATGCGTCGCACAAAGAAGTTTCTTGTTGATGATAAGGGAAATACCGCAAAAGAAGGCGATAAGGTCGAAATTCGCGAGACACGTCCACTCTCAAAGCGAAAGCATTTTGAGCTCGTGAAGAACTAATGGCTTCATAAATATTTACGTATGATACAACCACAATCAATAGTGAAGATCACCGATAACTCAGGAGGTAAAATAGGCCGAGTGTTCAAGGTGCTTGGTGGATCAAAGAAGCGATATGCGGAGCTTGGAGAGCTTGTTGTGCTTTCTATTCAAACTGCAGAGCCACGAAAACAAGTAAAAAAGAAAGATATTTGCTATGGCGTAGTAGTACGTCAGCGAAAAGCGTTTCGACGAAAGGATGGTTCATACGTAAGTTTTGATGATAATGCAGTAGTACTTGTTGATAAGGAAAAGAAAGAACCAAAAGCAAACCGTGTATTTGGTCCTATTCCACGAGAGCTTGGAGAAGCTGGTTATCAGAAAATTGTGTCACTTGCACCTGAAGTTGTATAACAAATTTCTAATTATCTAGTATATGAAAATTAAAAAAGGAGATACTGTAGTCATAACAGCAGGAAAGGATCGTGGTAAGAGCGGAACTATTATCCGTAGTTTTCCAAAGAAAGATGAAGTACTTGTAGAGGGTGTGAATATCGTTACAAGACATCAAAAATCTAAGCGACGAGGTACACAAGGGCAAATCGTCTCAAAACCAATGCCAATCTCTAGTTCAAACGTCGCTTTTAAGGATTCAAAAACTGGAAAACCAGTACGAGTAGGGTACAAGATGGAAGGGGAAGGAGATAAAGCAAAGAAGGTTCGAGTAGCACGACCGTCGGGAGCAAAAATTTAATACATAGTAAGTGAGGAAATAATTATTTTGGTCGTATGAAAACAATGAAAGAAACATTAAACGCAACATTCGATTCTCTTAAGGGAGAGCTTGGATATACCAATCGAATGCAAACACCACGTATTTCGAAGGTGGTCATAAGCATTGGAACAGGGAAAGTGGATGACAAGCAGAAACTTGCGCTGATACAAGATCGTCTTGCAAAGATTACGGGTCAAAAGACAAGCCCACGTCCTGCGAAGAAGTCTATTGCGTCATTCAAACTTCGTGAAGGCGAAATCATTGGGTATCAAGCAACACTCCGTGGTCCTCGCATGCATGATTTTCTTCATAAACTCATTCACCTCGCTCTTCCCCAAACTCGTGACTTCCGCGGTCTTCGAACTTCATCTTTTGATGAAATGGGTAACTACACTCTTGGTATTAAAGAGCATACTATTTTCCCAGAAACTGCAGATGAGGAGATAAAGGATGTATTTGGATTTGCAATCACTATTGTGACAACCGCAAAGACAAAGAAAGAAGCAGAAGCACTTCTCCGACATGTAGGCCTTCCTCTTCAAAAGCCAGGAGCAGAAATAAAAAAGAAATAAAGTATATACAGTAAATCCCCCACAAAATCATGTGGGGGATTTGTGTTATCCCCATATCTGTAAGCCAATATTGTCTACCTATAATCTATAATTAAACCGTATTATAAATAAAACTGTATATCGCTATTAATCATGAAACTCTTTAAAAATATCTCAGCAATAACTCTCGGAATACTTGTGATTCCTTTTTTTGTATCTGCTGAAACATCTAATACTACTGATCAACTGTGTGTCGTATTGCGTGAACTCGTTGCGGGAATGACTTCACCAAGTGCGTCTCTTTTAAATTCTGTGAATACACTCTGCCCAACTCCAGCGTCATCAAATGTGAATACAAGTATCGCATGTACTAATGCGAAGCTTATTACAACGGATTTATACAAAGGAATGGCTGATGATGTACAGGTTAAATATCTTCAAATCTTTTTAAATAATTCAGGTAGCCCTGTAGATGAACCAAGTAGTCCCAATGATCCAGGTTCTGCTGGTTATGAAACTAATCATTTTGGAACATTGACACAATTAGCTTTACAGAATTGGCAAAAGAAAAACAACGTTGTCTCGAGTGGAGATCCGACAACTACTGGATATGGAAAGGCTGGTACAGCTACACGATCAAAGATGGTCTCAGTTGCATGTGGTACTTCTGCATCTGCAGGAACAACCAATAGTAATAGTAATAGTAATAACAACAATACTTCCGCAAACTTAACAACAGACTCAAGTGGTCGTACCGTCTGTGTAAGTACTGGTCAATTAGCTTCAAGTGTACAAGGGAAGGAGTGTATTGCTCCGGTGCTCACTCTAGAATATAGTGCATCTGAAAAGAAACTCTACTGGGGAGTAGTACGTCCTGAAACAGGAACTGAATGTATCGCAAGTGGTGCATGGACAGGAACAAAAGCAAAATCAGGTGACCAAACGATTACACCATCAGGGACCTTTAAGCTTACTTGTGGAAGTGTTTCTAAACTTGTAACACTCAATGCTAACTCAGGAAATACTGTAGGAAAAGAAAGTGAGACAACAGGATCAACAAATACTACAGAAAATTTTTCGTATTTTACTTTGCAAAATACCTTCAATAATTCACCAATTAGTTATAGTTGTGGATCTCCTTCTCGAAGTGATAAGAAAACCTATAGCGCTTCGCTTGGTACTTCAAAGATAGATCTTGATGCTTGCAAAACTCTCGGTGGAACGTTTTGGTTAACATGTCCTGCAGGTTCGGCATCTAGTGTTGATTCAGAAGCACCTATTTCTGTAGATACTGTCTCAGGAAAAACTTTTACATGTGCAAAAGTAAATCAAGCGAATCAAGAGAATCAGGGAAATCAAGAGAATCAAGGGAATGGAACTTCAGCATCTGAGCAAAATCCAAACAATCTCTGTTCAGGACCTCATCCAGCAGAAACACAATATCTGAAACTTGCTGGCTATACTGAAGTAGTTGGTGGTCCAACTGAAGGGCCGACAAATACTGTGTGGCGATACGGTTATGGATCATGCTCATGGGCTTGTTCATACCCACAAGAAAGAAATGGAGATGTAGGCTGTAAGTTCCCGGATGTGGGTACTGGAGTAAAAGTTAAAGTAATTGATCTTTCGAATACGAACCCTAAGAAAAGCGGAATCAACCTTTCTTACGATACGGTGTCTATAAATGGTGGAAGTGGCACACTTGGAAATCTTGTAACAGATTCAAATGGTGATACAAAAGAATTTTGGTTTCCTCCGTACACACCAGGTATTACATGGTCACGTATAAGTATGTTGGAAAGTGGATATAAAATTAGAAGTGCAGAAGGATGTACTCCATCTAATGTAATCTCAAACTATTCAGGAAAACAATATAGTCAATGCTTATTCGCTAAGAATGGTGAATCTATTACAATACGTATTGTGAAGGGTGATATCTCAACACAACCAGTTACAGTGTTTGAAAAAAATTCGTACAAGAAGGGTGAGTATCTGAGTGGTAAAATCGTCGGAGGAGATCCATTTAATACCTACGCATGTATGAGTAGTCCAAATGTTGGTGAGATCAATCCATGTAATGATGGAGGAACTGCCGGATATAGAAAACTAGGTGTTGCGGGGGATGATTGGAGGATCATATCTGATAATGATGGGGATAGAATTGTCTCAATCCCATCACTTATTATAAGTGGCTATCCAGCAGGAAAATATGTTGGATATGCAAGAACTGGACTTTATGGAGTGTCCTCAAAAACTGAATTTTGGGTCAAAGAGTAACTCTCTAAAGTAGAACAATAAAACCGGCACGCATGATGCCGGTTTTATTGACTTTCGTGGCTTATTTTGGTATATTCTCTCACGTAGCAATATTCGCATCTGTCTATATGACAGGTAAATACTCTCTTGTTTCTCCTACTTTGTGGTGAATCTGGACGCGCCGATCGACCTTCTTTTTATAGAAGCGACGGAAAGCGAGTCTTTTAGAGTATTGCGTAAGGGAAGTGTAGTCACTTATTCGTAGTGAAACGGCTTCCAAGTTACAATTTTATAAATGTTTGAGTTTCTCAAACTAACCAACTATCAATTTGGCAAGAAAATCTATTATTTTGCGTGCGCTTCGTGCACCAAAGTTCAAGAGTCAAGTAGTACGTCGTTGTTTCAAGTGTGCTCGAAAGCGAGGATACATGCGAGACTTCGATATGTGTCGTATTTGCTTCCGTGAAGCTGCACATGAAGGACATATACCCGGTATTAAGAAATCATCATGGTAAACGACCCAGTAGGAGACTTCATCATTCAGCTCAAAAATGCAGGAATGGTACGGAAGGGCACCGTGAGTATTCCATACTCAAAGCTCAAACATGCAATTGCAAATAAACTTGTGGAAGCAGGATTTATTATGGGCGCAGAAAAGCATGGAAAAAAGGTTAAGAAAACACTTGAAGTTACTCTTAAATATGAAATAGAAGGTACACATCATATCCAAGGAGTACAGCGAGTTTCAAAGCCAGGTCGAAGACTGTATCTCAGTGTGTCTGAAATTTTTCCAGTGAAATTTGGAAAGGGAAAGCGCATTCTTTCAACTCCAGCAGGTATTCTGACTGGGGATGAAGCACGAGAAAAAAATGTAGGAGGAGAGGAGCTATTCATCATTTGGTAATTATAAACATATGAGTCGATTAGGAAAACAACCAGTACAGATCCCTACAGGCGTTGAAGTAACGTTTGTCGGTGGTGTACTGAAGGTAAAAGGCCCAAAGGGCGAGCTCGTACGTACTATTACGGGTGATGTGAGTGTAACTATCACTGATGGTGTGGTTATTTTTGCAAAAACAAAAGACACTAAGGCTTCTCGAGCACTTTGGGGGACGTGTGCATCGCATCTTCTTAATATGATAGAGGGAGTTACAAAAGGTTTTGTAAAAATTCTTGAAATTGAAGGAGTGGGCTATAAAGCAGAAGCTCAAGGAAACAAAATTAAACTTATGGTGGGATTCTCTCATCCTGTAGAACTCTTTGCACCTGAAGGTGTACAGATTCTTGTGGAAAAAGGAGTCGTGACTATTAGTGGTATTGATAAAGAAGTTGTTGGTCAATTTGCTGCGAATGTTCGTGAAATAAAGAAACCTGAACCATACAAGGGGAAGGGTATTCATTATCGAGGTGAGTATATTATTCGAAAGCAAGGTAAGAAAGGCGTTGCATAATTCCGAGTGTTTAATTGTATTATGACTAATAACACATCTTTGAAGGTAGCAAAAAGAATACGTCGACACGCACGTATTCGAGCAAAAGTGAAGGGAACTGCAGAGTGTCCTCGTCTTGCGGTATTTCGAAGTAATCGATTCATGTATGCTCAACTCATTAATGATGAGACAGGAGTTACACTCATCGGTACTGATACTCGAAAAGCAAAAGC
>JFJP01046756.1_pt1 | contig 14221 bp, 8 predicted proteins | sample 431651 | NCBI WGS metagenome assembly JFJP01 (sample SAMN02602958, study PRJNA72255) | Microbial mat metagenome, whole genome shotgun sequencing project. | biome: fresh water; feature: sink hole; material: water; isolation source: purple microbial (photo- and chemosynthetic) mats found in... | reverse complement strand
AAAAACATTTCGAACGGTAGGGTTTTACCTACTCATTATAGCGATAACTACTTCTCGCTTCTTCCAAATGAATCGAAAATAGTTACATTAGAATTCGATTCGAAACATTTGGTTGGAGAAAAGCCTAAGTTTATGGTAGAAGGTTGGAATATAACTCCATTTGAAATTGTGGAGATTTTAAAATAATTAAAAAAACAATTTAATTAAAACATGGTATATTCCATGTGATAACTAAAAATCAATTATAAACACATGAAAAAGTTTTTTTCTTATATAGTATTGAATTTCGTGGCAATTACAATACTGTTTTCACAAGCAAAAATAACTACACCTCCTATGGGTTGGAACAGTTACGATAGCTATGGAGTATATCTACATCATGATGCAGCAATTAAAAATATAGACGAATTGGCAAGAAAATACAAAGAGTTTGGTTACAATTACTTTGTGATTGATGCTGGATGGTTTGGAGAGTTTAAACTTCGTCCGGGAACAAAATATGCAGCCGAAAAACATGCTTTGGATTTGAATATTAATGAATATGGTTTACTTCAACCATCAAAAACATATTTTCCACATGGAATTAAAGTGCTTGTAGACAGAGCTCATTCTAAAGGTTTAAAGTTTGGAATACATATTATGAGGGGTATTTCGCGTAAAGCAGTAAGAATGAATACCAAAGTGCAAGGTACTAATTATAGAGCACAAGATATTGCCGATACTACAAGCATTTGTAAGTGGAATCCCCAAAATGTAGGTGTGGATATGACTAAGCCTGGATCACAAGAATTCTACAATAGTTACATTAATCAGTTGGCAAGCTGGGGTGTTGATTTTATTAAAGCCGATGACATTATACCCTTTCCTACTGAGGTAGAGGCTTTAGCTAAAGCAATAGCACAATGTGGACGCCCAATTGTATTGAGTTTGAGCCCAGGCGGTAATACCGACCCAAAAGCAATGAAAATATTTAAGATGGGGAATATGCTACGTGTAACACACGACATTTGGGATGATCAGTATGGGATAGACCAAGGATTTGCTGAGTGGCGTAAATGGGTGGGTTCCGAAACACCATCGTTTTATCCCGATTTGGATATGATTCCATTTGGAGAATTAGTAATTATGAATCCTAAACCTGATTGGATGACAGGAAAGGAATCGTCACAAGAAATTGAAAAATTTAAATCGAATGGTAAACTAACTAATGCCGAATTACTTGCAGGTAAAGGTTGGCATCGCCAAAGCGAATTTACCAAAGAACAACAACTTACATTCATTACTATGCGTGCCTTGGCTGCTTCACCGTTGATGATTGGGGGAGATTTGGTATCTTATGAAAAAGATAAAGTTGAAACATGGATAACTGCAAAAAAGAACACTAAAAATAGTGGTTGGATAGGAATTTTCAACAGAAATTTAGATAAATCAATTACTGTAAATTTAACTGAAGAGTTGGTTGGTTTAACTAAAATAAAATCCCTTAAATTCTTCAATGTTTGGGAAAATATGAATTGTAAATACAACCAAAAGTTGAAAATTTCTGCAAATTCAGTTATCTTCCTAAAATATAGTAACTAAATTAATCTGTAATGACATGGTTCGTGTATTTAATCATGTTTTACCAAATTAAATTGTAAAAAAATAATTGTTAGAATTTAGCTAAATATAAAAAATGAAAACAAAAGCTCCTTCGATTAAATACCTATCTGTATTTACAATGTCATTCTGTACTGCTTCTTTAAGCGTAGCACAAAACTCAAAGCCCAATATTATATTTATTTTGGCAGACGACCTGAGCTACCGCGACTTAAGCTGCTATGGACAACAACGTTACAAAACACCCAACTTGGATGCTCTTGCCGAGCGTTCGGTACGTTTTACACAAGCCTATTCTGCTGCCCCAGAGAGTGCACCATCGCGTTGTGCTTTAATGACAGGTTTACACACAGGACATTCGTCGGTTCGAACAAATTCCAGCGCCCGCGGACAAGATCATATTCTTGACAGCGACTTAACTATTGCCGAAGTACTCAAAACTGCCGGATATAATACTGCATTTGTTGGGAAATGGGGTATAGGCCAACAAGGAACCGAAGGAGTGCCTTATAAGCAGGGTTATGATTATGCATTTGGTTATTACGACCAAGCTGAGGCTCATTCCTATATCCCATATTATCTTTATGAAAACGATAAAAAGATTGAATATCCCGAAAACCAAGGGTTCGATATGCAAGCGAGATATGATCAAAAAACTAAAAGTCCTGCTAACACCTACGATATTAAAGGGAAATTATTTATCAATGAATTAAAAGATCCGTATGGTTATACCTATTCTGCAAACGAAATGGAGAAAAAGACCTTACAGTTTTTAGATAAAAACAATACATTAAAAACCAATAATCCATTCTTCCTCTATTATGCCACCCCATTGCCTCATGGACCTGTCATTGTGGACGAAATAGGCCAATTGATGCAACCCGATTCTGTATCGCAAAACGTACGTGAATGGGCTGCGATGGTAATAAAGCTCGATAAATTTGTAGGTAAACTGGTTGCACATTTAAAGCAAACAGGTGAATATGAGAATACGATTATCTTTTTTGCTTCGGATAATGGCTATACGATGCACGGCGCTCCTGATTATCTCGACGACCCCTGGTCGCGCAGCAAAGGTCCATTCAAGGGTGGTAAGTTTACGCTATATGAGGGTGGCATTCGTGTACCGTTTTTTGTGAGCTGCCCTGCAAAATTTAAACCTGCTATTTGCAGTCAGCCAGTTTGGTTACCCGATTTTTTCCCTACTGCCCTTGAATTGGCCGGATTAAAACCAAACAAATACAAAACAGATGGAGTGAGTTTATTGCCAATATTTGTTGGTAAACCCGAAAAATTCAAAGGACATGAGTCGATGTATTTCTCAAGAGGGCGCGAACAAGCAGTGCGTATGGGTTCCTGGAAAGCACATCGCAAGCAGCCTGGTGACAAGATAACACTTTATCTTGTAGAAGATGACAACTCTACTGAGTGCGATTTGTCTGCTATTTATCCCGATATTGTAAAACGTGCCGAGAAAATCATGGATACATCCTACACCATACATCCCTGGTATTGGAATCCGAACGAAACAAAAAGTGAATTTAAGGCAAAGCAGCAAAAAGCAATAGAAACAAACAATCTTCTGCCTGTATACAGACCGAATGATGTTAAGAAATTTTCATGGGAATGATTTTCAGAACACCAAACAATCTGCATGAAATAAAAATGCAGAAAATATCATAATACGAGAATAATACAATGGAAAATCAATCATCACGACGGAAATTTATTAAAAACCTTGCAATAATAGGAGGTTCCACTGCCATGTCAAGTTCCATCATTTCTAATAGTGTTTTTGGCTCTACAATGCCGTCTTCAACACTTGGAAATACCGATATACAGGACTTATTGCTGATGTCAAAGGATAATGCCACACATTTAGCCTATTTCGATCCGGCCGAAGATGCTGTACCAAATCCGGGCATGGGTGTTACAGGTTATGTAGTTAGCGATCACATGCATTTTGGGGGAAATAGTCGTGAGGAATGGAAGCGCACCGAAGGTAATGTCCCAATGAAATTGGATCGAAAAACCTTCGACGAGTTTATACAACTCCCCCATATCGACAATCTCTACTTTAGAGCCGACTGGCGAACGTTTCAAAAAGAAAAAGGAAAACTCTCTTTGCCCGAGGAGTGGCACTGGATGATGGATGCTGTTGAAAAGTACAACAAACCCTGGAGTTTTCGGGTGATGAACTGTTCACCCCATTCAACTTACGAAAATTCATTACCCGAATTTCTGCAGGGAAAATTTAAAATGACACCTTACTGGCAAAAAGGACTACCAGCACCATACCCAAAATATTTCCCGGAATATAACGACGAGTATTTAAAATGGTGGGGTGAGTTAGTTGAATTAACAGGCAGTCAATTTGATAATCACCCATTGCTCGAATATGTCGACATAGCAGGTTATGGATTTTGGGGCGAAATGCACCACTGGGCTGAATATACACCTGGTGGCAAAAGGGAAAACTTTTTCCCCGGTTCGCAAGATGTGTTGGATAAGTGTTTAGATTCCATCATTAAATCATACCTTGATGCTTTCCCCAAAACCCCAATTGCATTATGCTTGGCAGCGCGAGACTTTAAACCCGGTGTTGAAGCCTATAAAAAAGGTTTGGTTTGGCCGCGCAGAGATAGTTTTCAAACCTCATACTCAATACCCGAATTAATGCTTTCTCAAGGACTAACAAAGGGTGTTGGAATGATTTGGGAAATCATGGTTCCGGGTGCGCATATACAAACCGACGAACAAAGAAGAACTGAATACAAGACTACTGCACTGCCACAGCGTTATTACGACGTAGGTTCGCATTATGCTGCCATGGGTTTTAACCCATGGGAGGCAATTTATGCCCACGAAAATTGTCTGTCATCTTGCCAGGATATCCAAAGACTGATAGGTTACAAGGTGCGCCCATCAATTGTCTGGAAGCGAAAAAACGACAAACAAAAAGAAGAATTGATTCTGGGTCTTTGTAACGATGGTTGTGTAGGTATTCCCGGACAATTAACAGTACATTGCAAATTTAGCAATGGACAGGTAGTTTCTCTCGATTTACCATTGGGTGAGCCTGAATCGAGGAATATAAAACCATTTTTTCTGCCAATACCCGAAAGCATTACAACTCAAAACACATCCGATGGTTTTGAATTGTCGTTGAGCTTGAAAATGAAAGGGAAAGTATTTCCTGTAAAATGGGCAGTATCGAAAAAACAGGCTAAAGACCCATATGTAATACAGGTAAATTGGATGTCGTAAAATTAAACATCTGTAAATGAAACTCGAAATCTTTGAATACATTGAAATTTGGTACAACAGAAAAAGGAGACATTCTGCCTTGAATTATGCAACAATTGATGAATTTAACAATCAAATTAATTACAAAGATGAAATATACCCGAAGACTACAGATCAATTTTTTATTATCACTTTTCTTATTTGTTACTATTGGAACCAGCTTGACTAATGCGCAGCCTGCCAATATTCAGGCTATACCAAAGATCAAGGTCGAACCCATGAAATGGATTGCCGAAGACCATATCGTAGAAGGGTGGGATTGGTCGTTACCACCAGGTGCAAAACCACATCCTTATTCTGGTATATTAAAGCCATGGCCAACCATTGACGGGAAACGTTACGATTTTCCTGGCTTTGAACTTAAAAAAGTAAGGGCTCAATGGCGTGAGCTGGAGCCAGAAGAGGGAAAATTTCAGTTCGATATTTTAAAAAAACGTATTGAAGAAACAATAGCTGAAGGATGGGATGGGATTGAGTTGCATATTTATGGAGCTGTTTGGGAAATCGCTGATTTTCCAAATCATCCTGTAGCAAAATATCCCCCAAATTGGCTTCAGGAAAGTAAAATCAAGAATGAATCTGCTCCTCGCTGGTTAGAGAAATATAACATTTCTAAAATTAAAGAAACACCACGATTAGACATTAGTACTCCGTTTCAGATCTACAATCTGAACATTTACGATCCTGCCTATCACTCCCGTTACCTCCGATTCATAAAGGCTTTAGGAGAGACTGGCTTGTTCAAAAATCCTGCAATTCTGTGTGTCTATCAGCATACAAAATCTGGAAGCAGAGGCGAAGAGGGAATGCGACCTGATGAACCAGAATACCAACAACGACTCAGAGAACGCCTCGAAACTTGGGCTGCTGCTTTTGGTAAAGATGCATATAAACTTATGTACACCGATGGTGTGGGAGAAGAGGTACTTTATGCATACAAGTTGGGAATGGGACAACGTAACGGATTTGTAGAACAGGTTGTAAACCACATACCAAATCCACTTTTGGGGCAACTGGTCGATAAAGAACATTATTTAGTGACCGACGAAAGTGTAGCACCCATTGCTGAAGGTAGAGCCTTCGGAGATGAAAATGAGGAATATGAACCGCTTTCAATACCTCGTTTTGGTCCATGGGAGTCATTCATGCATAGATTACGGGAATCAACCCTTCGAACGCTACAACTTCGTCGCAATTTTGTTTGGGTAGAGCCTAACATGTTGGATCCTGATCTTACTTGTTACGAAAGTCTTTCGTTGGGGCACAATGTGCAGACCACAACCGACGCGTGGTGTTATCTTCGTGAAAGTTATCCAGATTATGAAGGGAAGCCATTGCAAGTCAAGAATTTCGAGCGTTGGCTTTATCAACGCGATAAACCGGGTTTTGTTGCTAAAGCTACAGCTAAGGTCAATGTTTCGGAAAAGATGATTGACTATGCCAAAGGTTATCATTTCGATTATACGGCTCGAAAGACCGAACGTGACTCTGGAAACACGGCAATCGGGTTTGCATTGGACGACCGCTTTCTCGGTGGCGGAACTCATAAAGTAGCAATAAAAGTAACATATCACGACCAAGGTCAGGCAAAATGGGCGCTTGTTTACAATCAGGGTAAGTCGAGCAAGGTAATGACCACCTGGAGTTATGGTAACCTTCGCACGGCAACCTGGATACTAAATGATATCTCTTTCGATGCCAAAGGTATGGACTATGATTTTGAAATTCGTGCACTCGAAGGTGATGCCATAATCAAGTTTGTAAGGGTGATAAAATTAGATGTTAATTAGTTGTTAGAATGTTTCTTAATCTTGGGATGGCTTAAGCAACTAGACCATTTGATAAAAATAATGATAACTGGATTATTAACATTATATAATATATTTTAAGATAATTAAAGATAACAAGATGAAAAAAAAATTAATTGTGCGTATTTTGACAATATGCATCGTGGCTTTTACTTTGCCAACAATGGTCTTTGCCGAAACTGTCGGGCTATTTTATGATTCAATTGTACCTCAAATAAGTTTTGCTGCAAATGATATTAAAAATGCACTTCAATTAAAAGGATTCAAAGTAGAGGTATTGCCTCTTTCGACACTCATCAATTCGAATGCAGGGAAAAAGGTAGTTATTGCCTTAGCATCCGATGCTTCAGCTATACAGCTGCTTACCAATCAGGGCGGGGCTGTTTTACCTGTTTTAGGTGAACAAGCCTATGCATTAAGAACAACTACATCACCTCAAACTACCTATTGGGCTATAGGTGGCGATGCGAATGGAGCAATGTATGGTGTTAAATAGAGGGATGAAGCTAAATATGCCACTTGATAAAAATATTCCTACTTATCAAGGTGAATGGGAAACTATCTCTGCTAGAAATGCCCTTACGCATGTTTGGGATATAAACTTCTGGAAGAAGCTAATCGATCATCAGGCACGTAACCGCTACAATGCATTGACGGTATGGGTACATCATCCGTTTCCGGCATTGGTTAAGGTGGACGATTATCCCAAAGCGTGTTTGCCTGGCATCGAAACGTTTGAGGGTTATTTTAAAGATCTAACTCACGAAAAAAGGGTTGCATATTGGCGAGAAGTAATGCAATATGCTCATGATCGTGGTATGAAGTTTTATTTCTTTAATTGGAACATTTTCGTTGATTATGCCGATCAACAATATCCCCAATTGACCCGTGATATTAACAACGCCGCAACGATTGATTATACCTATAAAAGCGTAAAAGCCCTACTGGCAACCTATCCCGAGCTGGACGGTTTTGGATGCCACGCGGGGGACGGAATGCCGAAGGCCGCACCAAATGAACAAAGAACGGAATGGATATGGAATGCTGTTGGCAAGGCTATCAAAGATTATTTAAGCGAGAACCCTTCGAGAAAGTTCACGCATATCCATCGGAACAGTGGAACAACCCCTGACCTCTGGAAGTCAACGTATGCTCCGCTCACAGCTTTACCAAATGCCACTACCAATTTTTCGGTCAAATATGCCATGGCGCATATGTATTCTACACCCACTCCAAACTGGAACCAAGACATTCAACGGATTGCCCAAATCGGCATGAAAACATTTCTCACTGTTCGAAATGATGATTACTTCTACTTTAACTGGGGTGACCCAAAATTCGTCCGCGATTTTATGGCAGGAATTCCCTCTAAGGATGCAGTTCTCGGTATGTACATTGGGTCTGACAACTATTCGCCGAGCAGAACTTATTTTTGTAAAAATCCTGCGCTCAATGGACAGCTTGAGGTTGAACGCCGTTGGTACATGGAAATGCTTTGGGGACGCATTTCGTACAATCCTAATATAAGCGACGATGTATTTAAAAACATGTTAGCAAAACGATTCCCAAGTGTTTCACCCGATAAATTATTTGATGCATGGTCGCTTGCTTCCAGATCTTTACCCAGAGTAACGGAGCTTATTATGAAAAATTGGAATCTCGACATACATTGGTATCCCGAAGGTTGTAATGGCTCAAAATGGTTCGGCCCTGGATTTAGAACTGTTTTCGATTTTGCAAATCTTAGCACACATCCAAAATCTGAAAAAACTTCTGTTGCAAAAGGTTCTAACCTATGCGATATACCTAATTCGGCTGCGGGAACCTGTGATGGTAAAAAAACGAGTTATACAGTTGCCGACGAGATGCAAGCCGATGATAATATTAAACAAATGGCTTACCTGGGGTTGTATTATGCTCATAAAGTTAGAGGTGCTACCTTTTTAAGTGCAACTCAAACGGAAAAAGCTAAAGATGAGATGGGCAAGGCATATTGTTGGTGGATGTCATATACCCGTTCGATGGAGAATGATTATTATGGCGACAGTTTTAGAACTATGGCAATTAAACCAGATTGGAAATATGCCGATGCCGATGTCTTAAAAGATTATACAGACCTTGGTGGTGTAGGTGTACCTGAGTGCAAATAGGCTTTATTGTATTTCATTGAATGATTGGACTTTTGATAAAATAATTAATGAAAATCTAAAGAAGAGATGGTTGGTTTAAAGAAAATGAAATCCCTTAAATTCTTTAAATTTTGGGCTAAAAAGAATTGGAAATACAACCAAAAGTTGGAAATTCCTGTTAATTCAGTTATCTTCCTAAAATTTGTCAATTTATTAAAAATGTAAGTAAATGGAACTGTTTAATCTACCATTTAAAAGTTTTAATAGAAGAACGCTGACGGAGTTTTCCGACATATCGACTTGATGGCACGTCGCTGTCCCGATAGCTATTGGGGTTGCGTCCTATTACTTAAAGCTACTAAATTCTAATACTATATACAAAAAGTGAACTTTTATGAAACGACAAAACATCATACGCAAATGTTTAATATTGATCCTCGCAACAACCTTTCCAGCATTATCTTTCGCTGAAACAGTGAAGCTATTTTGTAACGCAAATCTGCCTCAAATAGGTTTTGCGGCAAATGATATTAAAAATGCGCTACAATTAAAAGGGTTCACTGTAGAGGTATTACCACTTTCGACACTCAACAGTTCGACCGCTGGAAAAAAAGTTGTTGTTGCCTTAGCATCTGATGATTCGGCTATTCAACTTCTTACCAGGCAGAGTGGAGCTGTTTTGCCCGCTTTAGGCGAACAAGCGTATGCACTGCGTACAACGGCAAAAAATAACATCTATTGGGCTATAGGAGGCGATGAAAGCGGAGCCATGTATGGAGGTTTAGAACTTTCAGAGCTTTTTTCTACGAATGGATTGAGTGGAACATTCAACAATGACGAAAAACCTTATATGCTAAATAGGGGCATGAAGCTAAATATGCCGCTCGACAAAAACATACCAACTTATCAGGGTAAATGGCAGTCTACATCCACAGGCAAAGCAATTCCACACGTTTGGGATATGACTTTTTGGAAAAAGCTTATCGATCATCAGGCGCGAAACCGTTATAATGTATTGTCGGTTTGGGTACATCATCCATTTCCTGCATTGGTAAAATTAGCCGATTATCCCAAGGCATGTTTGCCGTATGTTGAAGGTTTTGATGGTTTTAAAAAAGAATTGAACCACGAACAAAGAGTTGAATTTTGGCGTGAAGTAATGTCTTATGCTCATGATCGAGGCATGAAATTTTATTTCTTCAACTGGAATGTTGAGCTCGATTATGCCATGAACCAATATCCCGAACTTACTCATGATGCAACCAACCTTAAAACAATAGACTACATGTACAAAAGTATGTACGCTCTTGTAGAAACCTATCCCGAACTGGATGGATTTGGTATATCGGCAGGAGATGGTATGATTGGACAACCTGGTTTTAATAATGATAGCAAAATAAAAACTCAATGGACATGGGATGCAATGGGAAAAGCTATAAAAGATTATTTAGTAGCAAATCCAGCTCGAAAGTTTGAGTTAATTCATAGAGGACTTGCCACTTCACCTGAAATTTTAAATGATAAGTATGCATCACTAAAAACGACACCAAATGCAAAACTTACTTATTCTGTTAAATATGCTCAGGCACATATGTACTCAACACCTACTCCAGCATGGCAAAGTCATGCAATTAAAAGCTGTAAGGACCTTGGGTTCAAAACATGGTTAACTGTTCGTAACGACGATTATTTCTTTATCAACTGGGGAGATCCTCAATTTGTTCGCGACTTTATGAATGCAATTCCTGAAAACCAATCAACCGTAACCGGCATGTATATTGGTTCGGATAATTATACTCCAAGCCGAACTTATTTTTATAAAAATCCTGCTCTCAATGGACAGCTTGAGGTTGAACGCCGTTGGTACATGGAAATGCTTTGGGGCCGCATTTCGTACAACCCGAAAATAAGCGATGATGTATTCAAAAATATTTTAGCCAAACGATTCCCAAGTGTTTCATCCGATAAATTATTTGATGCATGGACGCTTGCTTCCAGACCTTTACCCAGAGCAACGGAGCTTATTATGAACAAGTGGAGTCTCGACATACATTGGTATCCAGAAGGTTGCAATTGCTCAACATGGTTCGGTCCTGGATTTAGAACTGTTTACGATTTTGCAAATCTTAGCACACATCCAAAATCGGTAGCAACTTCTGTTGCAAAGGGTTCAAACCTATGCGACATACCTAATTCGGCAGCTGGTAACTGTAATGGTAAGAAATCGAGCTATACTGTTGCCGACGAGATGCAAACGGACGCAGAAAAGGCCCTTAAACTAGTTGAAAACATGCCCTGTGACGGGAATACAGACTTGCAAATTGCCGTAAACAATATACAGCAGATGTCCTATTTGGGTTTGTACTATGCTCATAAAGTCCGAGGAGCAACCTTTTTGAGTGCAAAACAAACTGATAAAGCCAAGTACGAGATGGGCAAAGCATATTGCTGGTGGATGGCATATACCCGTTCAATGGAAAAAGATTATCATGGAGACAGTTTTAGGACAATGGCCATTAAACCGGATTGGAGATATGCCGATGCCGATGTATTGAAAGATTATACCGATCTGGGAGGTGTAGGTATTCCTATTTGTAAATAAAGCTTTTTCGAAATATTAGCATGATAAAAATTCAGCTTACTACGAAAACGAATTTTAATTCCATAACGGAATTAAACACAACCATACGAATTTAAAAAATGTCGAATTACAATAACACTCCATTTTTCTCTGTTGCGGGCACTGCAATACAAGGTTGGCAGAAAATTACCGACGAATTGGTAAAAAAACATCAGCAATCTAAGTCGAATCGATTTTTACTGATTGTAGAAACCTATCACGGCGTAAATAACGCAGAACTGACGAAAGGCTTAAATTTACTTAATCCACAACTATTTATAAACTCGGAGGATGCATTCTATTCGGAAGATAAAATTCTTGAGTTAACCTATCCTGATGTAACCGACGATGCAATATTTGGGTATATGACTCGGTTGACCTACAATCAATTTCTCGATCCTGCAAAAATAGAAAAACTTAGAAACGAAATAGAGACTGCAAACGGATTCATAATTGTTTATGGACATGGAGCTTCATTACTTGCAAAGCACTATGATTGTTTGGTTTATGCCGATATGGCTCGTTGGGAAATTCAATTAAGACAAAGAAAACAGGAGGTTTGTAATTTAGGTCTTAACAACGCTTCCGAATCCGCAGGAATTCAATACAAAAGATCCTATTTTGTTGATTGGCGTGTATGCGACAGGCAAAAACAAGAGCTATTCGAAAAAGCCCATTATTGGTTGGATACAAACAAACAAGATGAACCAAAGTTAATTACAGCGAAAACAATGTTGGATGGGCTATCGGCAATTTCAAAAAGTCCATTTAGGGTTGTACCTTATTTCGACCCAGGACCTTGGGGTGGTCAATGGATGAAAGAAAAATGCAATCTAGACAAATCCAAAGTTAATTTTGCATGGTCGTTCGATGGCGTACCCGAAGAGAACAGTTTGCTTTTCGAAATTAATGGTGTAATTGTTGAAATCCCGAGTATAAATCTGGTTTTTTACAAGAGTAAGGAACTTTTGGGCGAGCCAGTTGAATCAAGATTTGGTAAAGAGTTCCCTATTCGTTTCGATTTTCTAGACACGATGGAAGGCGGAAATCTGAGTCTGCAGGTTCACCCAACCACACAATACATTCGCGATACTTTTGGAATGAATTATACTCAAGATGAAAGTTACTATTTGTTGGATGCCAAGCCTGACGCAACAGTTTATCTTGGGGTAAAAACCGGATGTGATCGTCACGAAATGATTACTGCGCTCGAAAAGTCACAACTTACCGGATGTAAATTTAATGCCGAAAAGTACATTAATAAATTCCCTGCAAAGAAGCATGACCACTTTTTAATTCCAAATGGCACCATACATTGTTCTGGTTCTAATGGAATGGTGCTTGAGATTAGTGCCACACCATATATTTTCACCTTTAAACTGTACGATTGGCTACGTTTGGGTTTAGATGGAAAGCCAAGAGCAATAAATATTGCACATGGCGCTAAAGTAATTCAGTGGAACAGAGATACGCAATATTGCTTAGACAACTTAGTTGGTCAGGTAGAGTTAATTTCTGAAGGAGATGGATGGCAAGAAGAACGTACCGGTTTGCACAAAAATGAATTTATCGAGACTCGTCGTCACTGGTTTTCTAAATCGGTATTACATGTTGCAAACGATAGTGTTAATGTGTTGAATCTTGTTGAAGGCAGTGAAGCTATTGTTGAAAGTCCTACTGATTTTTTCAAGCCCTTTATAGTTCATTATGCCGAGACCTTTATTATTCCTGCAGCAGCAGGCGATTATACAATAAGGCCCTATGGCGAGAGCGAAGGCACAACGTGTGGTACAATAAAAGCTTATGTTAGATTGCAAACTCAATTAACAATTCAAAAAAATGAAATATCAATTTGATAATCGAATTGTAATGACCTTGGATGCTGGAGGAACAAATTTTGTTTTTTCTGCAATGCAAGCAAATGCAGAAATTGTAAAGAGTGTTTGTTTACCATCCAACTCCGATAACTTAAATAAATGCTTAGAAACATTGGTTGAAGGTTTCGAGAAAGTTAAGAGCATGCTTAGTGAAAACCCTGTTGCCATAAGTTTTGCTTTCCCTGGACCTGCAGATTACAAAAACGGGATAATCGGCGACTTACCCAATCTCAAGGCATTTCGAGGAGGAACAGCCTTAGGTCCATTTCTAAATGAAAAATTCAACATCCCAGTATTTATCAATAATGATGGTAATTTATTTGCTTATGGAGAATCAATAGCTGGATTATTGCCCGAAATCAACAAAAATCTTCATGAAAGTGGCAGTACCAAACGCTATAAAAACATTCTTGGTCTCACAGTAGGCACCGGTTTTGGAGCCGGATTTGTAATGGATGGAAAATTAAGTATCGGCGATAATTTCTCAGGCGGCGATGTTTGGCTTTTTAATCATAAGAAATTCCCAAATTGCATAACAGAAGAAAGCGTAGGCGTTTCGGCTATACAACGTATGTATGCCGAATTTTCTAACAATACACAATCGACATTAACTCCAAAAGATATTTTTGATATCGCAGAAGGCGTAAAAGAGGGCAACCAGCTTGCTGCACTCAAAACATTTGCAGAAATGGGCGAAGAAGCTGGAAATACAATTGCTAATGCGATAACGCTGATTGATGGACTTGTTGTTATTGGAGGAGGACTTACTGGTGCAGCAAAATATTTTATGCCAGCCTTATTGAGTGAACTGAATGGTAAAATTGGCAAATTGAATGGTGAAACTTTCCCAAGACTTCAGATGCATGCTTATAATCTCAACGA
>JFJP01027330.1_pt1 | contig 14221 bp, 11 predicted proteins | sample 431651 | NCBI WGS metagenome assembly JFJP01 (sample SAMN02602958, study PRJNA72255) | Microbial mat metagenome, whole genome shotgun sequencing project. | biome: fresh water; feature: sink hole; material: water; isolation source: purple microbial (photo- and chemosynthetic) mats found in... | reverse complement strand
GATGAAATTCCTTTGAAACAAAAGAACCAATTGCGAAATTCAATAAATATGAAGGAATTGCATGTTTTTCTTCATAAATTTTCAAAATAAATCCATTTGCTGGCCGATCGAAGAATAAATCAAGTGCTTTTCGCTTTCCCAAAACCTTAAAACCCTCTTCAGAATCTGCCAAAAGTTCTTTTTTCATCATTAAATCACTCACACTTTCCCATTCAAGCTTCGGAATCAATAAAAAGAGCTTTATTCGAAATTTTAGATCAATATTCACGAAACAAGGGAAAATCTTGTTTGCAGATGAAGAAAAAACACTGAAAATCTGATAGTTTTTTTCCTTTTTATCAAAGAATTTCCAAATGCCTTCGGTTTCTTGTGTATATATGTTCACGAACTTCAAGGAAATCGAGTTTTGATTATCAGAAATCAAAAGACTTTTTGGAATGAAAATCTGATGTTTTTCAAACAGGATATTTTCCACAATTTTACCGTTTATTTCAATATCTGAGATCGATTGACCATTAAAATGCAAAGAAAAACCAGATTTGAAGCTTTTTGAGAAACTATGGCATAGAAAAAACGAGATTTTCAGGGTTCCTGCATAGAGTTTTTTGAGACTAAAGGATAAAAGAAGCTTATATCGGACATTTGAAAGGAAAATAGGCAGTTTTAAAGAGGAATGGTCTAGGTTTGTGGAGTCTGGAGAAAAAAACCAACGGTCGTAATAGCATTTTCGGTGTTTTTTGGTGTATTTTTGATAGTATTTGTAACCGAGGTAGAGGATTATCAAGGTGCTGATTAAAGAAAGGGAAAAAACTTTTTTGCGATTTTTTAGCAAATAATGGATTTTTTTTAAATTTAACATTTTTGTAAGATTATAAATTTTTTTGTTATTTTTCAAGTAAAATTAAAAAAATAATTAATTTAGATGATCAATTTTTTCAAAATTAGTATTTCATTTCAAAAATATTCATTTTTTTCATCAATTTCCTATCATTAATAAAAAAGAAACAAAAATAAAGCGTTTTTTTATTTCAAAGTCATTTCCTAAATGGGCGCTTGCACCTTATCCTGCAAAAAATTTGAAGGAAACTCAGATTTTGAAGAGCTTAAATGTCAATCCGCTAAGCAGCCAACTGAACCATCCCCTTATCTTTTCTTAAAAGCTCAAAAAAAAACCCAGCCTTCAGCCCTTTGTTGTAATTTTCTTCGAGGTTCCCATGACGGAAAACCCTCTTTCTCCTCCTTATTAAGCGATGATCTCCAGAGGAAAGACTTCTTTGAAGCCAAATCCTTCAGTAAACCTCCACTTGCCATCAACCTTGAATCACAATTAAACCCAACAGTGAAATCACTTTATGATACCTTCGGCCCCTTTCAATATCCCACAAAGATTGAAATTGGTAGATCAAAGCCATTGATAGAACTGCCAGACGCTTCTTTATATGAAGGGGAATGGTTAGGTAATGCAAGACATGGTATAGGCAAGTTATTATGGACAGATGGTTCATTCTTCGAGGGGATGTGGGAAAATGATAAGGCGAATGGTCTCGGAAGATTAATACATTATGATGGGGATGTTTACGAAGGTGAATGGAGAGAAGATAAGGCGAATGGATACGGCACGTATACACATAATGGTGGTGGGAAGTATGAAGGTGAATGGGTTGAGGATAAACAGCATGGAATTGGTAAAGAAATGTGGCCTGATGGCACTGAATATAGTGGGATGTTCAAAAAGGGCATAAAAGAAGGAAAAGGAACTTTTATATGGAGTAATGGATGTTCTTATGAAGGGGAATTTGTTGATAATAAGATCGAAGGTTGTGGGGTTCATAAATGGGGTGATGGTCGACAGTTTAAAGGACTATGGAAGAATAATAAAATGAATGGAAAAGGGGTTTTCACATGGCCTGATGGGAAGATTTATGAAGGTCATTATAAAGATGATAAAAAATGTGGGTATGGAATTTTTATTTGGGCTGATGGGAAAAAATACTCTGGGGAATGGGAAAATGGGAAACAAAATGGGTTTGGGATTGTTTATCTGGAGAATGGGGAGAAGTTTGAGGGGATGTGGAAGGCAGGAAGACCTGTTCACCATATGCAAGAATTTGAAGAGAATTTGGTCGATGAGTAATTATGGGTTATGTTCATATCTGTTAGTTAATAATAATAAATATAAAACTTTTTGTTTTTTTTTATTTATTATTTCGATGATTTTTTTCAAAAAACTTTGTTTTTTAAAAAAAATTTTAATGAAAATTTTTTGTCGCTGTTTTTAAGCAATTTAAAATAGGTAAAAAGTTTATAACTTCTCCTTTAAATATCTTTCAGTGTTTTTTTGCATATTTCTCTATTGCTTTGATCTTTTTCATCAAAAAGTGCTTCTAGGTCTTTTAATTTATCTGATTCCTATAAACATTGCTAAATTAAATGAAAAAAACAATCATTATTTACTTTTTTCGATTGATAAATCAGTTCTTGATTAAAGGTAAGTTCCACTTCTTTCTTCACATTGGAGTAATCAAACGCTAATTTAATCAAAGAAATTCCATTTTTATTCTTAACAAAACAACATATCAATAAAAACAATAAAGAAAAAGCTGGTATTAATGTAGCTAATAATATAATCATAGTTGTTGATTCTTCTCCTTGAACAATTACAGATGGGTTTGTGATGTTAGTATTATTGGTGTTGTTTGACGTATTTGTATTGTTGGTTATATTATCAGTTATATTATTAGTTATATTATTAGTGTTGTCATTAATAGTGACATTTGTGATAATCATTTGTGTTGTAACTCCCAAAATCGTTGCATTAAGTATGTTCAAAGTACCGTTTGTCGCTCCTTTTTCGATTTCGGTTCCATAGTTAATTAATTCTTGTTGCATGGCTTTTAATGCAGCGACTTGTGTGGCATTTGTTTGGTTAGAATAATTGCTAACTTCACTATCAACAGCTGAAGTGCTGGGTGAGAGGGAGGTGTTCTCAACAATATCGAAACCCACATAAACGGAACCCGTTCGAATCTTCGAAATTCTGATTCTAGATATATCTAATTTCAAAAAAGCACTAATTTTATCAAAAAAGGCAGCCTCTCCGTTATTCTTGTAAAAATCTTCAACTGTTGTCTCCATATGTATTGTGATTCTTATTGCATTGACAGTTCTGATCTTCAAGACGCAATTTGGGTGATTATTTAGAATGAACGTGATGGTTGAATTATCAGGATCATAAATATTAGCTCCGCATTTATCCATCCATTGTACCATTCCAGATAAATTCATGTTTTGATCTTTCCTGAAAGGTCGAATGAATGTATTATTCTTGAGATTCCAAACTTCGATTACATTAGGTCTCTCATATCTTATCGTCAAAATAGACCACCAACTATCACCATAATTCTCTAATTTAATCTTAATTTCTTCTGGAACTACTACTTCAAACTCTAATTCCATTGTATTATTCACTTCTATCAGCCCATTGAACCTTGCCAATCGTTTATCTAAAGGGTCTGAGCCTAGCCATTTCCATTCTCTCCATTCATTTAAAGTGATATGCATGCTAGTGGATGTCAAATTGACTGGTGATATTAATCTTAATCTTTGATCAGCACCATCGTTTTGGAACTCTAACATACCGAAATGTATTCCAGAGCATAACCTTCCGTTCCATTCATCAACATCTGAGCAGAATGCTGAATTAATACCATCAATTTTTGGGATTACTTGACTTTTTACGCCGAATAATGAGCCGTCTGTATCAGTGAGAAGCCAATTCTTATTACCAGTGCAATTGAAGTCACCACAACCTCCTCTCCAGAAAAGGAATTGCTGTGGAGGTTCCACTAATTCGAAATATGCAGGCTTGGCACTATTCAAAGCTTTTGTATTTTTCAGATAGACTCTTGCTGCTGAATCTGGGATACTTGGTTGTTGGAATATGTAATTATTTTTGCATGAATTATAATTTACATTGGCATCAGCACTATAATTTATTTTATAATTGACGAATGTGATATTGTTCATAATCAGTTTTGAATCAAAGGCCGAGTCTGTGCATTGGGACAGAATACCTTCTGGAGTATGTTTATCAATAGGTATGGCTTTGCCAAAAATTTGAACGATAGGGATCAAAATAGCTCGCATGTTGGAGCAAGCGTTCGCATATGAATAACAAGAGACGCATGAAGGTCGAGCTAAAGCCATAAAAACTATATTAGTGAAATTCAAAAAATTATCATCATGTTCTCTTGCAAACCATAATTTCGCAGCACCATCGTTTTCAGCCAATATCATTCTATTAATACTGATTCCATCGCTGTTAAAGTTCGAAAGGACTCCACTATGGCATCTCGAAATAGAGATATCAGTGAGTTCAATGCACTCGCTGTTGTTTGAGTATATAATCAAACCAGCATATGTGACAGATTGGACATGATTATCTGCACAAAATTAATTATATTTTTTTAAAAAATTGGAAATATACCACGAAATCCTATTTGAGTTTCTCCACAAACCATTCCCGGAATTACAAATCCATTCCCTCCTCCTCCTTGAACCAAATTCTTAGTGACCAAGATATCAGACCCAGTATTTTTCGCTATCGGATTCAAATACATATCTAGCCCAGCGACCATATCATAAAGGCCTGAATCAGTAAGATTTCTTTTTCTTGGAGCAACCAACAAATTCGAAATGTATGAGAAATGATTCGATAATAAAGCTCTTGTCAGAAACTTCTCACAATTAAAGAAAACATTGTTCTCAATAGAAATGTTGTTAGAAGAATAAACGTTTAGACACCATCCTAAACCATTGTAAATTGAGGAATCTCGAATGAAATTCATAGGACCAGTATCTTTTACATATTTTATATCCAAGGCAGCTCGTTCAGTGTCAGGTTGTCCACCGTTACTGATTTCTACACCCACTAATTCAGTATTCCCTCTTCTCATTATTTGATTATTATCAGTAAATTGATATACAAGAATATTAAGTCCCCAATTATTTGCTGGATTAGTCTATTAATTAAAAATTTTGAATTTTTTTTTGTTTAAAAAAAAAAAAAATACTGAAATTTTGATGTTTCTGGATAAAAGCCCAACACCGGCTCTCATATCTAAAACTCCACCGAAATCAGCAGTATAAGTAACGGCACTGTTTCCATAATGAAAATTGACCAGCGGAGAGTCCAGCGTTATCACATTTGAACTAATTTTAGTGATAGTCCTCACCTCAGAAGCAAGTGGGTCACTTTCTGTTGGAGCAATCACTATTTGATCTTCCACATTCCAATCCACTGCATCAATTAATGTGATTACATTTTGTCCTTTTTCAGCAGAAACTTGCAATTTACTCCAGGTTTTGTTATGAGTTTTTCCATAAAGTCTTAATGATCCAGTAACTGCTAAGATGTTACTTCCACTTTCTATAAAAGAATCTATCAATAATTGTTGTGATTTTTTATTTCCAGTCATATTAATAAGAATTTTTCCAGGGAAAGGAGTTTGAGCCGAACCTGCAGTCAAATTTCCTAGTCTAGCCCATATAATAGAAGCACTTAGAGTTGAATTGGTCTTTGCAGGGTCGAACATTAGTTCACCGTCAATGATTAAAGATTGTAGATTGGGAGGGTTAATATCCAATTTAACTTTCCATTCTTGAGGAATTTTGACTATACTGTTTTCAATTGGCAATGTACCATTTGGCCACATTGAAGCATTTGACCATAATCGAATGACATTTTCAGCTGTGGCATTATTATCATTAATTACTGGACAATATAAACGACAACGAATCGCATCAACATCCAAAGTTCCATTTTGTTTTCCGTTGATCCCTAAAGAAAGCAAATGACTGGTGTTTTCTAAAACATAGTCTCCTAGGGTGAAATTATCAGTAACTGGATCCAGATTACTGGTGGTTTCATTAATACGAGTGCCGTTTAAAAGAGTTCCTCCCCATTTATGAACTTGGACGAGATAATCCTCTCTGATATCTGTGTAATTGAAGCGAAAAACAACACCTTTATCTGAAGCTTTCCACACAGGAGTTGGATAAAAATTCATATGAGTCCAATCTAAATTGCCATTTTGCCAATGAATATTATAAATATAGCCTGTGACGAAGGGTAAATCCCATGTGTACATAGTGTCAATTTTGATTTTTAACATAACAACCCTGGTGAAATTTGTGTCATTTGCCAAACTGAGATTATATTTGATATTAGGGATTCTTATTGCTCTGATCTCTAAACCACGATACATTTCATTCGGGATTGGGTTTCTGAACATCACTGGTCTAATCTGAACAGTATCATCACAAAAGATTGAATCATCATATAAGGTAGAATTCAAAATTGAGCATTCAGGGATTGAGTCTAAATGTGGATAATATTTAGTGATCATCCCTTTTTTAGCTTTTTCTGTAAAGGTGCCATCCAAATCGACAAATACTTCTTTCTTTGTGCTAAGAGGTTCCCATAGAATTTTTTGTTCCACATTTATAAAGTTCAATTTAGAAAATTTGGTAGTTTTACCTCCTGTAATTTTTAATTTTAGGTTATAACATTTTGAACAACTTTTAAAAGCTGACATATTATATTGCGAAGAGAAATTATAAAAAGTGACATTATTGATCAAAAGGAAATCTGTTCTTGGAGTAACAAATCCAATCGAATCCTGATAACGTGAAACATCTTTATCAGTGTTATTTTGTGTCAAACCTATGATAATTGCACCGTTGACTCTAGCTTCATCTTCTCTGGAGAAATTAGTTTGACTGATTTGTATGCCACTTATCCTGCTTTCAGCAATCACAAAATTTTTAAATTCAACAGATCCTAGTTTTTCTGCTAATAAACCATGCTCGAAATTTTTATATGCAATGAAATCACGAAAAACAACATGAATAGGCTCATTATTTTGATACCAAACATCGGTTGTGAAACTATCAGGATCATCAATAGCTTTGCAAGGATAGGTTCTTGGAACATATTCAAAAATTCTTAATCCTTGGAAATAAGAATGAGCCAAATTGTTGCTAAACTCACCTAATTCTATCCCATCAGGACAAATATCAGGATTTGAGCTTGGTCCAGTCACTCTATTTTCTAATTGGTACCAAAATCCGAACCAATCTCCTCCAGCAGCTCTATTTCTTCTCAAAATATTATTAGGGTTTGTAATCCAAAAGGTAGCAGCAGTAACATCAGTATTAATAAGTGTCCATATTTGTATGGTGCTGATTCCTAAATTATCTTCTAAGAGATTATTGGTCTCAATACCATCTTCAATGAAATAATTATGACCATATACTCTATAGCCAACATTTTTTTGAACTCTGAGGAAATGAGTGCCATGAATGGTAACAACTCTTGCCCAACTCTCATGCACTGCATTACCAATACAAAGGGAATCAGATGCATCACCAATTCGATGATAATGCATTGGATATCTACCAATGATGAAACCTTGACCAACATTTGTGAATTCTGAATATGAGATACGGCCTATGGCTCCTTCCATATGAAACATTAGGTGAGCACCATATTTATCACCGGCGTCAACATCATCAATGCTGCCTTGATAAACAATGTTACGGGTAAGTAAAGCAACTTCAGCTTGCATGGGAAGCTGAGCACTTCCATAGATCTCTATTTGCCCATTATGACGATAATGAAGACCTTCATTTAGTTTCAATGTTTTTTTATCTGAACTTATAGCAACTACTGTTCTGCACTCTGAATGGTTATGATTGAAGTCTGTTGAAGCGATTGCTATTTTATCATTTATTTTCCAATCCACAGCATCAGATACAGTAATCTATTAACAAATTTACATTAAAAAAATTTAATATAAATTTACAGTTAAATCATTTATTTCTGCTGTTTTCGCCAGAACAGTCCATGTGTATTGTTTAGGTGTTCCATGCATATCCAAAACTGCATTATGAAAAGCCCATACTTTGTTTCCATATTCTGGCAATTGTCGTGGAAACCATTTTCTTCCATGCATGGTGATAACCAATTTGCTTTGGAAAGGATTTTTAAAGGTTCCAATTTGAACTCTTCCTTCCATACAAATCAAATAATAAGCATCAAATGTCATATCTTTATCTTCGAAAACCAAACTACCTTCAATGATAACAGAGTTCAAAATTGGGGTTGAAATATCAATGAGAATATTTTGTCCAGCAGGAATATAAACACTATCCCCTCTAAAAATAAAAAAAAATTAAATCAATTTAATTTTTTTTATATAACTCTCTTGGAGGACTTTCTCCACCCCAGGTTTCCGAATCAGACCATCGATCAATGTACAAAAAAGGGTCTGTTTTAATTGCGGCATTATTTCCATTAACAGTCACCACGAATGTGCTTCCAATAAATGTTGGTCTTTATAATTTTTATAATAAATGAATGAATTAAAAAGAATTTTTCAACCTTGAACCTGTTTGGCAAGTTATTGATTTATCAGTCACTGCACTGATCACACAAACAATGTCATCCATTAACACTAAAACTTCAGCATTCACTGTTCCAAATCCGCTTCCTGTTATTGTGACAACCGTCCCCCCTGATGTAGGACCTAATAAGGGGCTGAGGGTTTGAACGATCGGAGTTTTATCCTGACGATATTCTACTGCTGAATTTAACAGAAATTTGTTACCATTTAATTGAACCAATGAATCACAAATTGTTGAGGTCAGAGAAGAAGTGCCTGAATATAATCGTTGACCAAATAGTTTCACTTCTGCAATATTGCATCTACTGGAAATTTGAGTTGCATTAGGAGATAATTTGAAGTAACGATATAATGGTAAGCTGCCATTGGCAGACCAAGTATTCCATCCAGTTTTCATACTTTCGTTCATTGAAAACAGGTCAAAGTAAGTGATGTTATCAACAGATCCTTGAAATTTCAACCCGTAAAAAGTTTTGAGAGTTTTTGTGATTGCGGGATAATATTGGATTTCTGTCAAATTTAAATTGAAATCCAATCCGAAATCGAAAATTACATAGCATGCGGCATTGTTTGAATCATAAACAGTATTGATTTTGTTGTCGTTTATTTTATAATTAGAAGCAGGGTTATCACCATATATGGCATAAGATTGCTGTTCGACATTGGTTTTATCATTTAAACTGAAATTATTTATGATAGCTTTTGTATATAAGTTGGGTATTGTGCAATTGACTGAGTTAATATCACTATTCAGAATGGGACATAAAGACCCACAAACTGTGATATTATTAATGTTTGTTAATGACCAATCTGTTGGAAAACCGAAACCTGATATTGCTAAAGTATTTCCACCAATAAACGATGTAATCTTTTTTGTGGCGACTGTTAATCCTGAAGGAAGGATTGTGATGGTTCTATAAGTTGCAGTGTTTATAAATGCGAAACCACTTTCGGAATAAAGAATATTGAATCGATAAACTCCCATCGGGATGTTGCTAAAAGAGATAGCAATATTGCTGGCATTGACAGTTGTGACATTTCCAGTATATGACTTTTTTAAAATTATATTTGAGGAATCTAAAAAATCAAGAGTTGCTACGATTGAGGCACTTGTATTGTTTAACCCTGTTCCAAAACCATTTAAAATGAACGAACTTGATTTAATTCCAGTGGAATCGTGAGAAGTCAAGGTATTAACAAGTAATGATGTAAATGAGCAATTAGAGCATCTTATCTTATTTGAAGCATTTCGATAAACAGAAATATTATAAGAGGCTATGGAAGGAACAGGTCCAGTTGAGAAGGTTATTGATGTTTTGCTGATGTTGTAAACAATTCCGAAAGTATTTGCAGGCTCAATATATATAGATTCATTATAAAACCCATTCCCATAAAAGGTCATCATCAAACCACCTTTAGAACCAGTCCTAGTTTGATTCAAAACTGTATCATTAAGTGAAACATAATAAATTTCTAAAGGAGTGCTTAAGGTAAAGGCTAAATCCAACATGGCCCAACCTTTATTATCAACTAAAACATTTATTTTGTAGGAGCCTTCTCTCAAAGCTGGCATTATGAAGCTTATTTTTGTGTCAGTGACTAGATCAGCTTTAACCTTTGTATTTTCAACAAATGATTCACCACCGGTTGTTCCATTGAGAAATGTCACCCAAACGAATCCATTGGTATCTGGACTCAATTTGACACCAGTTAAATTCACTCTCTCACCTGCTCTGACTGACATAGAGGAAGATGTTATTTGAGGGCTTATCTTGCTATCGAAAGTAAAGAAGCACCCTCCCGAAATTTTGCATAGTGCTTCATCTTGGACCCTTTGAGTCATGAAAATCTTTTGTGAAGATCCTAATGATTCAGTTGGAGCAACTCTCGTTTGACAGATTAAATGAGTGGAATTGCTAGAAACTATATCACAGAAATTGTTGATAACTTCTCCGATAAAAACTTGATTTTGATTATTGATCGGACTGAAATTGTTTCCTGCGAAAGTTATTAGAGTACCTCCGTAGATGCTTCCAGCAAGTGGGCTTATTGCAGTGATTGATAAATCATATGCGAACAAATTTGCGTCTATTGTATTTTCTTTTGAGTAACCCACATCTTTGATTTCGAGTTTAAGATTATAGTTTCCAATTTTACCACCTCCTAATATTGCAAAAATCTCAGTGGTTGATGTTAGATTCACAATTGATAATTGATAATAAATTGAACTGTTTGTGGCATTCATTAAAAAGACTTGAACTTTTGTTACATCGGTTCCAAAGTTTGATCCTGTTATTTTGATCACTTGTTTTTGCGAAGGACTTGATGTTTTAGGAGATAAGGCGCTTACGATTGGAGTTGAAGTATCAACATAAGTGTAACTTTGAGCAATTGTTGTCTGACCATTCATTGATAATATTAAACTATAAGGAGCTGTGGCAGAGGAGTTTTTTGCTGGAGTTCTTATAATCAGATCAGTGTTTGAGATTTCAATGATTTGGCACTCAGTATCAGCTATCTTCACAGAAATCTGGGAAGGACTACTCATAGATAAAGGAAATCCAGAGCCAGTGATATTTAGAACTTGACCACCACTTAAACTTCCACCCTTTTAAAAATACATAAAGAAATTAATTTTAAAAATAAATTAAAACATTTGTATTATTCAAAGCTGCCCAAGTTAATGGAACAATCTGATTTCCTAAAGCAGAATTATAGGTTGTAAAACCTATACCAAGAATATGAACAGATGGTTTATGAGATCCTGCCTCAATCTTCAAAGTATTGCCATAATTTTTTTCAATTTGGCATGTTATTGATGGTAAACTAACTGTGGTCACTTGACAATCTGACCCTGCAAATTTGACTTCAATTGAGCTTGCATTAATGGTAAGGTTTCCATAATTCGACAAAGTTAAAGTAAGCCCATTAGCATTTAAAACAAAACTTTCTAATTTAGGTGTAATTAGATTTTGAATAACATATGAACAATTTTTTGCAATGCATTTTCCCAGAATTCCATCAGAACTAACAGTTATTTGAGGTACATCATCTATTAAAAAAAAAAAATTATAATAGAAATTTATTAAATTGATGCACCAATTATGTATAACAACTCATTTGGAATAGGATCATAAAATATGTTATTGCTACTAGTCACAATTTCACTTATGCTGACAGTTGGAAGATCCTGTCCTCCAGTCAAACCATTATTCACAACTAAGATCGGAGTGTTATTCAACCCGCTAAATCTGATCTGATAACAATGACTCTCCAAATTGCTTCCAAAAATCTCTGTATAAAAGTTTTTATCCACACCAGGAATTGAATTTAAATATTTTGAAATATCTGATTCATTTCCTGGAACTTCATAATCTGTTCCATTAAATTTTAAAGTCAAATTCCCAGCTATTGTTGCACTTGGAGCTTGAGTTTGTTTAATTTCAGCATTAACACTAAAATCATCTGCATTCATCAACTGTATGGTAGGCTGAATTAGTTTGCCTTGATCAATTTGATTCCTAAAAGAATTCAGGACAATGACATGAACATATCCTGTGGTTGTGTTTGGCTGAGTTGTATTTGTGATATTGACTCCATTTATATTCAAAGGGAAGCGAGTGACTACAGCTGACCAACCTAAATCAGTTGAAAGTCTTGAAGTGAGACTAGAAGCAGATATATTATAAGTCATGGCAGAAGTCGCTTTATAATAAATAACTTTTCTAAGAATAAAAAATTATTTTTTTAAAAATTTGATAAAATTTGATGAAAAAACCCTGTTGCATCTTTCGCTTGAACAATGATCTTAAATTGGTTGACTGATGCATATTTATTGATTCTAAGTTCCTGAATTTCTCGAATCGGATTATATGTGATATTTATCATTTGCAGTGAAGATGTTTTCAAAGGACTCCAAGCATTGTGTGGGACTTCAACCCCAACCCACATATGACTTGCACCGCTACCTTGATTTCTAAAAGCATTCAACAGATAAAATTGATCTTTTTCTAAATGAAGAGAAGGAGATCTTAAAGTCTCAGACCATGAGAATTTGCCATATGTCTGAAAACTATAAGAATAGGCAATTTTGTTCAGATTTGTCGTATTTGATGAATTTGAGGTGTTTGAAAGCCATAATTCTGAATTATCATCTGCCGCTAAATAAAATTTATATTGGCCTGTCGTTGGAGCTTTAAAGTAAGCTTTCCATACTTCAACAATGTTTGCTTCTGCACTATTAGAGAAACGAAAAAATAAAGAATAAATTGACAAATAATTTTTTTTCAAAAATAAAGAAAAAATTAATCAAAAAAAATTAAAATATAGTTACGTATCATCAGTCGGAATCCTATCCAAAGTATTCTCGTAAGTATGAGATTTCAAAGCCAATGTCACATTATTATTCCAAAACATATTACCAAACATATTTCGGTTTCCATTAAGATTATATGCGGGGGCATCAATGCCATCGTAGACCCATCTCTCAATACCGCTTCCCTTGATATATAGAGTACTATTTAAAGGGGTTGATTCAACCTTGCACTTTATTATATATGTATCGGAACTAATCACTGTGCATTGAAAATCACCAGCAGTTACTTGTAAAGAAGAGAGATTAGTTGAAAAACCATATCCTTGAATAGTTAGCAGTTGACCTTCAGGTGATCCGAAATTATTGCTTACTTGAGTGATCACAGGGATGCATCTGAAATCATACAACCCTCCTTTTGAATTAATTCCTGGAAAAGTGGGATATTTCGTTGCATACCCTCTATTCTCAACTTTAAAACTCGCCGCATATTCACCTTTTATCCATAAAAAATAGTTAATAGGGATTGAAAATTAAGAGAAAAAACCTGCAATCATTTCAGGAGCAACACGGCAGCTTAGAAAGTTTGTAGAACCAACAGAAATATCAGACTCATCAAGTCCGACTCTATCACAAATAAAGTCACCAATCCTAACGCTTTCTATTTTGGATGTTGAGGCAAATCTATCAATTCCATAGAAATTCACATACTCCATTGGAGCTGCTGATCTAGGCTTTATTTGATACATTTCAGTAGTGACAACTTAAATTTTAGTTGTGTTTTTATTGTTAATAAAGAGAGAGAGAAAAAAAAAATGATTTACATAATCTATAATAAATATTGCAATCGACATTGCAGACTGATACTTTCTTTTGTTGAGTTTGACTGTTTAACACAACAATGGAAACGAAGAAATCACCTTCCTTTTCCATAGCAACAGATTCAAAAATCAAAAATACATCATTGACACCTTTAAAATTTATTTATTTTTTTAATATCAAAAAAAATTAGTTTACAAAAAAGGAAAGAAAAAAAAAAGGAAGAAAAAGTAGAAAGAAGAAAAAAAAAGAGTAAAAATTACCTATCACATTTGCTTGATATGTCCCAATAAAAACATAGTTGTTGCCAGCAACAAGATCAAAGCCGCTGCCCTTGACATAAAAGGTGTTGCCACCACCCAAGGATGAATAATGATCTCCTTGGTTGTCTGCAGGGCTATTGGATATTCGATTGATAATTACATCTGAGACATCAAAAGAAAAAGCTAAAGGTATTATTTAAAATCAGAAACGTCAGTTGAAGAAAAAATTACATATATGGAAAAATAAAAAGAAAAAGAGGATTTTTCTAAAAGCCTTGAGGATTTTCATTCGATTACCTTTTTATGAGGAAAATTATTTTTTTGTATAATTATTATACAAAATGAAAGTGAAATAATAATTT
>JFJP01011304.1_pt1 | contig 14222 bp, 13 predicted proteins | sample 431651 | NCBI WGS metagenome assembly JFJP01 (sample SAMN02602958, study PRJNA72255) | Microbial mat metagenome, whole genome shotgun sequencing project. | biome: fresh water; feature: sink hole; material: water; isolation source: purple microbial (photo- and chemosynthetic) mats found in... | reverse complement strand
AGGATTATCTTCGTTGCGCTTTTCGTGGTTACTACCTTCCTAATTATGGCAACCATTTTTTTGGCTTTCGCTGTTTTTGCGTTTCGGTGTAGCAATTTTTTGATTAAAGTTTGCCTACTAATTTTTGATTACCCTCAACAAAATCAGAATCCGCGAAGAAACGCGAAGAAATCGGAAGAAAAAAACAAAAACTTCGCTTTTCTTAGCGTACTTCGCGGATTCTGATTAGCTTAATCCACCTGGTCGGCACTCAAATGTGAACCCTTCGCCACGAAACCATCGGGTTTGGTGACGAGGAACGGCCCCATGACCAGTTGGTCAATGTCGGAGGCGGTGAAGGTGTTCATGGCCTCTTGCGGCGTGGTCACAATGGGTTCACCGCGTAGATTGTACGAAGTGTTAAGTAAGACGGGTACGCCAGTGGCCTGCCCGAATTTCTTGATGAGATTGTAATAGCCTGAATTCCATTCCTCGCGCACTGTTTGCAGCCGTCCTGTTCCCATGTGGCAGACGGCTTTTATTTTGTCCTGTTTATCTGCCGCAATGGGCGAGACCATGAGCATGTAACGGGGTGGATATTGCGTTTTTAGGTTGGGCGAGGTGAAATAGTCCGCCGCATCTTCCTCTGTGACCACAGGCGCAAAGGGGCGGAATGGTTCACGGAATTTAATTTTGGTATTGACAATTTCCTTAATCTCATCAGAGCGCGGGTCAGCGATAATGGAACGATGACCAAGCGCACGCGGCCCCCACTCGGCGCGGCCACGATACCATGAGATAACTTTTTGTTTCAGGATAGTGTCAACGGCGCGGTCAAGTAATTTATCGTCATCATCGAAACGTTGATAAGGCAAGCCCGATTTTTTAATGGCGGTCATCATGTCACTTTCAGGATATTCCGAACCCCAATAAGCATGTTCCATGACGAATTTGCGGGGCTTACCCAAAATAACGTGATAGGCATACAGAGCCGCGCCAATTGCGCCCCCCGCATCACCCGCCGCAGGTTGAATATAGACATTTTCAAAGGGACTTTCTCGCATAATGCGCCCATTGGCCGCGCTATTGAGAGCCACGCCGCCCGCCAAGACGAGATTTTTAGACCCCGTTTTTTTCTGGGCAGCGGCGGCCATTTTGAGCAATATCTCTTCCGTGACGACTTGAATACTGGCCGCAATGTCGGCATATTTCTGATTCTCTTTGGCTTTGGCTTCATTCCATTGGGGATGGTCTTTTTTCGGGTGAGTGGTGATGGTGAAAAACTCGCCTTCAGCCTCACGCGTCGGGCCGAAAAGCTCGTTGAATTTGGGGCTAAAAGTGTGTTCGGTGGAGTGATGGAAGCTGAAATATTCCATATTAAGTGTAATACCGCCCTCACTATCCACGTTGACTACTTTGTAAATGTCATCGACGTAACGGGGTTGACCGTAAGGGGCCATGCCCATGACTTTGTATTCGCCATTGTTGACCCGAAAACCGAGAAAGGCAGTGAAGGCGGAATAAAGCAAGCCCACTGAGTGCGGGAATCGCAATTCATGGTCTAGGCTGATGTGGTTTTTACCCTGACTGTTCCAGGTGGCGGTGGCGTAGCCCAAACTGGCCGTCGTCCATTCGCCCACGCCGTCAATGGTGAGGACGGCGGCCTCTGTATGGGGCGAGCAGAACATGGCACTGGCGGCATGGCTGAGGTGATGTTCTACAAACAAAATTTTGTTGGTGGGGATACCAATGCCCGTTTGTAATTTGCTTTTCACCCACAATTTTTCGTCAAACCAAGTGACCATGGATTCCCGAAATACTTTCCATGATTGCGGGAAGGTGCTGAGGGTGGTTTGCAAAATGCGCTCAAATTTGACCATGGGCTTTTCATAAAAAACCACATAATCCAAATCATCAGAAGTGATACCGCCTGATTTTAGGCAAAAATTGATGGCATGGGCGGGGAAACTGCTGTCATGCTTCTTACGGGTGAACCGTTCTTCTTCTGAGGCCGCAATGAGTTGACCATCCATAAACAAAGCGGCGGCAGCATCGTGATAAAAACAAGAGATTCCGAGTATATTCATATTAAAACTGTCGCAGGACATCCTCTAATTTTTGGTCTCCCGTTGAACGGGGCCGCCAAAGGGTGGCGGGTTGTTGTTTGATTTGCAGCGGGTCGCTAAATAGCCTTACGCCAATGGCGAAGGGGACAAAGGCGGTGAAGTAGAAGACCGTCATGGAAACTCGTCCCATTAAGTTGCCCATGAAGTGTCCAAAGGCTTTCCAACTGGCCCAGAAAACCGCGAAGGGGCTAGGGGCTGATTCGTGATGTGACATAAAATAATTTACCTTTATTATAGCGTAAAGAAACCTGCTTTGGTCTAAAAAAGCAGGTTTCTTCGCTGATTTTATCAAAATGGATATAAACAGGAGTGCAAACCTTCAGGTTTGCCCAGTAAATGATAAGCAAACCTGAAGGTTTGCACTCCGAAAACCTCATTTATACCCATGAACTCGATTTTAAAATAAGGTGTAAATAAACGGCGCAACGCCTGAGGAGGAAGCAAAGACCAGCAACAATCCGAATAGTAACAATACTGAAACCATCGGAATCAACCACCATAGTTTACGCGCCCATAAAAATTGTAATACTTCGCCGACCACCCCTGTATTAGTGACCATGCCTGTGGCAAATTTTGTTACGCCACTCATAGGTTTCGCGCCATTACTTTCTACTTTATCAGCAACTTTTTGCATCTTATTGACCTCTTTTTGGTTAGATAATTGTAACTACTCATCCAGAATCCGCGAAGTGCGCTAAGAAAAACGAAGGTTTTATTTTTTCCGATTTCTTCGTGTGACTTAGCGGATTCTAGTTTTTATGACGTTGAGGATGTAAAGGCAACCCTTTATCTTCCCGTAATGCTTCGGCTAAAGAAATGGCTCGCCCGCCACGATAAACGTTGATAATTTCCGCCATGATGCTGATGGCAATCTCGGCGGGTGATTCTGCGCCAATATCTAACCCGATGGGGGCATAAACTCGGTTAAACTCTTGCGAATTTAACCCCCGTTCTTGGGTCAAAAGCTCAAATACTGCCTTGACCCGTCGCTTGCTACCAATCATGCCAATGTAACGCGCGGGCGAGTTTAATACTTCAATCAGAGATTCCACGTCATGGCTATGCCCACGCGTCACTAATACAATGTAGGTATCGTTGTTAATCGGCCAATGGCGCAAGGTGGTTTGAAAGGGTTGCGCCAACACTTGGTCAGCCATCGGGAAGCGTTGTTTATTTGCATAGAGCGGGCGGTCATCTAAGACGACCACCTCAAAATCAACGAGCTTGCCCAATTGAGCTAACGGTAAGGCGACATGTCCCGCGCCCACAATGAGCAAGGTGGGGCGTTGGCGTTGAACTTCTACAAAGAGCGTGAGGTGTCCGTCAGCATTGACTTGACTGAGGAGTTCTGATTTTCGATTTGTTAAGCATTGTTGCGACTTGGCTAACAGCGTGGGGGATAAATCACCTAACTGACCATGCGGCGGTTTATCTCGCCAGATTAAGGTTCGTTGGCCTAAAGCGGCAGCATATTTACCCGTAGCCTGTATGATTGTTACAACAGCCACCGCTTCATTTTGGTCAATCGCGGCCAATAAACGGGTTAAAAGCGGGTCACTCATGTCGGCCAGCGTTCAATGTAAACTTGCATGATGCCGCCACAAACGCCTAACGATTCCAGGGTGATGGGTTCGGTTAAGTCAACTTTCACTAATTGTGGTTGCCCCGTCGCAATCACCTCTAATCCCGTGCGTATTACGTCTGCTTCACCACAACCGCCACCAATTGTGCCAACATGTTGCCCCCAGGGATGAATAATCATTTTTGTGCCTAGTTCACGTGGCACTGACCCCTTCACTTGAACCACCGTTGCGACGGCGACGGCAGTTTCTTGGGTTAATTGATTCAGTTGGTGATAGATAGTGGCAGCACTTTCCATAATGAGCGTTGTTTAGTTTTGGTAAATAGATAGATGGAGTCCAAAGCCGTAGGCTTTGACCCTCAAAGCCTACGGCTTTGGACTCCTAACTCGTACCAAGTGGCGATTATAACACACTCTGATAAGAGTAACAAAAAGACTGACAAGGTTTCTAAAACCTTGCAGGTTGAGTCATCCAGAAACTCTATAGATCATCGTCATCAAATTCTTGCGTAAAGGGGTTGCCTTGCCCTGGTAATTTGAGGGCGACTAATTCGCCGTGCAGATTGACGATGACGCGGAAACCCATCATGCCAAGTATGGTGCGGGCATCGTCGGGGATACCTTCGTCTACTACTTCGTCAATTTTGTTAATATTCGAGATAATCATGGCTTTGGTGAATAAATCATCTTTGCCTAACAATTCCATCATGTTTTCTGAGACCATTTCCTTATTGGCGATGGCCTGGCCGCGTAGCCAACCGACGACTTGACGGTCAACTGACTCGGCTAAAATATGGCGTTTAAAGCCATCGTCTAACAGAACGTAATGGGCTTCATCGCCAATGAAGGTGGTTTCTAATAGTTGTCCATCTTCACTGTGAACAAGGCCACTAAAAAGGGCTGATTTGGGGCGAGTCATAATTGGTTTACCTGCCGACATCGGGCAGATATTTCTCCTTGTTAAGATGTGGATAATTTGGAGTGCCAACCTGAAGGTTTGCTCATTTTGTGGTGCGGCAAACCTGAAGGCTTGCACTCCTGGATAAATTTTAACCACCTGTAAATTTTCAGGTGATAAGGCCAGCCATTATAAGGTTTTGAACCTTATAATGGCTTAAACTATGCCCCATCACCGAATTATTTACAGGTGGAATTTTAATAATCTTGACCAAAATCAAATGGTGGCAACGTAAAATAAAAAGTGCTACCATGTCCCTCGGTACTTTCCACGCCCACTTCACCGCCTAAACGCTCAATAATTCGTCGCACAATTGATAAGCCCAGCCCATGTCCTTCGGCGCGAGATCTATCTAAACGGGTAAATTCGGTGAATAATTTCTCTTGGGCAGCTGGTTGTAGGCCTGGGCCATTGTCTTGCACCCAAAAACGTAGCTGACCATTGGCTTGCATGGTTGAGCCTAATTTTACTTGAGGCGGCTGCCCCCCATATTTGATAGCATTGCTAAGATAATTAACCCAAACCTCTTCTAGCCATGGCTCATATCCCATGGCTATCGGCCAGAGGGGAGGGTGGCTTATTTCGGCCTTATATTGCGTTATCATTGGTTTGAGGCGTTCTTCGGCTTCGGCGATAATTTCCGATAGGTTAATGGGCATTAGCTCCATTTCTTCTTGGCGGACGCTGGCTAAGAGTAATAAAGCGTCAATAATGCTGGCACAGCGTTGTCCAAAGCGGCTAATGTCCCCCATGACGGTGAGGGTATCTTCGTCGCAGTTGAAGTTAACCAGATGTTCAACCAGATAATCAGCATATCCCACAATAATTCCGAGGGGGTTTTTAAGGTCATGCGCCACCGTATGAGCAAACGCATCTAGTTCAGCAATTAATTTGTCACGTATTTGAATTTGCTGTTGGAGATCGCGTTGTAATTTACGGATAGTTAAGTGGGTGTTCAAACGGGCTAAAACTTCCTCAACTTGAACGGGTTTAGTAATGTAATCAACCGCGCCTAATTTTAGCCCTTTCACTTTGTCCATTGTTTCAGAGAGGGCGGTCATGAAGATAACGGGAATGTCTTTAGTTTCTTCCTGTGCCTTAAGACGGCGACATGTTTCTAGGCCATCAATGCCTGGCATCATAATATCTAGTAATATAATATCAGGTTTGGCATAGTTGACCTGGATTAAGGCATCTTCACCGTCTTCCGCAATTAATACTTTGAAATTTGCTTCGCGTAAATAATCGAATAAAACTCCTAAATTGGTCGGAATGTCATCTACAATTAAAACGACATCTTGGCTATTATCTTCCATAAATAGTTTACCTTTATACGGCGCGAGGGCATAAACTGGAGTGTCAATATTTCATTTTGACCGCGAAAATAAAAATTTCGCACTCCTGAAAAGTTTATTTCATGCCCTCGCGCCGTATAAATCCTAATTCCTTAAAGTACCATGATTATACCATAGTTAGGTTAATCTAAGTAAATACGTAACAATTCGCGAATTTTTTTCAATTGAAACCCCTTGGCTAACTGAATAATTTCTTTAGTAAAGGGTTGATAATCGCTGTTAAATTCAGCAATTTGAGTAGCTTTTTCTTGAATGGTTGCTACGTCCCCTATCATCGCCAAATTAAAGAGAAATTTTAACTCTGTGGGTGGCGGTGGGGTGAGCATTGTTTTAAGATACGTTGGAGATGTTATCTCGTGGCTTGATTTTTTGGGCGATGAAGGGCTATTTTCATAGACCATTTCTAAATTTAGAAACTGTTTTAAGGTATCAAATAGGAGATGGGTGTCAATGGGTTTAGGTAGAAAAGCATTACAACCCGCAATCAAACTCTCCTGGCGATTGTGGGGAAATACATTGGCGGAGATAGCAATGATAATAGTATCTTTCAATTCAGCTGATTCCCGAATACGTCGGGTCATTTCAAAGCCGTCCATGTCGGGCATCATTAAATCAGCCAATATTACATGGGGTTTAAATTGATAGGCTTTATGTAAGCCATCGTAACCACTTGTCGCTTCGGTAATTTCAAATCCTTGTCGCGATAGGAGGCTAGTTAGCAACATTCGGTTGAGTTTATCATCATCTACAATGAGGGCTTTGCGTTTTTCACCTTTAACACCTAACACATTATAACCTTCGGCAGTTATTTTTTTCGGTGTGTCCTGAGAGGTGATAGGTAACTCTAACTCAAACCAAAAAATACTTCCGCCACCTAATTGACTTTGCACCTCAAGTTTGCTACCCATTATTTGTACTAAATTGTAACTAATGGCTAACCCTAAGCCCATGCCTTCCAATTGATGTTTCGGGTCGCCTGCTTGTTCAAACGGGTGAAAAATGATATTTAGCTCGGTGGGGGCAATGCCTATTCCCGTATCTTCAATTTGAAAGCGGAGTTTTATTTTAGGAAGTTGGTCAACATATGTCATGGGGGGATAATTCACGACACCAACCTTGAATCGCACTTCGCCTTGGTCGGTAAATTTAATGGCATTACCTAACAAATTGATTAAAATTTGCCGTAAACATTTTTCATCACCATACACCCCATTTGGTAGATAATGGGTCGGTTCATTTGTTGTGAAATTGTATGGTTGATAGATAAAATTAATGTTCTTTTCGGCGGCCCGAATTTGCACAATATGGGTCAGATTTTTCAGGAACACTGGCAATCTAAATTCCTCAATGTTAAGTTTTAATTTACCCGCCTCAATCTTCGACATGTCTAGCACATCATTAATCAGGGTTAGTAAATGCTCACCGCTATTTCGAATAATATCTAAATATTCTTGTTGTGCTAGGGTTAAATTCTTATCTCGCTTAAGCATTTGCGTATAGCCCAAAACACCATTGAGTGGGGTCCGAAACTCATGGCTCATGCTCGCAATAAAGCGACTTTTGGCTTTATTGGCTTCCTCCGCAGTGATACGAGCTTCTTGAGCTTCCGTATAAAGACGAGCATTTTCCATTGCTATCGCTGCTTGTGTGGCAAAAGAAACCGCAACAAAGGCATATTTGTCGGTATAAAAATTAACTTCATGTTTGTCAATGGCAATCATCCCCAATAATCGTTCCCCAAATAAAAGTGGCACCCCCATCCATGAACGAACATTACTGTGAACATGGGGTTCAATTTGAAAGCCGAGGTAATCTTGGGCATTCGTAATAATGATTGGCGCACGTTGGGCTATTACTTGTCCGTTAGGATAGCCAGTAGCCGTTATATCAATGGTAATGCCGATAATTGCTGATAAATCAGGAAAGCCCGTTCCCGCGATAATTTCCAGGGTATTGTTATCTCTAATGGCTTGGACTGACGCACTATCATACGGGACTACATGCCGTAATTCACTTAAAATAAGCTCTAGCACCCGTTGTAAATCCATGGTACTACTGAGCGCAACCGAGGCGTTATAAATCGTTTTCATCTGATTTAAGGTGATGCGAGTCATCGCAAAGAGGCGCGCATTTTCAATGGCGATCGCCGCTTGGTTAGCGAAAACCTGTAAAACTTGAGCATCCACTTCACTATAAGCCCCGACCTTAAAATTATCTACCGCTAAGACCCCAATGGTTTGTTGATTGACCAATAATGGGACACCCATCCAGCCACGAACCGCCTCCACCCCAGGCCAGATTTCCCAATGAGGGTCTTGATGGACATCGGCAATAATGAGGGGCTGTTGTTGGCGAAATACGCGCGCCGCGGGGTCTTGGGATGAAAGCGCAATATGATAGCCAATGAATGTTTTATCTTCTACTTGGCCGCGTGAAACGACTAAATCTGTTCCGTTTTGTAATAAAATACCTGCCCCATTGTATTGTACCACATGGCGTAATTGGGTTAAAATTTCACCTAAAACTGTGTCCCGTTCAAGGCTACTATTCAAAACGAGCGTTACTTCGCGTAAACTCTCGGCGATTTGGCGTTGGTGCTGTTCCTGGGTAAAGAGGCGAGCATTTTGAATGGCACTGGCGGCCGCAGTCGCGATAGGCTCAACTAATCGTAAATCATCAAGCGTAAATCGCCCAATTTCCGTATCGACTAAATTTAAAACCCCTAGAATTTTGCCCTGGGCGCGAATGGGCAAACTCAACTGTGACCGTAAGGTTATGCCCATGGCCTGGTCTACTCGGTGATAGTGCCGAGGGTCATTTAATACATCGGCCACAATGGCCGTTTCGCCACTTTCCGCTACCTCAGCCACCACGCCTTGTCCTTTACTTAATCGCCAACCTATCACCGTTTCACTGCCTAAGCCATTGGCATATTGGCAAACTAGCTCATTTGTTTCAGGCACATTTAACCAAAAAGAGCTTGCCGCAATATTCAACATTTGCCGAATTTCACTCAGCACCGTTTTGAGAACTTGGTCTAATTGCAAACTTGAACTAAACATTTGGCTCACGCGATTAAGTAGCTCTAACTCACGGTTACGTCGTTGCAAGGCACCTTTGGCTTTTTTCCGTTTAGCAACCTCCTTTTCTAACATGGCATTGGTCGCGGTCAATTCTGCGGTACGGGTAGATACGGCTTGGGCTAACGCTTTGTTATAATCAGCCAAGAGGTGGGCGGTGTGTTTACGCTCAGTAATATCCATGGCCGAAACCAAAACTTTATGATACATGTGGGCTTCATGGCCTGCCGCTAACCAAGTTAAAGCAATATGAATTTTATTACCCGTTAAGGTATACGTAATGGTTTCTATTTCCAGATGTTTTTGTTCAGAAGTGATGGCGAGAAAAATTTCAGTGAACGTTGCTTCTGTTTCCGCCCGAAAAATAAAACTCAAATTGTTTATCAACTCTTGTTTATGTGCGACTTCATACAATTTGAGCGTGGCCTGATTAACATCCGTAATTTTTATCACTTGGATACAATGTCGTACAACTTCAGGGTGTTCAGCAAAATAGGACTTAAAATCATTGACTCCGTTTTGCCGCAGATGGTCTAGGTAAAGTTTAACCGCCGCATAATTATTTTCCCATAAAGCAACGGGGGCTTCGTCAAATAAACGTTGGTATCTTTCCTTACGCTCACGGGCTAATTTTTCTTGCGCCCTAACCTCTTTTAACCGTTGAACATGCTCAATGGTTTTGTGCAACGTAATTTTTAAGTCAGCTAAATCAATGGGCTTTGTTAAAAAATCAAACGCGCCATAGTTCATGGCTTTGCGAATACTTTTCATGTCACTATAAGCAGATAGAATAATTGTTGTTAAAACAGGATTAAGTTTAGCTTTAAGCTCATTGATTTTGGTAAGAAATGTTAACCCATCCATCTGCGGCATTCTAATATCCGTCACCACAATTTCTATTTCAGGCTTGGCTTGTAAAATCGCCAGAGCTTCTAACCCATCATGGGCAAAAAAAAGCTGATAGGCATGTTCGCCTACCTGTTGCCTAAGAATTTGCTCTATGAGCTGTTGCATGTGGGGTTCATCATCAATAAAGAGGATACGTGAAGTCATGCTTATTTTACCTGTTGGATTGCGCCAAGGACCTGCTCGGCTAAAGATTGACGTTGTTGAATCAAGGATTGCACTAACTCTTGCCGTTGCCAACGGAGCCATTTACATGAGACCAATTCATAAAATTCGCGCCACCGTTCAGTCCACAGTAAGGTTATGTAAGCCAGCATGGGGGCTAAAATAAAGAGGAATAAACCCCAACCTGCACCCATAAACCAGCCACAAAGTAAAGCCTCTATCACCCAAGCCAGCAGCACCAACATGGAGCCGCCAATAAATTTAACGGTACTAATTTGGGTCTCATCGCGCCCAACCACCATGGTGGCTAAAGGCGCAGCTAAACGGTAGGGAAGATAGTTTAGCAGAAACCCCAGTAGAAATAAAGGAGTCGTGAGCCATAAACCCACGGCGAGTTGCCATAGATATTGGGGATGGACGGGCGCGAGTTCTAACGCCCAGGGATTACTAATTCCTAAACGGGCTAAAGTTTTGGCATATTGGCGCGCCGCTTGAGCAAATTGTTCTATTTCCATAGGGTGTTGCTCGCGTAAGTGTTGATAAGTCTGTAGTAGTTTGGCAGACCAGGCGTATTGTTGCGGCAAGGTGAGATGGGGATTTGTCCACTCGGCAATATACGGGATGCCCGCTAATAGCTCGGCATTTTCCGCTTGCAAGACCACGCCATCAAGTCGTAAGTCAATGTAATCTGTTAGCTCTTGCACCGTTTTAGGGTTTTGCGGGTCATGAGCATAATCCATTAACCCAAAAGGTTGACCGATGACAATTAACGTGGCTGTGCGAAAGAGGGCTTTATTTTCATACCACAAACCCACTGGCACAATTTGGAGTCCTGCTTGCCACTTAGCGTCAATTTCCGTTCCCAGGGCGATACGGGCCGCGCCCGTTTTCATGGGTAAAAGTTGCGGGGCTGAGTGGGTGGTGCCTTCAGGAAAAAGGGCCATCGCGCCGCCTTGTCGTAGCAATCTCCGACAACGGGCAAATGTTGCTTCATTACGGTCAGCGGTATTTTCACCGCCATCCTGTTTACGATAAATGGGCAAGGCCGTAAATGCTTCCATGACCGCTTTACCTATCGGGTTGCCAAAGAGGGTACTTTTAGCTAAAAAAGCGATAGGTTTATCTAGCACGCTCATTAAGAGGACAGGGTCAATAATGCCGTTGGGGTGGTTTAGCACAAACATAAGTGGCCCATGCGCGGGTAAATTTTCTCGTCCTTGCACCTCCACTTGACGATAGAAAATCGTAATGGATTTGAAGACGGCTTGGCGAATAAGCCAATGGAGGGGATTGCTGTTCATGAGGATTCGCTAATTTTGCAGTTATACTGTGCGAGGGGACAAATTGGAGTGCAAACCTTCAGGTTTGCTCGGTTATCGTGGGGCAAACCTTTAGGTTTGCACTCCAGAAAAGTTTAATTTATGACCTTGTACAGTATAGTCATCGGATGACTAAGGTACAATCTATTATATCGTAAGATGACTAAACGCGCACCTATCCAAAGTCAGGTTGTGGGCTTATCTAATTTATATCGTTTTAAGCCTAACATTTGCGCCATGATTAACATGATAAATAACGGGTTATAAATAAGATAACGATACCATAAACGGCGTGGCTCTTGACTGAGGCGAAAGAGCCATTCTAAGCCATAATTTTGCATCCAGCGAGGGGCTTGGCGCAAATGTCCACTATGAATATTAAAGGCCGCGCCCACGCCAATGAGGACTGGGGCAGTGAGTTGGGCGCGGTGGTCAGCCATCCACAAATCTTGTTTGGGGGTGCCTAAGCCAACCCAAATAATATCGGGCTGAGTTTGATTGATTTGTTGGATAATCTGGTCATCTTCGGCGGGGGTTAAGGCTCGAAAAGGTGGGGCATAACTACCCGCGACTTGTAAACCAGGATAACGCTGTTGAAGTTTTTGGCCTAATTCATGGGGGAGACCCACTTGACCGCCGTAAAAATAGTGGCGATACCCTCGCTCAATTGATAAAGCGCACAGGTCTAACATTAAATCAGGCCCATAAACGCGGCTGACGGGTAAGCCACTTTGCTTTTGACTGAGCCAAACGAGTGGCATGCCGTCAGGTGTGGCGAGGCCCGCCTGGTTGACAACTTGGCGGAGGGTGGCACTCTGTTGACATTCCATGATGGTGTGGACGGTGCAAACTGAAATATAATGTCGTTGTTGCTGGCTAATCCAGGCAGAAATTTGTTGCAAGGCTTGGGGGCGAGTGATGGCGTGGATACCAACACCCAAAATATTGACGCGGGGCAAGTGGTTCAAGGTGATATTTAGCTCTTTTTAGTTAGATAGGGAAATAATCGCGGCACTTCTTGTTGATAATTTTGATAAAGTTCCCCAAATTCGGTCACCAATTTGCGCTCTTCATAGATTGAACCGAAATAAAAATATAGGCTAAAAAGGAGATAGCCGATGAGTTGATTAAGATACATCACGGGTGAGAGCCAGATAAATAATAGGCCGAAAAAGTAGAGAGGATGACGCACCCAGCGATAAAAGCCGCTAATATTCAACGGGGTATTTTCAGTGACGGCGGCCTTAATCACTTGTGAGATACCTAAAAAATGGCCTGCTCCTGTTTGCCATAGCGTGATGGTCGCGCCGATAAGGGCGAGGAGTTGTCCCATGACCATGAGCCACCGCCAGGGTGAAGGGATAGTGTATAATTTAGGGTTGGTGAGGGTGGCTTGTAATATAAAGAAGGGGAGTAGGCTAATCAGCGCGAAAATATTGTAACTCAGGCGATAACCGCGCATGAGGTCATCGCCTAATTGTTCGCGTAGCCACTGTTTGAATGATAAACTGGCTAACCAGCTATGCACTAGGCCATAAACAATGAAATAAAATGTTAGAATAAGGGAGTTTAGTAATAAAGTCATCTATTTTGGCCTCATGTTAATAATAGTAAGACAGAGCAACTTCATAAATATAGCACTACCTGCCAGTCAAGGCAATTTAGCGGGGAGATGGCGGAGTAATATACTAAAAATGGGCAGCAATAGGAGAATAATGAAGAGTGCTTTGAGTTTAGGCATGAGATGATAATACCTGACCCCTTCATTAGAGTCAACCTGATACGGCGACATCTTATAGTGATCCAGGCAAGTTTCCGCCCTAAAAATCCGATGTCTTCAAGACATCGGATTTCTAGGGTGGAAAAAACTTTTCTGGACTGCTTAAGCCTGTATTACGAAAAAACCCCCGTAAGGTTATCCTTGCGGGGGCTTTATGTTCTGAAATCGTTATTGAGGACAAATTAAATTAATTGACAAATATTTTTAAGAATACCCAACACGGTATACAAATCATTCCCTGGGTTCACTAGGTCAAACATGTGAGACATGGCATACTGCGGGGTCTCATTGATGACCAATTTTACAAACACAAAACTACTGCCATTGGTGATTAAGCCAAAACAGGGTTTATCGGGCGTGGGCGTGGCTAACATATAGGCCAAAATCTGAGCAAAGCCCACTTTGACGGATAATTCAGCCCGTTTTGATTCAATCACCAACACCCAAAAGCTATCTTTAACTGTCAAAATATCAATGCGACCTTCAATCCGTATTTCGTCATCGGCCGTAGAAATCATGACCGAGGTTTCGGTTTTTAACTGAAATGGGGGCAATAATAAATTAGACAAGTGCAGCAAAGGCGATAAAACCGTAATCTGGACGGCATTTTCTAGCATTACAGGATATTTGCTTAAGTGCATATAGCTGGCTTTGACTTTATCCAGCCACACTTTTTCTTGAGACGTAATTTCAGGTGATGGCAATTGCCATTCAGGGAAAAAATCACTCGCCTCATTCAATGAAAGGTTGAAGCGGCTTTCTATTTCATTTAATGTAATATCTTTAGCAAATAGGGTGGTGGTCATGGCACTCCTTCCTTTATGGCGGTTAGGCGACAGTTGTGACCCCGTTGACGGCGATAATACTGTCGGCTAACTCTAAATTGAGTTAAGTCATTTAGGTAAATCTTGACTTTTCTAATATCACTAAGAGTATTATAATGTAAGCCATAGCCGAGTCAAGTGAGTTTAA
>JFJP01039196.1_pt1 | contig 14224 bp, 12 predicted proteins | sample 431651 | NCBI WGS metagenome assembly JFJP01 (sample SAMN02602958, study PRJNA72255) | Microbial mat metagenome, whole genome shotgun sequencing project. | biome: fresh water; feature: sink hole; material: water; isolation source: purple microbial (photo- and chemosynthetic) mats found in... | reverse complement strand
ATCCAAAGCTAGTCCTAAAATGGGTATAATATGCATACTTTCAGTAACTGGAATAAATGATTCCAATTGACTGATATCAACATTCTTGCTGATTGGAGTGATTTCTTTTAAATCCTCGGTTGTTAAATAAGTTATCTGTATCATATTATCCTTGATTAATATTATTGGCTTGAGGAACTGCTGCTGCTTGAGCTACTGGTGTTTCTAAGGCTAATGGTGGTGTAACCACAGTAACATCCGAAAGACCATTCAGTCTCATTATTTTATTTAGATATTCTACCATTGTTTTTTGCATTGGCGCAATAACAGTAGCATAATAAAAATTATATGATGTTGCTATCTTGTTTGCATCTGCCTGTAATGATTGTCCACCTGTACCTTGGATACCCGCAAGTTCTAAATTAGCACCATGACCACTGGCTATCTTCTGGGTTAAAATCTTATCCAATAATTCCAACATTGGTGTATTGTCATTTTCATTAAAAGGCAATATCACTGGTTTATCATCAGCATTCGTTGACCAGATGAACAATATTCTTTCACCATATTGGGTACTGTATCTCTGCTTGAATTTATTAACAAATACATCCTTTTCTTCTTGGCTTGGAGAACCTACCAAACTCACTATTGTTTGAGGTGTAAAACCCTTAGTAACAGAGTTTAAGTTATAAGTACTTAAAGCATTATCTAACTGAACATATGGAAGTATTGAATTATATACAGGAATAGCATATGGGATATTACCAGCAGTATAACGTTTAGCATACATCAATTGTCTTGCACCATCTTCTGCCCAAGTATCTTTAGAAAAATTAGCAATTGGAAGTCCTGATGTAGCAACAGTATATTTTCTAAAGTTTTTATTTGAAATTCTATCCCATTTGTAACTAAGCATCCAAGTATCCACAAAAGGAATATTCTCATTAGGATGTTGTACTGCCCGGATTAATGAAGGACAAATATGGTTTACATTTGAAACCAATCCATCTGCACTATAAAGTAATTCCAAACCATAGGCTTCGAAAATAGCATAATCTAGGCATAGTTTAGACCAGATATTTTGAAGACTTTCACCATAACTATTCTCTTTGTTGATAAAATCGATTGTAATCTGGCTATTAGGGTCAACTGGAATCAATCCATCTCCAATCAACATGTTTCTTTTAAGGTTGATAAGATTGGAATGTGTTGCCGAGGCATTGGTATATAAATCCAGTAATTTTGCAGGGTATGCATTATCTTCTACGTCCTCTGAACTATTGAAATACAGTACATTTGAAGTATTTAAAGTAGTTATATTCGGGTTAAGTTCGGCATAGAATTTACTCAAAAGAGGAATGGCATAACTTAATGCCTGTTCTTTTGGTATTACCTGAAGGTTATTTAAGTTGTTTTCAACTATATTTGAAGTAGATTTGACTTGTTTTGACATATATTTGTTGCTTTATATAGGTATAAACAACTTTTTTATTTTCGCAGGGTATCACAGTCATTCTTTCGAATATCTATCTTAATCGTCTTAGTGTACATTATCGTACATCCGACAATAATTGCCATGATAATTATTAGTAATGATATTTTAGCCTTTTGTCTCATCTTCTTTTTTAGGCTGAAACATGGATGATATTGTAGTTAAACCAAAGAAACCAATTGTCAATAAAGCAATGATATTAACATAGTCTATTGGATACTTAAAAAATACCAAGAAAAGCAGTGAAATTAAGGTCATGAAGCCAGCAACTCTCCTAGATGAAACTCCACTATCACTAATAAAAATTCTGGCTATAAACCTTCTAAAATTGATTTTATCATTTATTTCTGTCATCCTGCATGTGCTTTTAAATAAATCTGAACACTTATCCATAGAATCGCCATTAATGTTCCAGTTACCGCTATGCTACCTGCAATCCATTTTTTGATTGAAGCACTTGATAATTGCTCGTCTTCTAATTTCCGCAATGCCTTTTCAAGTTCAGGTATCTTTTCAAACATCATATTCTGTTTCTGTCTATTGGCCAATCTTTCTGCCAATGCTTCCTGAATTTGGTCATCATGCTTCTGGACTTTACCGTTTATTTTATCCAAACGGTCATGAGTACCTAGAAATTGGGCATTAATTAAACTGCCCAATCCCTTCATTTTTTCTTCAATAAGTAGTAGTTCCTCATTAGTCATGGTTAAATTGTTTGTAAACTAACTTTAGTTTTATCTTGGGCAGTTATACTATAACCATTAGTATGGTTATCGGTTACAACACCAGTACCACTATTATAATTGTCGCAATTCCAATATGAAACCAGATTTGTTTTCTGACCAGATGTTAAATTAGCATAACTAAGACCTGCACCATTATTCCAAAGTGCATCAGCTTCAGCACTTGTAAGTGCACGATTCCATACACCAACAGCATTAAACTTACTAGAACCACCAAGAGTACCGCCCCAAAAACTTCTACCCCTTGGAATGCCCAGATAAAAATAATCTGTAGCATCACTTACTGGATTATTAGCAGTACTTAAAGTATTATTAATAACATTAGCACTTGTTGTATAGACTCTGTAAAGAGTGGTATTTCCACTATCATTTGAATTACCAAAGAAAAAATACCAATCTGAATCGTCACTGAAATTATATTGTTGAGTATTAAAATCAGTGGTATACCAACCACCACTACTAGCAGTTAAGTATGGTCGCCACATGTACGAAAATTCTGCCCCGTGTCCAAAAAAACATTCAGTATATTTATTTGGTGTAGCACCAAAACTAAATTTCGGCTTAAACCATCCAGCAACAGTAAAACTTTTATCTGTTTTAGCACCGAAATTAAATGGGTCACCTGCATTATCTGCTGTACGCAAAGCACCGTTCGCAGCACATTGAATATACTGCGAAGGTCTTGCTGCCACACTTGCTTGAGTCTGTGCTAATACTCCATATCTTAATATATGCATAATTTAAATATTTATGTTAGGTCGCCTATTAATACCCATATATTCGAACCTCGGTAATATGCCGAAGCAGCATCATATTGGGTTTCTAATTTTAATTTACTGCCTTTAGATTTAATACTTGCACCAGTACCAGCAACAAATGTTTTAGCAGCCGAAGTTGCACCACCATAATTGATACATGTTATCTGGTAACCAGCAGGTATTGTAGTACCACTTGGTAACGTTATTGTTGTTGCAGCACTTGCAGTAAATTCTAAAATCTTTCCTGAATCTGCCAATAAAGCAGTATAGGTTGTTCCAGTTTTGGCTGCTATTGTTGCCAATACATTCGCTTTGGTACTATCAGTTCCACCTGAAATTGTTATTCCGTTTGTACTTGAAACTAAAGATAGATTTCCTGTTGCAAACAATCCCTTTAACTGTAATTTATTTGCGGAAACTGGTGTACCATGAATCAAACTAGTACCTGACATTGAAGTACCACCTGTCAAAGCCTGTGTCTTTAAGGCATATTGACTGTGAGTATGGCCTGTCTGTGAAAATACAATAAGAGTTTCCTGTGTCCAATCCTGTAAATTAGTACTAACAAATGGTACTATTGGTGTTACACTTACGTTACCTGCTGTTGCAGTACCTACACCAACTACTGTTGATGTCTGAGAGAATCTTGAACCTGTTAATATTGAAATACTTTCAATTCTACATCTACCTGTGGCAGAATTATAAGTACTCTGTGTCCTGAATGTTATTCTTTCAACCAATACTGTCTCTGGAGAAATTGCTGTTAAATCACCAAAGTTCAGGCTTTGAGTAGTTTCTGCTTGTGCTGCAGCCAATGAACTATAACTAAATTGTGGCTGTGTAATAACAGCACGATATAATTGTGAACCCGAATCTGATGTTACTGGTATCCTAATTACATAATAATTGAAATATCTACCTGATGCTGCTTCTGTTTCACTGAATGTCACGCCGTTCCAAGAATTAATCAATGGATAAGTAGCACCCATTCTAAATGGTAATGCCTGTCCAGTTTGGAAATTCTTAGTAGCACCAGTACCAGTAAAATAAAGTCGTGTATATGAATCTTGTGGCCATGCCAAAATCGAAGATTGCAGGTCTTCATCAGCAACAACCCCTACTTCAAGTCCAAATGTATTCTGGGCATCGGTTGGAGTTGTAGGTTGTAGAGCATATGTACCTGAAGTCAATCCAAATCCTGATACCATATAGCAACCGAATAACCTATGCATCTCTTTGTGAGTTTCACCCTGCATAACACCATGAACCTCTCTGATACAAATTGTTGTATTGGCAGGTCTATAAGCCAGCATTAATTGATTGAAGTTCCATGCTTGGGTTGACCATATAAAATTTTGGCCATCTGTACTGTATAAATACCAAGCACTGGTATTGTTTGTATGACCACTTGAAGTCCATGAAGTACCTAAACTATGTTTCTTACCATTCCAGTAATAATAAATACCAGATGGATTGGTTAAAGTAATTGTTCTGCCAGTACTATTGTAACTAACACCAATATTGGTATTGTCGATAAAACCAGTAACCTCATAGGTATCATTGTACATGGTCTGGGTTGCACCAGTAAATGTATTTAAATCTAATCTAAGGGCAGCAGTTGTACCAGTAAGAGTATATTGGGTTAAGTCAGGTTTATTGCTTAAGCTATTATAATTATGGGTATGGCCTGTCTGGAATTGTTGTAAAGTAGTTCCTGAAAGCCAAGATGGTTTATCAATAACATTATTCCATGATGGAGTCAGTCCAGATGTTTGACCTGAAACATATACAATAGTTTGGCCTGAATTCCAATATCCTAACAATGAATCGTTTATCTGGTTTTGAGTATCACCTGATGTTCTATGTATACTAGTATTACCAGTATGGCCAGTAAAATCAGTCTGGCTGGCATAATTACCTGTAGCACCAGTTGGACTATAAACGTTCCACGTATTGCCACTAATATATGTAGCAATCGTTGCACCACTACCTATAATCGTTGTAGGCAATTGAGTACTTCCACTTGGAGTATAAATAATATATGTATTACCACTCTGTGTTACAGAAGTATCACCACTACCAACTAAACTAATACTTGAAGTACCACCAGAAGGACTGTAAATGGTTACGGTATTTCCTGATGTTTTTAGGATAGTTCCACCACTTGGTAAAAAAGTATAGTAATTAATAACGGTATTACCGCTATCACCTTTAGCTCCAGTTGCACCAGAAGGTGCGTAAACATGAATTTGATAAGTGTTTCCTGTTTTATTGGTATTGACAACAGTACTACCGCTTCCAATAAATACTAGTGTTGGTGTGTAACCACTAGCACCTGTATCACCTTTAGCTCCAGTTGCGCCTGAAGGTGAGTAAATATTTATGTTATAAGTTGTTCCTGTGACACCATAGTTCACAACAGTACTGCCACTTCCATTGAATATCAATGTAGGAGTATGACCTGATTGTCCAGTCGAACCCGATGCACCTGTTGCACCCGAAGGCGAATACACATGTATTGTTGTAGTATTTCCACTAGTAGTTGCTGAAACCACAGTAGGATAGACACCAATAAAATTATAATTGGTATAACCTGACATTATGTACTGAACTTGGTCAGGTTTTACGATAATTTTTGGTTGGTCATCGATATTAAGTCTTATAGTTGCTGACATATTAAGTAGTTATATTTGGAATTATTGTAAACTGACCTGATAAAAATCTTCTTATTGGTAATGCTGATGAATGTAAATCAAAATTATAATAATATTCACCCGCCCTAACATTCTGTAATTGTTCAGCAGTCTTATTTAAGTTAAAAGTTCCCCCACTTGTTGGCAATACTATAGAACCATCGTCTGTGCTAAACCCTAATGTTAAATATGGAGCATCTGGTTTAGTACGAACTTGTAGTGTTGCGCCTGTGTACGAAGAAAAATTAAAATCTATTAAAGTATTGCCTGATAGGACTTGTGCTAAGATATTTACATTTAGCGTGGCATACTTATTAATAATTAGATTGTATTGGCTATCCGTTCTTACGTCAAGGTTTTGATACATATGTTTATATTTTATATTAGTATAAACAACAAAATATATTTTATGATTAGTGTAACATTTTGAATATTTTTGCGTATACTAAATAAAAACGATATGGAAGAATGGAAAGATATTAAAGGATATGAAGGATACTACCAAGTAAGTAATTTGGGTAGGGTAAAATCATTAGAAAGATTTAAAGATAATAATGGAACTCAAGTAAAACTCGAAGAAAAAATATTAAAGCCACATTTGAATTTAAGTGGCTATTATCAAGCATCTTTATCTAAAAATAATAAGAAATATATGCCAACAATTCATCGTTTAGTTGCTCAAGCATTTATTCCTAATCCAAATAACTATCCCCAAATAAACCATATTTCGGGCGTGAAGTCTGAAAATATTGTATCTAACCTTGAGTGGTGCAATGCCTCTGAAAATCAAAAGCATTCATATAGAATAGGATTATCTGAAACCCGTACTTGTGAAAATGCAAGACATTCAAAATTAACTAATAATCAAGTACGGGAGATTCGTGAATTAAAAGGTAAATATACATTACAAGAAATTGGAGATAAGTATGGCGTTACACTTAGTGCAATTCATTTAATCTTAACAAATAAAAGTTGGAAACATCTTAAATAACCTCATAGGCACGAGTCCTCTGATACCCATTTGAGACATAACTTAAAGTAAATTTATTGTCTCCTGCATCAACATCGGTTTGCAAATCCAATGTCTGTAATATTAATGGTATGTCGTACCCAACAATCCATTTATTATTATTTAAATCTGTAATAAAGGCCACAGCATTACTAATAGCAAAGTCACCTGATGTTGTGAAGAGAAAATTCTTCAACTGGTTTATTGTTGTTAGGCTTAATTGTGGCATTTCGAAATTCAAAGTTTTACGATAAAACCTACCTTGCCTATCACTAATTTCTTCTTCATTAAAACTAGAATTAATAGGATAAACTATTCTATATTGAATTTGAACCCCACCAATAGTTATAATCCTATTAGGCTGGTCATCACTAAGCACAATAATAGCCTCATCATTCAGTTTTAATTGGATATCCAATGGAAAGTCTAAAGGATTATTATTGATGTCCATAGTGGCTAATTTCAGTGTTTTTATACCTGCCATAGAAGCAGGTTCACATCCAAATAATTCTGTATATGGCATAATTAATTTATTATATAATTTTTAACCCAAGTACTGTCAATACTTGTTAATAATTTATTTCCTGATTGTGAACTAATTTCCATAGTTACACCATTATTTCCACCACGTTCCCCTGATTTAAAATCATAACTTATTTTAGCACCATAAGAATAACCAGTTGTCCAGTAATTTCCGTTTTCATCTTGGACTACAACCAACCATCTGTTTTCAGGATTTAATAATGTTTTAAAACTATTCCATTTATCTGCAGTATTTTTAGGCACTGCCACACTAAGAACATCATTGAATATAAATCCTTGTCTTACTTTAGATAATTTCTGGCTTAATTTACATACTTTAGGCAATACAGAAATACTGTACCATTGAATAGTTCCACCTGATATTGAACTATAGGTAGCAATTTTAGTACTTTGGAAGAAAGAAGCGTCAGCAAACTCTAAGAAATAATCATCATCGGCAGTACTCCAGAATGTATATTCGATATTATCAGACCAAGGACTAATCCAAATCTTTTGTATTCCACCTAAACTAAAAATTTCATTGGATGGTACACAATTTATATTAATCAATAAATGGCAATTATCGGTATTGTCTACAATAAGTGCGTAATAACAGTCAACAGCATTATTGATAATAAAATCATCGGGATTGTTTGTAACTACACTATATTCCAATGTACCGTTTGGATTAAATGCATAGAATGTAAATGTATGTGCAGTATTGCAAGATACATCATAGAATATCCTACCATATTGTCTATCGAATGGACCACATTGAGAAGGTCTGATGTTGACACCAAGCAATGACATTGAAGTATCTGAATCTTCTAAAGCAATCCAGTCAATAACACATGATTCATTTCCATAATAAAAAATCCATTTAGGTAATACCTGTGCTGATATTTTATACCAACCAGCAGTTAGGCCAGACCAATAATAATCTGTCAGTGTATAGATATTTCCAAAGATATCTTCTAAGATAAAACTATAAAATACTGTTGCATCTTCCTCTATCTGAATCCTACCACCATTATTGCCACATGTGCTTCCAGTTAAAGTATACTGGCCACCATCTTGGCAAAATGGTGTTATAAATGTTACGGTAGTAGTAGCCTGAACTTGATTGCTGTACAAAGCAAATGCTCCATAATTGTTTGCTACTACAAATGTATATTGAGTATACATAGATAACCCGGTAACACAAATACTAGTTGTGGCATTACTTACGGTCTGATATAAAACCCATGCCTGATTTTCTTTTTTAACCCAGATATCAATATCATCATTTGTGCTTGTATTAATCCATGACAAACAAACATATTTATCTTGGATTGTGGTTGCCAATAAATTAAGTGGGGCATTAAAAGTAGTTGTACTAAAACTATAAATATTAGATGGATATTCACTACCAATTCTAACAAATCTTACTTCATAATTAGTAGTCCAAGATAATCCAGTAAATGTATATGATACAGCATCATGGGCAATCAATGGTTCAGTAATCCACGTTCCTGAACCCTGTACACGAATTTCTGGTCTTATATTTGTTCCATAAGGAGCATCATTAATCGACCAAGTTATTGTCGAACTTAAATTAGTGGTTGTAGAATTTAAGTTAAAAGGTGCAGGATTTAATGTACTGAATTCATAATAAACACTAGACATTAAATATCTGTCATTATATGCAACTACTGAAAATCTATTTAAATAATTTGGTGTTAAACCAGTTAGAATATATGATGTTGCTCCACTTGGCAATGTAGCAATAATATCCCATGAATTACCATTCCATTCTCTTATATAGATACCTGTTTGGCCACTGGTATTATTATTCACCCATGTAAGTGTAGCACCAGTGCATGTAATTAAACTAGATGTCAATCCAGATGGTGGGTTAATTAATGGTGCAGATACATTATATAATTTAATATAAATATATCCTGCTTTACCTGAAGTACCATTTGCAGTACCATAAAGGCTTAAAATACCATCACCGCCATCACCATAATTACTACCTGCAACAGGAGATAATTGACCTGCATTACCACCAGTTGAAAATATATAATTACTTAATGTTGGTATGTTATGCGAAATACCAGCACCACCTGTTCCAATTCCACCAATAGCTGATGCACCACCACCGCCACCACCTTGGCTTGAATTAGATGCTGAACCACGATAACCTTGTCCAGAAATACCTGTACCATATGTTCCAGTATTTCCACCATAACTAGTACCACCACCACCACCAGAGCCACCATTTTTACCAACTCTATAAGATGCTGATTCATATCCTGAACCACCACCACCACCACCAGTTGCAGTTAGTCCACTAAAACTAGAATTACCACCGTTAACACCTTGTAATGCTGCAGCAGGTGGAAATGTACTACCAATACCCCCAGCACCAGCACTACCAATTACAACTGAATAACTACCTGCAGTTACATGATTAATTGTACCAGTTTTAATGCCCCCAGCACCACCACCACCACCTTTACCAGAAGTACTATTGTTACCTTGTGCAGAGCCACCTCCACCACCACCAGCAACAATAATATAATCACACTTAGTATAACCTGTTGGTATAACCATTGTTCCGTTACCAGTAAATCCAGAATATGTTGAATCTAAATTATAGCTAATTACAACACCATTGCTTTCTTCGCTTTCATAAGAATCTCTCTTATGTTTAGCTGTTAAGACATAGTAATTATTATCAGGTAATGTACCAATATATGTACTTCCAGTACTGCTACCTCTAAATGTTCCATCTAAATACCAATTAAGACCTTGTGAATTACTGTCATAATTTAATGTTGTTCCGGTAAAATAAATACTGTTTTCATTTAAATAAGCATTTATTATTGGGGTATTTAAATAATAAAGGGATTGAATTGTGCCTATTGATGGAAAATTTCCTTCATCTGAATTAGCAACAATTCTATATTGAACTGTAGTAAATAAAGCATTACCTGTTGTAGTATAAGTTCGAAGTGTTTTACTTATACCATTAACAAAATCTTCCCATATATGTGTCCCGTAATTATATTTTTGGATTGAAAATGTATTAATATTAGATTCACAACTTTCATCCCAATTTAATATTACACTTGTACTTAATGGTGTCCAAGATGAACTTACGTCAAATGGAGTGTATGGACTCGATGCAGATAAATTTCCACTTATTGTATCAAACAACCAGCCATCATAATGATATGTTTTAACTGTTATTAAATATGACGTATCAACATTTCCTGCAAAATCAATAAAATATGGAGTACAACCTCTCATATCAGTATATTGAGTACTGATTAATGTGTTATTTACGTAAAATTCAATCTTATCCTGTACAGCACATTGGTAATAATGGCCATTAATTGTTTTTCCGTCACCACATAATACTACACTGGCTTTTAAATTATAAACATCGCATGTTAATGAATTTAATTTTAATGTATTTAAACAACCCATATTTATTCTTTTATAATAGTATAAACAATATCAAAGAAAAAGAGGTTACCTTGTAACATTTTCGAATAATTTACGTATAATATAGTAAAAATATTATGACAGAAATTTGGAAAGACATTAAAGACTTTGAAGGATTGTACCAAATAAGTAATTTTGGTCGGGTGAAATCGTTGAAGACAGGTAAAATACTTAAACAGACTATTAAAGAAAATGGTTATTTGCAAATTGGATTGTATAAGAATAATAAAAAATATTATTTCTTAGTACATCGATTAGTTACAGAAGCATTTATAGATAATCCAAATAACTATCCTCAAGTAAATCATATCTCAGGCATTAAATCCGAGAATAATGTAGATAACTTGGAATGGTGTAATGCTTCTCAAAATGGAAAACATGCCTATGATAATAATTTAAGTAAACCTCAGTCAGGAATAAATCATGGCAATAATAGATTAACTGAAAAACAAGTGTTAGAAATAAGAGCATTAGAAGGAATTAAATCTTATCCAGAAATTTCTACTGAGTTCGGTATATGCAAACAACATGTTTGTGATATTATTAATAGAAAAAAATGGAAACACATATAATAAAAAAAGGGTCATTTAGACCCTTTTATATTAAGTAACATACTGATATTTAGGCTATAGCCGCAGCAACAGCACTCGCTGTAACTTGATTACTGTATCCAAGATTTCCCCCTACAAGGGTGATGGTTACACTTGCATCATCACTCTGAGCCGTGCCTGAGTCAATACTTAGAACTGTTGCACGTAAACCTGCTGATTTAGTAGGTTCTGCGTACATCCACCATAAATCATCTTGGGTTTGAAGCAATACTGAAACTGTTGCGTTAGCTAAGTCTTCGATAACTTCTTTTTTTGCTTGAGTAATATTAGCAAGTTTCATGTTCAGGGTTTGGTTAACAAATCTTGAAACAGCACCTGCCTGTAATTCTTCTAATTTTTGTGCAGTATTTGGTTCGTATTCAAAATCGTACCATGTTCCGCCTGTTGATGTCATAGCAATCGCTGTAATCAAATTAGTTCCACCTGAGTAAGTAACACCAGAAACTTCTTCGAAGTTCGCAATATATACTTTCTTAAGTCCACCAAATTGAAAACCACAACTTCTTGTAACACCTGCTGATAATAAACAACTCATATTTTATATTTTTATTGTTAAGATTATTTTTAAAAGGCAGATTTTAACCTGCCTTATTCGGTATTACTTTAAGAACACTACTTCATTTGGATATGCAATCGCAACGTCCAATTTAGCTTTCATGATGAAACGGATGGCTTCGTCACCAGTTGTTTGTCTCATGTCAAGTAAAGTGATTTGGTTGAAATCTGATTCTAAGTCAGTTGCAACATAGAAGTTAGCACGTTCGCCAATTACAATCATGTTATCTGAAGACAGACCACCAATTGCTTTGATTTCAATACCGTAAAGGGTTGGAACACCAGCCAATACTGAAGTATTAACACCTTGAGTTGCTAAGTTCATTTCGTACATTGACAATAATTTGTGAGATACGAAAATTACTAATTCTGATTTTGCTTTCTTCAACACACCTGCTGGTACTAAAGCATAAGCCTTGTTTAAAAGGGTTACTACGTTAGATACTGTAACAGCCGAAGTTGCACCAGTAACACCACCTTTAAGGATGAATTCGAAACCATTGAAACAGTCACCACTGGCAACAAGATTTTGCCAAATCATAGTTTCTACTTCTTTAGAGAACTGACCAGTATAAGCTTCAGTCAAACCATCAACCAATGATTGAGGTAAGTTTTCTGCGTTTAAACCTGCAGTCATGTCTGCTGAATCCCAAGTATTATAAATGTCTTCGAAACAAATTTGTTCGTTAACCTTATATTCACATGGTTCAACAACTGCTTCGGTAATAGTAACACCTGAAGTTGGAGAGAATTCGCAACTACCAGCTTGTACAACACCAACTGCAGCAATTTTTTTAATAGTTCTTTTGTACTTTACGTTTGTTAAAACAGAGATACCATTAGTTTGTAATGTTTCTCCACCGATTATAGCGGCTAAGATGTATTTCTTAAGAGCATCACCAGCGTATGTACTAGTTACGTTAATTGTTGGCATAATTGATTATTTTTAATTTTAAGTTATTTTTATATTTTTAATACCTGCGTATAGAGATATTAACAATACTTTATTTTTATTTCCTTATAAACCAAGTCTATGCTTTACTAAATCCAAATTAGACATTTTTGATAAGTCTTGTTTGGTCTTAGTTTCAACTTTAGGTTCGGTAAATTCGAAAATAGGCTTTGCTATTGGTTTAGCAAGTTTAAGTTTAAGTTCTGCATTTTCTTTTTGAACTGCAGCCATATCCATTGAAGGAACTAAATTCTGCTCAACATTTACTTCGGCTTCAGTAATATTGCCATTAGCAACAACTACTTTAATATAGTATTCGCCATCTTTGGTAATATCAACTATTTCACCAAGTGTTTTAGTCGTAACATCTGCAACAGGAATTATTTCTTCTTCGATTGGTTCAACAATAGGTTCAATTACTGTTTCAGTATCGCCACTAACTGTTGGGGTATCACCACTTACTGCCATTTCAGTATTGCCACTAACTGACATTTCAGTGTCACCACTTACTGCCATGTTTTCAGGTGTAACTGGAGCAGGATTTACTTCTTGTTTTACTTCAAGTAAATTACCTTGAGCATCTACTACTAAAGTAGTTCCATCTTCCATGATGTATTCACCTTGAGCAACATTTTCTTGAGTTTCAGTTCCATCTTCGGCAACAGTTATTTTAAGAACTGGAGTACCTACTTCACCATAACGTAATACACCTGAACCATCTGCGATGCTAACATCTTCAAGTTTGGCGATTTCGAATTCATGAAGTATTGTTTTAAATTTTTCGATAAATTTGTTTATTTTAGCCATGACATTATTTTTATTAATCTTATTTAGTTTTAATTCCCTAGCCAAGAATACCTCGACTGAAAATCCATTGAAGTTATTGTTTAAGACATTGAGGAATTCTTCTTCATTATCAAATTTATACGATACATACCATGCACCTAATCTTGCTTCTTCGATACCCAGTGCTTTAACTGCATCTACCATTTCTGGTGTCCTTAGTATGAAACTTTCGATAAGATGGGCACTGACTTTATTGTCTGAGTGTTGAAGATTGATATTCTTAGTAGTACCTTGTTCGGCATTCTTCATAAACCCTTCTACAATTTGCTCAATAGTTGATTCGGAGAAATAACCTAAATACTCATCACCATTTTCATCAATCCTATAAATCAATTTATTTGGTATTAATGCTAATCCAGCTACTATTCTTTTGTATTCATCCTGTAATTTAATGTATTTTGGTCGGTCTTTTACCTCATTAAATGCTATAAATTCAGATTGAATTGCAGGTTTATCTACAATTGAAATGGCTTTCATGCCAAATTCGGTGTCTTCTGGGTCGATTAAAAATTCGTATACATGTATCATTTTGATAATTATATTAATATTAACAATTATTTTATTTTTAATCC
>JFJP01034807.1_pt1 | contig 14224 bp, 10 predicted proteins | sample 431651 | NCBI WGS metagenome assembly JFJP01 (sample SAMN02602958, study PRJNA72255) | Microbial mat metagenome, whole genome shotgun sequencing project. | biome: fresh water; feature: sink hole; material: water; isolation source: purple microbial (photo- and chemosynthetic) mats found in... | reverse complement strand
AGTCGTGATATACAGCCAGTGATTTTACCCCTGAAAGTGCATAGAAACCTCGTGGACCTGCCCAGCGACCAAGGCGTGCGAAGGCCTCGTTTATTGTGTTGTACGCACCTATGTGCCGTGCGTACGCCACAGTGAATTCCGGTAAGTCCTTTATTTCCACGGAAAAATGCAGCTTCTCCATCTGTCTGCTCCTTTGAGTGCTCTCGGATATGGTGAGAGCATACCGGCGTCCATCGCTGGATGCTTGCCCGATGTTGCTGAGCGCTTGACTGCCATTGCTCTGTATCAGTTTGCGCCGTGCTTTACGACTCAAAGTACGCCATTCGGATGCTGTTACACCAAAATGTGCCTTGAAGGCGCGGGCAAACACGCTTGGACTGGTAAAACCTGAATCCAGCGCGATTCTAGTAACTGATCTGTCAGGATTGTCAGAAAGACACGAAGCAGCTTTCTGAAGTCTGACACGTTTGATGAATTCCGAGACGGTCTCACCCAATACACCGGAAAAAACCCGGTGAAAGTGGAAGCGGGAGAACGCTGCTACGTCTGCAAGGCGGTCCAGAGAGAGATCTTCCTCGCAATAGGCGTAAATATGATCGACAACCCGTTCTATCCTGCCTATATATTCCTTCCTGAGCACGTCCTCACGGGTCATCCTATCCCTCCTGCAATATAGGAAACCGAGTGCATATAAACATGTTGCCCGTTTGAATCCAATCCCCGACAGTCTCTGCTGTTCAGCTCAACCTTCCCATGTATCGTTCGTAGAAAAAAAGTGTTGCGACCATGAGGGCGTGACCCATGTCGCTTGCTCCTATCATCTCTATCGCCTCGCGCTCGGGAACGAGCAATACCTCTATTTCCTCGTGTTCATCCAGGCATTGAGGCCTTACCAAGGTGCAACCTTCAGCTACAAATGCATGGAAGCTATTGGTCATGAATGCCGGATTTGGCGACAGGATGCCGAGGGGCACGATGAGGTTGGCCTGGTAGCCGGTTTCCTCTACCAATTCCCTGGCTATGGCAACCGAAGGGTCCTCGTCGGGCTCAACGATACCGCCTGGAAATTCTATGGACAGATATTTTGTACCGTGGCGGAACTGGCGGATCATCACGAAGGAACGACCTTCGGGGGTTTCAACAACAGGTATGACGCCAGCCCAGTCGAGTGCGTCGACAGAGAAAAAAGTCCCTCGCTTGCCGCTTGTCGACTGTCGCTCGCTTGAGCCAACTTTGAATATTCTGCAATCGAGGAGTTGCCTAGATTTAAGCTCAATCCAAGGGTACGACTTGTTCATGCAGTCTATCGTAACGGCGCCAGCCGGTGGAATCAAGCGAGTTCTGTCCCCCGTGGCGAGCTCTGTCCCTTGGGTGGCGAGCTAGCTCTGTTCTCCGTGGCGAGCTCTGTCCCTTGGGTGGCGAGCTCTGTCCCTTGGGTGGCGAGCTCTGTCCCTCAGAAACGATTTGACATTCCATACCCCTACGTTGTTTACTGATGGCGTTACGTATCGCACTGTCAGTAAAGGAGTGTTCATTATGAAGAAGATCATGCCGGCAATCGTGTGTGCCTTGGCTGTAGCCTTGATGGCTAGCGCCTGTGCCAAAAAGGCAGAACCCGTAGCTGCTCCCGCAGCGGTTGAACCCTACAAGGTAGCGTTCATTTATATCGGCGTCCCTGGTGACCTGGGATGGACGCACGAGCATGACGTCGGTCGATTAGCGCTTGAAGCGGAGTTTGGCGACAAGGTAAAGACGGCTTTCATGGAAAACGTGCCGGAAGGCCCCGATGCCACGCGCATCATCCGCCAGTATGCAACCGATGGTTACGACATGATCTTCGCGACCTCGTTCGGTTACATGGATCCGATGGTGGAAGTTGCCGCCGAGTTCCCCAAGGTTAAATTCGTCCACTGCTCGGGCTACAAGACCTCCGAAAACATGTCGACGTACTTTGGCCGCATCTACCAGGCACGCTACCTTTCGGGCATCGTGGCCGGCAAGATGACCAAGTCAAACATCATCGGTTATCCTGGTGCCTTCCCCATCCCCGAAGTCGTGCGTGGCATCAACGCATTTACCCTCGGCGTACGTTCGGTCAACCCCAAGGCGCAGGTCCGCGTCGTATGGACCAATACCTGGTACGACCCCGTCAAGGAGCGCGAGGCCGCTGTAGCCCTTCTGGACGCAGGCGCTGATATCATCGCGCAACATCAGGACACCGTCGAGCCGCAGAAAGCAGCCCAGGAACGCGGCAAGCAGTCTATCGGCTATGATTCCGACATGCGCAAATTCGTAGGAGACTCCGTGCTCACCAGCCCGGTCTGGAACTGGGGCGTGTACTATATCGACACCGTACGCAAGGGCATGGACGGAACCTGGAAGAGCGACCAGTACTGGCAGGGACTTTCCGCCGATGTTGTCCGCCTGGCTGATTACAGCCCCCTGGTCCCGCAGGATGTCCGCGACCTGGTCGAAGCGCAGAAAGCCAGGATCGTTTCCGGTTCATGGGATGTCTTCACCGGTCCAATCAAGGACAACACCGGTGCTCTCAAGGTCAAGGATGGCGAGAAGATGGATGATGGCCAACTCCTCTCGTTTGACTGGTTCGTCGAGGGCGTCGTAGGTAAAGTCAAGTAAGCGAGCCTGAATAATAAAATGGAAGCGCTTCCGGTTTTTTACGGAAGCGCTTCGTGCATCTTCTGGGGTTGCGGTCGCTCGTGGCAGTCATACTGACCGACGTTTGTCGCACCCTGGAAGCTGTACGGTAAAATCCCCGCGCAAGGTGAGAGCAGCATGGAAAATCCGGCAGACAAGGTTCCCCTTGTGGAAATGCGGGGGATTCGGAAGAGCTTCCCGGGGGTGCAGGCTTCCGACGGCATAGACCTCCAGCTTGGCTATGGCGAGGTTCTTGCCCTGCTTGGTGAAAATGGCGCGGGCAAAAGCACGCTCATGAACATTCTCTGCGGCTTGTACAGGCAGGATTCCGGAGAGGTTCTGGTACGTGGATCGCCGGTTGATATCCATTCACCAAGCGATGCGGCACTGCTGGGCATCGGCATGGTGCACCAGAATTTCATGCTGGTCGATACGATGACCGTCACCGAGAACGTCGTGCTCGGTATGCCTGGTCTGCCTTTCGTACCCGATATGGCTGCCGTCAGAAGCGCGATCGTGGAGCTTGGCAGGCGTTACGACATGCCCGTGCAGCCGGATGCGTATATCTGGCAGTTGTCCGTTGGAGAGCAGCAGCGGGTTGAAATACTCAAGCAGCTGTACCGTAACGCGTCGATACTGGTGCTTGACGAACCAACAGCGGTACTTACACCCCAGGAATCTAAAGAGCTCAATATCGTCGTTGGGCGGATGCGGGCCGAAGGCAAGAGCGCCATCTTCATAACCCATAAGATGGACGAGGTCATAGCATTTTCAGACCGCGTCATGGTGCTGCGCAAAGGCAAGGTCGTCGCCGAAAAGATGACCAAAGACACGGATCCAAAGGATCTGGCCCGCATGATGGTTGGCCGGGATATACTTTTCCATGTGGAAAAGACGCCGTTTTCACCCGGGGCAGTAGTGCTGGAGCTCAGGGATGTATGCGCTGGAGACGAGAGGGGACTTCCAGCCCTGCGAGACCTTTCACTCGTGGTGCGTTCCGGCGAGATACTGGGAATTGCGGGGGTTGCGGGCAACGGGCAGCGTGAACTTTCCGAGGTAATAACCGGGCTCAGGCCGGTGACATCGGGAGCAATTACCATCAATTGCGTCGATACCACCAACCAGAGCCCCCTCTCCATCATAAGGAAAGGTGTGAGCCATATCCCGCAGGACAGGATCGCCGTCGGCGCTGTCGGGGACATGAGCGTTGCCAACAACCTCGCCATGAAGGATTACCGCTCCGCGCCCATGTCGAAGGTGGGCATGCTCCTGCCGCGGCGCATCCTGGAATTTGCCAGACGGATGATCGGGTTATTCAATATAAGCACGCCATCGCCTGAAACCAGGATCAAGTTCCTCTCGGGCGGAAACATACAGAAAGCCATACTGGCGAGGGAAATAGAGTCATGCGGCAGCCTCCTCGTTGCTGTGTATCCTTCCAGGGGCCTTGATATCGGCGCGACTGAAGCGGTGCGCAAGGAACTGGTGGCGCAACGCGACTCGGGCCGGGCTGTGTTGCTGGTATCCGAGGACATCGACGAACTGCTTTCGGTAGCCGATACCATTGCGGTGCTGTACGACGGCAAGGTTGCCGGTTTCATGCCTGCGGAAGGCGCAGATCCCGAGCAGATCGGATTCCTCATGGCGGGCATGGGGACGTCCGGGAAAGGGGCTGCATCGTGAATCTGGCTTTTGAAAAACGAAAAACGGTCTCCAGGACGGCCATCGTCGTTACGCCTGTCCTGTCATTCCTGGTATCGCTGGTCCTTACGGGGATACTCCTTATTGCCTTTGACGCAAATCCGTTTGAAACATACGCTGCCATGTTCAAGGGTGCTTTTGGCACGGGTCGCGCATTTACGGAAACACTGGTCAAGGCCATTCCCCTCATGCTGACGGGGCTTGGCGTGGCTTTGGCGTTCAAGCTCAAGTTCTGGAACATAGGTGCGGAAGGCCAGTTGACCCTTGCGGGAGTAGCGGCGGCCTGGGTGGCCATCTACTGGAGCCCTTGGTTGCCCGAACCGCTGCTTCTTCCGGTGATGGTGCTCGTGGGAGCCGCCGCCGGAGCGCTCTGGGCGGGGATACCGGCGCTGCTCAAGACGGGCCTCAAGGTTGACGAGACGCTGGTGACGCTGATGCTCAATTATGTGGCCATACTTTTTTCAACCCACCTTTATTACGGGCCATGGCGCGATCCCAACGGCTACGGCTTCCCGGGGACAGAGCTGTTCCCAAAAGCCGCATGGTTTCCAAGGATTGCCGGGCGTGCGCACGTTGGCCTCTACTTCGCCATTATTGCGGCGGTGGTGCTGTGGGTCATGTTCCGGTGGACCCGCTGGGGTTTCGAGCTCAAGGTGATAGGCAACAGCCAGAAAGCAGCCCGGTACCAGGGTATCGCCGTGGAGCGAAACATCGTGCTGGCGGTTCTATTGTCCGGAGCCCTGTGCGGACTGGCCGGTGTGGGTGAGGTAGCAGGCATTTCAAGGCGGTTGCAGCAGGGATTGTCGCTGGGTTATGGGTATACGGCCATAATCGTCGCCTGGATGGCGCAGCTCAACCCCTTGGCCATACCCTTCGTGGCAATCCTTATGGGGGCGTTGTTGGTCGGTGGTGACCAGGTGCAGATGGTGATGGGTCTGCCATCTTCGATGGGCTTGCTTATGCAGGGCCTGATGCTGTTTCCGCTCCTTGCAGGGTCGCTGTTCGTGGAATACAGGATCAAGCGGACGGGAGGGGCATGATGGGGCTCATAACTTCCCTCATAGCAATTACCCTGCGTGCAGGCACCAGCCTGGTGTTTGCGACTATAGGCGAGACGTACGCTGAACGGGCTGGGATACTCAACCTGGGGCTTGAAGGCATCATGCTGATGGGAGCTGTTTCAAGCTTCGCGACTGCGTACTACACGGGCAACCTCGGCCTGGCTATTGTCGTGGCGCTGGGCGTCGGTGGGCTCATGGCGCTGATACACGCGTTTCTGGCCGTCACGATGAAGGCAAACCAGGTGGTATCGGGGCTTTCAATTACGCTGTTCGGGACGGGGCTGGCCAGTTTCCTGGGCCAGAGGTTGGGACCGGAGTCGAACGGGCATTATCTGGTAGGTCTGACAGGTCCCCGCTTTTCTCCCGTCGATGTGGGTTCGCTGGCTGATATTCCCATCTTGGGCGCGCTGCTCAACCAGGACCTGTTTACCTATGCTGTCTACATCCTGATACCGCTGTCCTGGTTCTACCTGTACAAGACCAGAAATGGCCTGTGGCTTCGCGCGGTGGGAGAGAATCCCCGCACCGCCGACGCGATGGGTGTCAACGTGAATCGGGCAAAGTACGGCTACACCGTGTTTGGCGGCATGCTTACCGCGCTGGGAGGCGCTCACCTTGCCCTTGCATACACGCCTGGCTGGTCCGAGAACATCACGGGTGGCCGCGGCTGGATTGTCATTGCGCTTGTCATATTCTCCATGTGGAATCCGGCACGGGCTATTACAGGCGCGCTTATTTTTGGCGGCATCAATGCGGTACAGTTCAGGTTGCAGGCATCGGGAACCAACATTCCAGCAGCCTTCCTGAATATGTTGCCATATATTACTACTATCATCGTGCTGGTGGCCATCACCTGGTACGAAACCCTCAGTAAACGCATCGGCGCTCCCGCATCGCTGGGTACAGCCTATGTACGGGAGGACAAGTAGACATGTCCGAGATTGACATCAAGCGGGTGGAAACCCGGGCGGACCTCAAAGCCTTCATCCAGTTTCCATTCAGCATATACCGCGACAACCCCTACTGGGTACCGCCCATCATTTTTGACGAGCTGTCCGTACTGTCAAAGGACAAGAACCCTGCCTTTGAATTCAGCGAGGCCGAATACTGGATGGCTTTCCGCGACGGCAAGCCCGTAGGCAGGATTGCCGCCCTTGTCAACAGCAGGTATGTGGAAAAGTGGGGCAAGAAGTACGGCCGCTTCGGGTGGGTTGACTTTATCGAGGATTTCGAGGTAGCCAAAGCGCTATTCCAGACGGCCGAAGACTGGCTCCGTTCCAAGGGTATGGTAGGCAGCAACGGGCCAATGGGCTTCACCGACATCGACAAGGAAGGCATGCTCATTGAAGGTTTCGACCAGATGGGTACGATGCCGATGCTGTACAACCACCCATATTACCCCGAGTATCTGGAGCGCTTGGGTTACAAGAAAGATGCTGACTGGCTTGAGTACGAGGTGATGGTACCCAAAACCATACCTGATAAGGTTTTGCGCGTGCAGGAACTTGTAGCCAAACGAACAGGCTTGCACATATATGAATGGAAGCATACTTCTGAATTGAAGAAAAAATTTGCAAAGGATATTTTCGACCTTCTGAATGATGCGTACGCCCCCCTGTACGGAACGACACCGCTCTCCGATCGTCAGGTTGACATGTACATCAAACAGTATCTTGGTTTTGCCGATCCCCGCTTTACCAAAGTGGTTGTTGACCGCGACGGCAAGCTGGCCGCTTTTGGTATAGTGTTTCCGAGCCTTACCAAAGCGTTGCAGAAATCGGGTGGCCGGCTTTTCCCCTTTGGGTGGATGCATTTCCTTGAGGCAATGAAACACCCCACCGGGATCGACTTGTTGCTTATCGCCGTAGTTCCCCAATACAAAGCCCTCGGGGCTGTTGCTTTCTTGATGACAGCGCTTATAAAGAGTTGTCTGAAAGCCGGGGTGGTCTCTGCCGAGACTTCCGGGGAGCTGGAAACGAATATTGAGGTGCAGAGCCTCTGGAAAAGTTACGAGGGAAGACAGCACAAACGCAGGCGTGCGTACATCAAGATGCTGTAGCAGCCTGATCGATGCGGGCAAAGCATGTTTTTGGTACTACTCCCTGGGGTGGATATTTCCTTGATGCAATGGAAAACCTTGCCGATGAGGGGAGGCTTGCCCGCGGTCGTTCGTACGCTGGAAACGGCGCCGTTTTTGAACTAAAGGTTTCAGGCGGAGAAGTAAAAGCCAAGGTAAAGGGAAACTATGCTCCTTTTTACCAGGTAACCATACATTTCAAACAATTGTCATCTGCCTCCACCAAAGCCGTACAGGCGCTTTTCGATGCCGACCCGCTTCTCCAGGCTAAAGTTTCCGCGGGCGACCTTCCCGATGGTCTTCTTGAAAAGCTAAAAAAGCAGGGCGTATCGCTTGTCCCCAGGAACTGGTCTGAAATAGAGCGCGCATGCTCCTGCCCCGATTACGGGGATCCATGCAAGCACCAAGCTGCCGTTTACTATCTCCTGGCCCAGGAAATAGACCGCGATCCATTGGTGTTGTTCCGCTTGCGGGGAGTTTCCTTGAGCAACATTCCAAGGAGCTCTGTCCCCGTTCCGCTTGCTGTCTGTATGGTTGCCCCATGGGCAGTTGCTCCGTTGCCAGATCCAGCCACTAATTCCGTGAAGACAGGCGACCCGCTCGCCGGGCTTGGGTCTCTGTCAAATTACACGGCAGCCATTCCCGCTCTCCTTCCACCGTCCAGGGGGCTCGCGCCTTTTGACTTGCGGATGCTCTGTACAGCCATGTATATGAAAGCCGCCGCAAGAATACCGGAATTATTGCGGCCACAGGATGGACGTGGCTTCCCGGCGGAAGATAGCGATTTTGTGGCTGTGACGGAGGGGGCGAGCGCCCGGACCTTTGCATCATCGCACTTTACCCTGCACCTAGGCGTCGTCGGCAAGGCAAGCATAGAGTCACCCCAGTTCGGAAAGCAGAGCATGCTTGCCGCATCAAGATTGTTTGTCGGCTGCGATGAGCGCGATGGCAGCGACTCCTACCGCTTCCTCCGGGCATTTTTCAGCGCCATGCGTTCGATAGCGTCTGCATGCGCCTTTGCCCCCGACGTATGCGCAGACAGCGGCCATTTTTCCGTTATCTGGAAGCCAGCCCATTTTGCTTCCGATGTTGATGCGCTCCTCAAAGCGCTTGAACCGGTTGCTGTTTGTCCCGGGATACCAACCGGCTCCACCAAGGTTCCCGACCGCAGGTCGACCATCGAGATGCTGGCAGCAGCATTTCTGACGGAACTTGTCGCTGAAATTGGCTTTGCTCCTCCATCGATCCGTGAGGCGGAGCATCCTGCAGCGCGGGCTCTCTTTGGCAAGGGACCTCTATCCTGCTCCGCCCCCGGCGAACAAGCTTTGCCAGCAGCTCTCGATGCCTGGCTTTCTGTTTTCGACCTTGCCGCCCGCCGGCTACTCCTGGAACTGACGATTTCCGCAGTCAAGGCGTCCCGTTCTCGTTCCAAAGAATCAAGCTCGTTCCTGCTGTCGGCTGCCTTTATTGATGAAACAGGTGATCGCATCGCGCTCTGTGATTCTGCTCGAGGGACAGAGCTCGCGGAACTATCGGGTTCAGCGAATGGACTGGATAGGGATACAGGGACAGAGCTCAGCGGTTTAGCGGATACAGGGACAGAGCTCGCGTCGAAGGCTCTGTCGTTTGCAGCGATGCTTTCGAATTTCGTGCCTGCGCTGGGAAAACTCGGTGTACGGGAATCAGTAAAGCTGACCGAAAGCGAGCTGGCGGGTTTTGTACTCGATGCGGCCCCCCTCCTCGGTCGATTTGGCGTGTCAATCATTTTACCCAAAGAACTTAGTCGACTGGCTTCGCCGAAGCCCGCCCTGCAATCAAAAAAGAAGACTGGACTGGTTCCCTGCCTCGATTTGGCTTCGGCGTTTTCGTTTGACTGGACAGTGGCGATAGGGCAGGAGAGGCTTTCAGTCGCCGAGTTTGCAAAGCTGCTTGAATCAGGCTTGCGGTTGGTACGCTGGCGCAACGAGTGGGTACGCATTGACCCGGCCGAGGCTGCGCGTGTCATGGCACGATTATCTTCGCGCAAAGCACCAGACTCAATGGACGCAATGCGTGCGGTGCTCGCGGGTGATATAGAGATTGACGGCGAACAGTCTGGGGCATTCGACTTTCTCTTTGGAGCAGGACGTAAAGCCGTCGACGAAGCAGCCATCCCGGCTTCGCTTATTGCCAGCCTGCGGCCGTACCAAGAGCGTGGGTTCCGATGGATGCTGGGCAACTTTGAGAGGGGTTTGGGTTGCCTTTTGGCCGATGACATGGGGCTGGGAAAGACAGTGCAGACGATTGCTGCCATCCTATACATGAAAGAATCCATTCATAGCCAGGCCTCCGAAGTTCCAGCCGGTGGAATTCCTGTTGCCTCTCCGAACGCCGAAGTCCTTATATGTGCGCCGGCTTCGCTATTGTCAAACTGGGAGCGGGAACTTCTCAAGTTTGCTCCCTCGCTGTCTATCTGCCCATACTATGGAACTGGAAGACGCTTGCGTGTGGCCGATGTAACCCTGTCAAGTTACGAAACCTGGATACGGGATCAGAAAAAGCTGACCGGGCATGAATGGAACCTTGTAGTGCTGGACGAAGCTCATTATATAAAAAATCCAGGGTCACGCAGGGCCAAGGCCGTCAAGGCTATCAAATCGAAGCGGAGGCTCGCGCTGACGGGAACCCCTGTGGAAAACAATCTGACCGAGTTTTGGAGCATTTTCGATTTTGTCCTGCCAGGCTACCTGGGAACACTAGCCCGTTTTATGGTGGAATTCAGCAAGCCCATAGAAATGGACCGCTCCGAATCGGCAGCAGCCCGTCTTTCGGCGATAACCGCCCCTTTCATTATGCGCCGATTGAAGACGGATACGGCCATCGTTGCCGATCTGCCCGATAAAGTGGTGGTTGATGAGTACGCCATGCTGACTCCTCAACAGGCAGCTTTATATGAGGCGGTCGCCGGTGAAGGTCTGTCCCGCATTTCGTCTTCTGGTCCCGAGAACCGGCTCGGAGCAGTGCTTGCGCTCATAACCGCGCTCAAGCAGGTGTCAAACCATCCCCGTAATTTTGATAAGGAAAGCCAAGCGACTTCTGATCGCTCTGGCAAGTCAAGGCTTGTGGTGGCTCTGCTTGAGTCTGCCTTTGCAGCCGGTGAACGTGTACTGGTCTTCAGCCAATATGTGCAAATGCTTGAGATACTTGCTGCTGTGATCAGGAACGAACTGGGAGTGGAGCCGTATATCCTGCACGGGGGAATGGCAAGAAAAAAGCGCGACGAGCAGGTATCCCTATTCCAGTCGGGCCGCGGGCCAGGGGTTTTTCTGATAAGCCTCAAGGCTGGAGGCGTGGGCCTCAATCTTACGGCTGCCACGCGTGTTATACACTATGACCTGTGGTTCAATCCTGCGGTTGAGAATCAAGCCACCGACCGAGCTTTCCGCATCGGGCAAACCAGGAATGTTTTTGTCCACCGACTTATAGCCCGCGATACCATCGAGGAGCGCATCGATGCCATGATAAATTCAAAACGAGGGCTATCGGATCTCACAGTCCGCGCTGGCGAATCCTGGATTGCAGCGCTGGACGACGAAGAGCTACGGAACTTGGTAGCGTTGCGCTGATCAGCCCGAGGCAGTATCATGAAGTCAGTATCACGACGTATCGAGAGGCCACATAGCATGCATTCCTCCGATCCGTTCTATAGGTTGGACAACAGCGCAATCCTCACCGCGGCGGTAGCTGATGCAGAGGGTCCTTTTGTTTTCAGGGTTTCGTGCTCGCTGTTCGATACGGTTCAAATCGATATTTTGTCGCGATCAATGGCTCGTCTGGCCCCAAGATTTCCATTTTTTCATGTAAGCATGGGTAATGGCGTTTTCTGGCAATACCTGAATCCACTTTCGAAAGTGCCTTTGCCCGAAGCGGAAGGTCCCTATCCGGCAGCACCTTTGCCATCCCGGCGCGGCAAGCCACTGTTCAGGGTTATAGCGTTCGGGCGCAGGATTGCCTGTGAATTCCATCACGCAATAACCGATGGAACCGGTGCCATCGCCTATCTGCGCGCACTTGTCTGCGATTACTGCATCCAGAAAGGTATTACCGTAAACGAGGAAGAACTTACCCGCCAGGGTATTCCTCGCACCGGTGAGAAACCCGATCCCGAGGAATGCCAGGATGCGTATGGCTGTTATTTTTCGAGCTCTGTCCCTCCACCCGAACCTCGGCCCCAGGCTTTTCTCCTGCCGGGCTTGCGGCGGTATGAAGGTTATCGTGAAACGGTAGGTTCGGTACCAATTTCAGAAATCTCCGCGGTATCAAAGGGAATGGGTGCAAGTCTGACTGAATTGCTTGCCTCTGCATATCTGGCTACCCTGCAGGATTTATATGAAGCTCTGTCCCCAGGACCCAAGCGGCGTGCCAGTAAATTCCTCGCCGTACAGATTCCAGTAAACCTCCGCAAGCTGTATCCATCCCGCACGCTCAGGAATTTTACCCTGTTGGTCGGTCCGACCATCGATATGCGATTGGGTCATTGGGATTTTTCCGAAATTGTTACCCGTGTGCATCATGAGTTGCACATGGGCTTTACAACCAAGGAATTTGCACGGCAATTAAGCTTGCACGTAGGTGGAGAACGAAATATTTTCGGTCGCTCACTGTTCCTGCCGCTAAAAGCCCTCATGCTCAGGAGGATTAATGCCACTATTGGCGCAAGCACATTCTCGGGTTCTGTTTCCAACCTCGGAGCAATTACATTGCCGCCAGCCGTAGCCGAATGTGTAGAATCTTTTGGCTTTCTTCCATCAAGGGCATCGGTAACCGGTGCAAACGTAGGAATCATAAGCTGGAACGGAGCGCTCATGATAACGACAGGCAGTCTCGCAACCGGCCGGCAGTTCGAGCGGCTGTTGTACTCCCGCCTCGCAGCTCTGGGTCTTGCGGTAAAGGTAGAATGCAATGAAGCGTTCGAGGGGGTTCCATCATGAAATACTGTCCACGATGCGGAGTCGGGCTTGCCGATGACGCAGGGAGCTGCGTGTTGTGCGGGCAGCGGCCGGTAACGGAAAAACCTCCGGTAGCTGCTGCCTCAGGCGTACAGTATCCCGATAGTGCCGGGGCTGCGGGTCAGATGTCGGACGTCGAGATTGGCGCTGATGCTTTTGCCAGGGTTGTCCGCGATTCTCTAAGCGCTGCCGAACGGCGTATGGTGGCTGTCGAGCTGCTCGCAGTCAGTCTGGGGGGGGCCCTGGTTGTAACTTGCCTCATCGACCTTTTTATTCATGGCGCGTTTACCTGGTCCTTGTTTTCCTCACTGGGCATCGTCTCGGCGTGGATGATTCTGGCCATACCCCTGATACTCTTCGGTTATCCCTGGATCATATACGCCGTGCTTGCACCTTACCTGCTGTTGTCGGTGTTTCTCTTCACGGTATTTGCCGGGACGATTGGTTCATTCTTGTGGTATGGATTGCCGATTACGCTGGCACTGGATGGTCTCAGCGCCGGTATGCTTGCGATCGTGTCGGCCTTCAAGCGAAGAGGGCTCAATGCCATGGCTGTGGCTCTGTTTGGCATTGCGATTTTCTGCTTTGCGCTTGAGGCTACGGTCGACCTCAACGTAGATCATGCGCTCACCCCGGGTTGGTCTGTTGTTGTTGCCATTGCATTGGTGCCAGCAGCTGGATTGTTATTCTATCTCCACTATCGAATCGTTGACCAAGCTTCACTTCGAAAACTCTTCCGTCTATAGATCCAGTAGTAATCTGGAGTTACCTGTCAAAGCCAGCATCGTTGCGCCACACGGGTGTTCGTAGTATCATGACCATGCTACGGAGGCTCAAGTGTTCGAGTATGTTGTTGCGGCGAATCCTGACGCGCGCATCCTGCGCCGCGCTGCCTCCATCCTCAGGGATGGAGGCCTCGTCGTCGTACCAACAGATACCAGCTGGAGCATCCTGTGCTCGATAGCGTCGAAAGATGGCATCTCGAGACTCAAGAAACTCGTCGAAGCGGGTCGTGACCGACCGCTCACCGTCATGTGCGCATCGATAGCCCAGGCTTCTGAACTCTGCGATCTTTCAAGTGCAGCCTTCAGGGTCATGAAAAGACTCACACCTGGCCCGTATGTTTTCATACTCAACAGCACTAACCGCGTTGCCAGGGATTTTGACTTGCGACGCGCGGAACTGGGTGTGCGGATACCCGATCACCGTGTTCCGGTGGGCATCATCGAAGAACTTGGCTGCGCAGCTCTGTCCCTGACGGCCAAGCGGTCCATGGTAGACCCGGATACACCCGCGCCTGATTACCCGGAAGAAGCCCTGTTTTCCAGTGGTTGGGAACTCGAAGATTTGTCTGGCGTCGACCTGGTACTTGATCCGGGAGAAGACAACGAACGTCGCCTTGGCACGGTGCTGGATATACGTAGCGGAGAAGTTGTCGTTGTCAGGATGGGCGCGGGCCCTTTCCCATAGTCTGGAATAATAATCAGGGACAGAGCTCGACTGGTCCTGTTGGCTCTTTGTCAGGGGCACCGTCAGGGACAGAGCTCGAGAATTGCTTGATTGTGCTTCCTGTTAGCCAACAAAATCATTGTTTTATATGATTTACCAAGTATTATGTCAGAAATTGGCACGAAAAGCCGGTATAAATTGCAAAATGAAACTTGCGTTTTCATAAAACACATCTTATCATGTTGACTTCTTACGCAAGGAGGCTTTATGGCAGACACTGCAACCGTAGTTCC
>JFJP01039195.1_pt1 | contig 14225 bp, 6 predicted proteins | sample 431651 | NCBI WGS metagenome assembly JFJP01 (sample SAMN02602958, study PRJNA72255) | Microbial mat metagenome, whole genome shotgun sequencing project. | biome: fresh water; feature: sink hole; material: water; isolation source: purple microbial (photo- and chemosynthetic) mats found in... | reverse complement strand
AAGAAATAGGAGAGAATGTTTTTGCAAACCCCAGAAATGCAGCTTCTGGATCCTTGAAAATTCAAAATTCATCCATAGTTGCTAAACGCCCACTCGACTGTTATCTGTATTATTTGCTGGGAAGTAAGGTACCAACTGATTCACATTTCGAAAACTTGCAGCGTTGTCGCGAATGGGGATTTAAAATTCCGACAGAAAATAAACGGTGTAATTCAATCGATGGAGTATTGCAATTTATTGAATATTGGAATATCAACAGGCGAAAACTTCCCTACGATATTGATGGAATCGTAATTAAAGTAGATTCATTGGAACAGCAGCAGCAGCTTGGTTTTACAGCTAAATCACCCCGTTGGGCCATATCGTATAAATTTAAAGCAGAACAAGCCGCTACTAAGTTGTTATCTGTTGATTTTCAGGTTGGACGCACTGGAGCTGTTACACCGGTAGCTAATTTGGAACCGGTATTGTTAGCAGGAACCACCGTTAAAAGGGCATCACTTCATAATGAAGATATTATTGCATTGCATGATTTGCATTTAAACGATATTGTTTTGGTGGAAAAAGGTGGTGAAATTATTCCTAAAATAGTTGGGGTAAATACCGATAAAAGATTGCCTGATGCTAAAAAAGTAGTTTTTATTGATAATTGTCCGGAATGTAATACAAAGTTAGTAAGAGCTGAAGGTGAAGCTGCTTATTATTGTCCAAACGAAAAAGGGTGCCCTCCACAAATAAAAGGAAAAATTATACATTTTATTAGCCGTAAGGCTATGAACATTGATAGTTTAGGCGAGGAAACAATTGAACTACTCTATTCGAACAAACTCATTGTTACTGTAGCTGACCTTTATACCCTCACAAAAGGGCAACTGTTACCCTTAGAACGAATGGCTGAAAAATCGGCTAGCAATATTATTAATAGCATTCAGCAATCAAAAGCTGTTTCTTTTGAACGACTATTATTTGGCTTAGGCATTCGGCACGTGGGCGCTACGGTGGCTAAAAATCTGGCCAAAGCTTTTGGTTCAATGGATAATTTGCGCAATGCAACTTATGAATCATTAATTGCCACCGAAGAAATAGGAGAGAAGATAGCTTTAAGTATTTTAGATTATTTTTCGGATGCTGAAAATATTAATCTCATTAACAAACTTAAGATCTCTGGGCTGCAGTTTGAGGCAGAAAAATCAGAACTAAAATCATTAAATTTAAAGGGATTATCCATTATTGCCAGCGGTAAATTGGAACATTTCAGTCGCGAAGAGATTAAAGAAATAATTGAAGCACACGGAGGCAAAGCTGTAACATCTATTTCAAAGCAAACCAGTTATTTATTAGCCGGCGAAAATATTGGCCCAAATAAACTTTCAAAAGCAGTTGAATTGGGTATTCCAATTATAACTGAGCAAGATTTTATAAAAATGATAGAATCATAACCTCGAATCATCTTCATAATAAAGTGACAACGGTTCAATATAAAAAAATCCTTTTGAGCTGGCTTTTTGAATTGTTGCTTTAATCCGCTGGCCTATTTTAAGGTTATATTTTGAAAAACTGGTTTTAGGTATTGCATGGTTGTTTCCCCATAAATCTTCCAATATATAAGTATGGTGGAAGCGCGTGGTTACTAATTCATCCACGATTTTGAAATCAGCTATGGCATTAATTCTAAAGCCATTTTCATACATCTCTTTTTCAATTAAAAAGAGTTTCCCTTTTTTTATACACAATACAAATGCATCAATTTTAAATTGCTGTGAACTAATTCCATTTGCATTGCGAATCCACTGTATATTTCCCAAAGTATCGTAAACTAACGCCACTTTTTCTTGAACCCCTAAATAGTTCACAATGGTTTTAAGTTCAATTAAATCAAATGAATAGCATTGATTTTCTTTGTAATACGGATTTTCTGGTTCAAAAAAGAGTTGTCCACTGCAATTTATCTTATCAAAATGGCAAATTACTTTTTGTCCAATTTTAAATTGATAGGGGAGATAGTATTTTTTTAAAAGCAGGAATTTTGATTGCTGATCATCTTCAAGGATATAAAATTCCTCGTTATCAACTTCAAATTGAACTTGTTTGATTAGGGTAAATTCAAATTTTTGCCCTACATTTTGTTTAGTGTATCGTTGGCTGCTCATCCAAATTAAAACTATCAAAGGAAAATATTAATAGTATTATATTGAAAATAAATAATTTGGAAATAAGAATGAAATCCACATCGAGATTAATTGGTAAAATGAACACCTTTCAATTAAATTAAAAGAGTTGAAAAACCTTTATAATTTTGAATTGTAGTCTTTTATTTTTGCCATTAGCAATTTGCTGACAGGAACTAAAGGTAATCTCAAGCTATTTTCAATCAATCCATTGCATGAAAGATATGCTTTAACTCCTGCTGGATTTCCTTCTTCGAAAAGGGAATTAATAATATCAATTAAACGATAGTGTAAATCTCGTGCTTTTTCAAAATCTCCTTTTAATGAAAACTGAATTAACTCCGAAAAAAGTGCCGGAAAAGCATTGGCCACTACTGAAATTACACCATCAAAGCCCAAAGCAATTAGTGGCAATGCGGTGCCGTCGTCACCCGATAAAACCAAAAAGTTTTTTGGTTTATTTTTAACCAGATGCATGGCTTGCGTTAAATTTCCGGAAGCTTCTTTAATTCCAATAATGTTTTTGAACTCTTTAGCTAGTTTAATGGTGGTTTGGGCATCAATATTAGAGGCCGTTCTACCTGGTACATTATACAAAATAATGGGTAAGAGCGTTGTGTTGGCTAATGCTTTATAGTGCAAATACAGGCCTTCTTGGTTGGGTTTGTTATAATATGGGGCTACTGAAAGCAACGCATCAACTCCAGGTTTATCATAGCTTCGTGCCATTTCAACCAGTTCTCTGGTATTATTACTACCGCATCCCACTACCAAGGGCAATCGTTTATTATTTACTTCAATAATATAATCTAATACGGCATGACGCTCATCATAAGTTAATGTAGGAGCTTCACTTGTGGTTCCTAATGCTACCAAAAAATTAGTGCCATTTTCAATCTGAAAATTCACAATTCTTTTTAATGCACTAAAATCAATACTTCCATCACTTCTGAATGGCGTAATAAGTGCAACGCCCGTACCTCTAAATCGACCAATATTCATGCTAAATCAGTTTTCTTATTTTAAAATTGATAGATAATGTAAGACTTGAGTAAAATAAAAATCAAGTCCTTTTTTAGGATCAATATTCATCATTAAATCAAAAGGTCCATTGTCGGTGTACCAACCTACTTTAAATGTGGCCTTTGAATTATTTAATAAATGCTGCATCGGATAGTAGGAATAGCTTCCAAGGTCAATTAAAATATCAAACGGCGAATTTTGAAATTCAGAAGCAGCGGTATTTTTTGGACGTAAGAGCCAATCTAATTCTTTGTCGCAAAAAAAGTTACATGATTTTTCACTAAGATAAAAATCATTAGGCTTTTTTTCAGGTACATACCCTAAAGCATAAGTTTTAATTCCCAAACTAGTAATCTGTTTTAGAATTTTTTTGATTTCCTCCAGTTCATTCGGGTTTGTAACTACAAAAGATACACCAACAGTTACTGCCTTTTCAATGGAACATGCTTTAACTTTTCGTTTAGAATTATCAGCATCAGAACCTGCAAAAAGCTTGCTTAGCTTTAATTTAATTGGATTATATTTTTTTTGTACTATCATTCCACTTATTCTGCATTAATGCCGTGGCATTGTTTATATTTTTTTCCGCTTCCACAAGGGCATGGTTCATTTCGTCCCACCTTTTTTTCCACTCTTACTGGTTGAACAATTTTCTTTTGGTCCAATGCATCCCCTTGCTCATTCCTTGATGTATTGAATTTGCTCATATCAAGTTTACGACGTTGCTCAGCTTGTTTTACCTGCTCTGGTTCTTGAATTGGAATATTTCCTTTCATTAAAATAGAAACCACATCGTGGCTCACTTTGTCAATCATTGATTTAAAAAGTTCGTATGATTCGAATTTGTAAATCAATAAGGGATCTTTTTGCTCATAGGTAGCATTTTGAACGGATTGTTTTAAGTCATCCATTTCACGAAGATGTTCTTTCCATGCCTCATCAATAGTCAGCAAGCTTATTGACTTTTCTATCGATTTAACCAAATCTTTACCTTCCGATTCATAAGCTTTTTTCAGATTGGTTACAATGTTATACACTTTAATTCCATCAGTGATAGGTATTACAATATTTTCGTAAACCTGACTCTGGCGCTCATAAACACCTTTTACAACCGGATAAACCCTTTCTTGAATTGATTTTGATTTCCGCTTATAGCTATCTAATGCAGAATAATATAGTTTATCGGTTAATTTGCTTATTTCTTCAGTCTTCAGCTCTGATTCGCTGAAAGGCGGTTCAACAGAAAGCACCCGATAAGCTGCTATGGTTAACCCTTCATAATCATGGGTTTCCTGATGTTCATTAATAAGGTTTTCGCAAACATCGTATATATTATTAACGATATCCACTTTCAACCGATCGCCAAACAACGCATGTTTTCTTTTCTTATAAATGACCTCCCGTTGATTATTCATTACATCATCATACTCCAATAATCGTTTCCGTATGCCAAAGTTGTTTTCTTCTACTTTCTTTTGGGCTCGTTCAATCGATTTTGAAATCATGGAATGCTGAATAACCTCACCTTCTTTTAATCCCAATCGATCCATTAAACTGGCAATTCTATCGGAGCCAAATAAACGCATTAAATTATCATCCAAAGCAACAAAAAACTGAGAGGAACCCGGGTCACCCTGGCGACCAGCCCGTCCACGCAACTGGCGGTCAACTCTTCGTGATTCATGCCTTTCAGTACCTAAAATGGCTAATCCGCCGGCTTGCTTAACCTCGTCAGTAAGTTTAATATCGGTTCCCCTACCAGCCATATTTGTTGCAATAGTAACCGTGCGGGGTTTACCAGCTTCAGAAACAATATCTGCTTCGCGTTGATGCAGTTTCGCATTGAGTACATTGTGTTTAATGCCTCGCATTTTTAACATACGACTCAATAATTCAGACACTTCAACGGAGGTGGTACCTACCAAAACCGGTCGGTTTTTCTCAACCAATGAAGCAACTTCATCAATTACGGCATTGTATTTTTCCCGGGTTGTTTTATACACTAAATCTTCATGGTCTTTTCTTACCACTGGTCGGTTGGTAGGAATAACTACAACGTCTAACTTATAGATGTCCCATAATTCACCGGCTTCAGTTTCGGCAGTACCAGTCATACCCGAAAGCTTGTGGTACATCCTAAAGTAGTTTTGAAGGGTAATAGTGGCAAAAGTTTGTGTAGCTGCTTCAACTTTTACATTTTCTTTAGCCTCAATAGCTTGATGCAATCCATCGGAGTATCGGCGCCCTTCCATAATACGCCCAGTTTGCTCATCAACAATTTTAACCTTATTGTCGATAACAACATACTCTACGTCATTTTCAAACATGGCGTAGGCTTTTAAAAGCTGATTAATAGTATGAACCCGTTCTGATTTTATAGAATAATCTTGCAACAGCTTATCCTTTAATTGAAGTCGCTCCTCACTTTTTATATTCCTTTTTTCCAAATCAGCAATTTCAGCTCCCACATCGGGTAAAACAAAAAACGTATGGTCTTCAGAATCGGTTGAAATCAAATCAATCCCTTTTTCTGTTAATTCAATGGCATTTTGTTTTTCATCAATAACAAAAAAGAGGTCATCGGTTACTTTATGCATGTTTTTATTATTATCCTGCATATAGGTGTTCTCAGTTTTCAACATGAGAACCTTCATACCCGATTCGTTCAAATATTTAATAAGCGCTTTGTTTTTAGGTAATCCTTTATGGGCTCTTAAAAGCAATAAGCCGCCTTCTTCTTCCTTTCCTTCGGAAATGAGTTTTTTTGCATCGGAAAGAATTTGAGTAACTAAATTTCGTTGTGCGGTATGCAATTTAAGAACTTTGGGTTTTAATTCATCAAACAATTGATTTTCACCTTTAGCAACAGGACCTGAAATGATAAGCGGTGTACGGGCATCGTCAATTAAAACCGAATCCACCTCATCAACAATGGCGTAATTATGCCGGCGCTGAACTAAATCATCCGGACTAATAGCCATATTATCACGCAAGTAATCGAACCCAAATTCGTTGTTAGTTCCAAAAGTTACATCGGCTTGATAGGCTTTTCTTCTATCGTCGGAATTGGGCTGATGTTTATCAATGCAGTCTACCGATAACCCATGAAATTCATAAAGCGTTCCCATCCACTCGGCATCCCTTTTTGCCAGATAATCGTTAACGGTTACCATGTGAACGCCACGACGTGTAATGGCGTTCAAGAAAACAGGCAAGGTGGCTACCAGAGTTTTCCCTTCACCAGTTCCCATTTCAGCTATTTTACCTTTATGCAAAGCTACACCGCCAATTAATTGAACATCGTAGTGAACCATGTCCCAGGTAATTTCGTTACCACCAGCAATCCATTTGTTGTACCAAATAGCAGTATCTCCTTTAATCTCAACACTGTCTCTGCGGGCTGCAATGTCTCTGTCAAACTGATTGGCAGTTACTTCAAGAAACTCATTTTCTTTGAACCTTCGAGCTGTTTCTTTTACAATGGCAAACGCTTCAGGCAGCAACTGGTCTAAAACTTGGTCAATTTTATCGTCGATTTGTTTTTCAATCAGGTCAATTTGCTGATAGATTTCTTCACGTTGCTCAATTTCTAGGGTGTCAGAATCAAGTTTTTCTTTTAAAATTGCAATTTCTTGGTTCTCATTGCTTATAAAATCTGCGATTCTATTTTGGAGCTCATTGGTTTTATTCCTCAATTGGTCATTACTAAAGGAGGATAGTTTTAGAAATTCTTCCTTGGTCTTTTCAACAAAAGGCATAATTTCTTTGGTATCTCTCTCCGATTTATTGCCAAACAACTTTGTTAATAGTTCATTTAAAAAACTCATACTAATAAGATTATATTTCTTTAATTTTCAATTTTTTAGACCTAAAAATGGTTACTTTTTTTCAAATCAGACAAAAATAACTGTTTTTTTATAAGTATTGGAAGAATGCAATAGTTTTTACTTAAAAAGATTTTCAAAGCTGGAGATACTTTTGCAGCAAGACGCTAAGGAAGGATTTTTCAATATGATAAAAAAAATCCCCAATGAAGGGGATTTTTAAGTAAAGTAAGTAGTAGTATTTAGTTTGGATGTATTGAATGCATGTGTCTGTCAACCACATCAATGGTGTTTGCCAAGGTTACCATTTCTTTCTGGTCATCATCAGTAATCGAGATATTGAATTTACTTTCAACAAAAAATAAAAAACAATTCCAATCTACATCATCAAAAAAATAGTCTGTTTTAAATTTTGCTTCAGGATAGATTTCATCACGGTTTACACCTAATTTTCTTAAAATCTTATAAACTCCAAGTTTGATATCTTTTTCCATTTTATGTTTTATTATAGGGGTAATTTTTTAACTTTTATTCTTTATACAATTACTTAAACAGCCAAATAGCTATTAACCCTACCTGTAAAGCAAAATATTTTTACAAAAAGTAATAATTGCATCATTTTTGTTTTAAAATGCTGGTTTGTAAAGGTTAAAAGTTAAAGGATTTGAGTTTTAGTTTCGTATGTTCTTGAACAATTTCTAATTTGTATCTACTTAACTTACAATCTACTTTATATATACAGTTTCTCTATTTTTGGTATGGTTGCAGTAGTATATATATTTAATTTAGTAATATCGTGCACTTTTTAAAAGCTATCGGAAGTATAAATCAATAATTATTATAATGACAAAAATTACAGCAATTGCCATTTTTCTGGCTTTAGTAAAACTGGTTTCGGCGCAAAATGATAATGAAACCGTGTTGTATGATTCCGCCAATTATCCTTATTGGATTGACATGATGCAAGATGAAAATGCAAATTTTTATGCTACACAACGGGCATTCAATTTGTATTGGGAGAATAGGGAAATTACCAGAGGCTCAGGTTGGAAACCATTTAAACGGTGGGAGCATTTTATGAAAACAAGAGTAGATGAAGCTGGTAACAGACCTAAATCGAATGCTGTTTATGCTGCTTATTTGGAGTTAATGAAAGCTCCGCAAAATAAAAATGGTTCGGGCAATTGGAATATTTTAGGTCCGGTAAATTTACCCAATCCTGAATCGGGTCAACCCAATGGCTTAGGAAGAATAAATGTGATTGCCTTTCATCCCAAAAGCCAAAATACTATTTACATAGGAGCTCCTTCTGGTGGCTTTTGGCGCACAACAGATAATGGTTCCAGTTGGGAAACAACAACCGATAGAATGCCAACATTGGGGGTATCGGCTATTGTGGTTGACCCATTGGATCCAAATATTATTTATATGGGTACCGGTGATCGCGATGCTGGCGATGCACCAGGAATGGGTGTATATAAAAGTTATGACGGAGGAACTACCTGGGAACCAAAATCAAATGGCATGGGTGAGATAACGGTAAACATGATGCTTATTCATCCAAATTACCCCGAAGTTGTTTTTGCTGCCACTGAAAATGGCATTTATAAAACCATTGATGGAGGCGAAACATGGGAATTAAAAACCAGCGGTACTTCAAAATCGTTGAAATTTAAGCCTTCAAATCCCGATTTTATTTATGCGATAAAAGGAAATTCATTTTATCGCTCCATTGATAACGGTGAATCATGGACAAAAGTAAGCAGTGGATTAACTTCATGGTCGAGAGCCGTGATTGCTGTAACTCCCGGAAATTCTGAGTATGTTTATATATTAGCTACAAACGCCCAGTCATTCAAAGCGCTTTATTTTTCCGATAACAGTGGAGCTAGTTTTTCCTCGCAAAGCACCAGTCCAAATATTATGGGTTGGGAATCGAATGGTGGTGATGATGGAGGACAAGCTTGGTACGACTTGTGTATAGATGCGGATCCGGTTGATCCTAAAATTGTTTATACCGGTGGTGTGAATGTTTGGAAATCAAAAGATTCCGGTAAAACCTGGAAAATTAATGCCCATTGGGTTGGCTCCGGAGCCCCCCCAGTGCACGCCGACCATCATGATTTGGCTTTTAATTTATTGAATAACAGACTCTATTCGGCAAATGATGGAGGTTTGTATTACACCGATAATGGGGGAACATCCTGGACAAATATTTCATCAGGAATTTCTATTTCACAAATTTACAAAATTGGACAAAGTGCCACCAAACGCGATTGGGTGCTTTGTGGAAATCAAGATAACGGAACCAGCTATTTTAAAGACAATATTTGGAGTGTAATACTTGGTGGTGATGGAATGGAATGCCTATTTGATCATACAACAGAAAAATACAAATTTGGTTCCTTATATTATGGTGCCATCTATCGAAGTGTTAATGGAGGAGGTTTTGGAAGGATTACCGATAATATTAATGAAGAGGGAGCCTGGGTTACCCCTTTCATTCTTAATGAGGAAAATCCTAAAATAATGTATGTAGGAATGAAAAATATCTGGCGAACAACTAATGTGCAAAGTGGAACTGTTAGCTGGACCAAGATTTCATCGAGCATTGCCAATACCTCAAATTTTAGTGTGTTGGAAAATTCACCGGCTAATTCCGATATTTTGTATGCCGCCAGGGAAGATAAAACGGTTTACAGAACCGTTGATGCAAATTCGGCAACCCCAACCTGGACCAAATTATCAAATCTACCTTCAGCAGCAATTACAGATATTGAGGCGCATCCTACCGATGAAAATATTGTATATGCAACAGCCGCTAATTATCAAGTATATAAATCGGAAAATCAAGGAAATACTTGGACTAAAATAACATTAAACCTACCAACGGTAAATTATTCAACCATTGCTTACGATGTAACCAGTAACGAAGGATTGTATGTTGGGTCTGATATCGGTGTTTTTTATAAGGATGCAACCATGCCTGAATGGATTTATTTTAGCAAAGGTTTACCCGCATCAGCAGAAGTTTCGGAATTGGAAATATATTATGATGTTCAAAACTCAGCAAATAATACCATTCGGGCATCAACTTATGGAAGGGGTTTGTGGGGTTCGCCTTTATTTTCTGAAGATATTACTCAAGCAAATAATGCCCGTTTTTTAGGAATTGCCGCTCCTAAAGGCATTTATAATGCAAATGATTCCATTAAGGCATCAGTAACTATTAAAAACATTGGAATTAATACCATCGATACATTATTAATTGAATATCAGATTGATAATAATTTAAAAGAAATGTTGGTTGCCCCTATTTCCCTTGCATCTACTAAAATAGTTGAAATTCTATTTCCATATTTTATTTCAGAACCGGGAAATCATGCTTTTGCAGCGAGACTTGTAGCAGCAAATCAAACCGCATTAGTTGGGGATATTTCCTCCAATTACACCGTTGAAAAAAACAACTGGATTCAAATTAAGTTAGCAACTGATAGTTTGGCCAGTGAAACAACCTGGAAAGTAATTGATTCGTTGGGAAATTTGGTGATTAATTCTACATCCTATTTAGATGATAGTTTGTATGTTGTTGAGAAAAATATGGCGTTGCCTACTGGATGCTATAAATTTATAATAACCGATGTAAATGGAATCTGCTGCAGTAAAGGCAATGGAAGCTATGAGGTAAAAAATAATACCACAGATATTTTACATGGCAGTGGGGCTGAATTTACCATTGCCGATACCGTATCATTTTGTGTGGATACGTTTCCAAATCCCGATTTTAAAGCTTCAAAAACATCAATTAGTGTAAATCAGGTAATAACATTTGAAAATAAAACGGTGGATAATGGATATTCCTACACTTGGAATTTTGGTGATGGGGCAGTTCCTGAAACTTCAGAAGGTATTGCTGCACCAGAAGTATCGTATGCAACCGATGGTTTAAAAAATGTTTCATTATTGGTAAAAAACAATGGTAATCCTGTTGTAAAAACCATTACAAGTTACATTAATGTTTATGATGAGCCAGTTATTGTTTTGCAGCCAGAATCAATAAAATTATGTCCGTCAGAAGTTTTGAAATTATCGACGGATGCTGTTGGATATGAATTGACCTATGCTTGGTATTTTAATGATGTAGCTTTGCCGAACCAAAAAAATAAGGACTTGAAAATTGAAAATATTCAAGAACCCAATGTGGGAATTTATTATTGCAAAGTATCGAATAGTATTTTTACAGTAACTACTGATTCTGTAGAAGTAACATTAAATGCACTGCCTGAACTAATGATAACAGCAAGTGAAAATGAAATCTGTAAAGGAAGTGAGGTTACACTATCTGCAACAGGCAATGGAACTTTCAGTTGGTCGGGTAATTTGGGAAGTAATTCCCAAGTTACGGTTTCACCGACTCAATCTACCACCTATTATGCTACGTTAACGGGTGAAGCTTGTAGCACCTCAAAAGAAATAACTGTTTTAGTTTCTGAAATGCCTTCATTTACAGTGCAACCTGAGAATAAGCGGGTTTGCGAAGGACAAAGCATAAATTTTTTAGTGCAAGCCAAAGGGTTTGGATTGACCTACCAATGGCAACTCAATAGTGAGGATTTTGAATCAGGATCGAATTCATTGTATATTGATTCAGTTCAAAAAGAATTTCAGGGCTATTTTAAATGTATTGCAACCAATGTTTGTGGAAGTGTTTCATCAACCAGTGCATATTTAACCGTAGATCCGCTTCCTGTGGCAGGTTTCGAAGTTTCAATTGATACAACGATGGTAACTTTTATTGACACATCGAGCAATGCAAAAACCTATTTCTGGGATTTTGGCGATGGTGTTACTTCAACCCAAATTGCTCCAAAGCATGCCTATCAAATAGGAACATTTCAGCCATTTCAAGAGGTAACCAACGATTGCGGCACGGATTCTATTAGCATGAAAGTGATTGTGATTGGGGTAAATGTGGATGATTTATTGGCGAATGAAGTGGTTTCGATATATCCAAATCCAAACAATGGTCAATTTAGCATCTATTTTGAATCAAAGGATTATATTGGTGCCATTACATTTTCAATTGCAAACATCGAAGGCAAAATAGTGCTGCAGCAAGCATTTGAAAAAACTTCAGATAACCTATCGATTCCTGTAAATATGGTTTCATTAGCTCCCGGAATTTATCAATTGCAAGTAGCAGTTGGCAATAGGATGTTGCACAGTAAAGTGGTAGTAAACTAAATTTTCAATAAATAATAGAATACAAAGCCGTTTCGGATTTCCGGAACGGCTTTTCGATTATATCAAAGAGTGGTTCAAATCATAGCTTCGAACAATATTTCCACCGGATGCAGTGCTTTACGTCCTGTTCCATCAAAAATCTGATGACGACAGCTGGTTCCGGGGGCAGCAATGGTAGTATTTGTAAGCGTTTTCCTTATTTCGGGAAACAATATCAGTTCCCCAATTTGCATCGAAAGTTGATAATGTTCTTTTTCGTACCCAAAACTTCCGGCCATTCCACAGCATCCGCTTGATATTTCATTTACGGTATAGTTTTCGGGAAACGAAAGTATGGTTTTGGTGGGTAGGGTAGAGGCAATGGCTTTTTGCTGGCAATGACCGTGGAGTTTTATCTGTTTGGTTTCTTTTGAAAAGAGGTTTTTATCAACCACTCCTTTTTCCATTTCGTTGGCTAAGAATTCTTCAATGGTAAAAGTGTTTTTTGCCAATTCTTTGGCAGTAGCTTTTAATTCCAGTCCTACCAAATCAGGGTATTCATCACGAAACGAAAGTATAGCCGAAGGTTCAATACCTACCAATGGTTTTTTGGAAGTTATAATTTCTGAAAGTAACTGCACATTATGGATGGCAATTTTTTTTGCTTTTTTTAACATGCCTTTCGAAAGGTATGCTCTGCCACTCTCCAAGTGCGGAACAATCTCAACCCTGTACCCCAGTTTGGTAAGTAATCTTAAGGCAGTTATTCCAATATGGGAATCGTTGAAATTGGTAAACTCATCGATAAATAAAACCAATGAACCTTTTGTTTGCTTTGGTAGTAATGATGATTCATTGTTTTGTACCCATTTGTCAAGGCTTTGTTTTGATATTAGCGGTAATGAGCGTTCTTGAGCCATTCCAAGAATCGATTTCATTAGACGGGAAGTCGATTTATTAGATAAAAGGAAATTGGTAAATGAGGGTAAAAAGGATCCCAAACGATTTATATTGCTAATGTTGGCTATAACTCTTGTGCGCAATGGAATTCCATGTTCTTTATACCAATGTTGCAAAAATTCGGCTTTCATTTTGGCAACATCTACGCTGCTGGGACATTCCGACTTGCAAGCTTTGCACGAAAGGCATAAGTCCAAGGCATCATAAATCTCCTGGTGATCGAAAGGGTTTTTCTTGGGAGAGTTGACCAAAAATTCGCGCAAAATGTTTGCACGGCCTCGGGTTACATGGGTTTCATTGCGGGTGACCATATAGCTGGGGCACATGGTACCACCTGCTGTGTGAAGTTTTCGGCAGTCGCCCGAACCGTTGCAGCTTTCGGCAGCCCTTACCAAACCTTGTTTTTCCGAAAAATCGAAGTAGGTTTTTATTTCACGGGTTTCGCCTGCTTTATATCGCAGGTTATCTCGCATCGATGGGGTGTCAATGATTTTACCTGGATTGAAAATGTGATTGGGGTCCCAAGTATCTTTAAGTTCTTTCAAAAATCCAAACACTTTTTCGCCTAACATAAAAGGCGTGAATTGCCCACGTAACCTTCCATCGCCGTGTTCGCCGCTCAAAGAACCATTGTATTTTTTTACTAGCTTGGCTATTTCCCAACCAAGTTTTTCAAATTTGTCAATATCTTCTTTCTTTTTCAAGTCAAGCCTCGGACGCAAATGAATTTCGCCGGTTCCGGCATGCGCATGATACACGCAGTCTTCGCCATAGCGTTCCATAATTTGGGTAAATTCTGCAATGTATTCCGGCAGCACATCGGTGCTGACAGCGGTATCCTCAATAACTGTCACTGATTTTATATCGCCGGGAATATTGGCCATAATACCCAACCCGGCTTTGCGCAACTCCCAGGCTTTTTTTATATCAGCACCAAATAAAACCGGAAAGTGGTAACCGAATCCATGTTGCTGCATTTCATTTATCATGGCCAAAGCCGATGGTTCTATTTCAGATGAGTCGTTTT
>JFJP01032921.1_pt1 | contig 14227 bp, 9 predicted proteins | sample 431651 | NCBI WGS metagenome assembly JFJP01 (sample SAMN02602958, study PRJNA72255) | Microbial mat metagenome, whole genome shotgun sequencing project. | biome: fresh water; feature: sink hole; material: water; isolation source: purple microbial (photo- and chemosynthetic) mats found in... | reverse complement strand
ATTTGAAATAAAGCGCGGGTGCTTGCTTCATAAATTAAAGGTTGAAATTGGATATTTTGAAGAGAAAAATTTAACTGTGTTGCAATCAATTGGGCGGTCGATTTTGTTCTCGCGGCGGGGCTTGCAATGATTGCATCAATGGTAAGATTTTTATTTACAAGTTTTTCTCCCATGATCGCGGCTTCTTGCTGTCCTCGATCGCTTAAAACTCTATCAAAATCATGGTGATACGACGATCCGTCGACGGCTTTTGCGTGACGAACTAAAATTAACTGTTTCATTTATCGTTCCTTTTTCTTTATAATAAAACCTAAGTTATCATAACAAATTTGCAGAAAAAATCGGAGCAAAAATTATGGCTGGACACAGCAAATGGGCGAATATTCAACATCGTAAAGGTGTGCAAGACGCAAAACGCAGTAAATTATTTACCAAATTCATTCGTGAAATCACGGTGTCGGCGAAAATGAGCGGCGGCGACCCCAATACAAACCCGCGTTTGCGATTAGCGATTGACAAAGCCATCGACGCAAACATGACCAAAGATACCATCGAACGCGCCATTAAACGCGGTACTGGCGCGCAAGATGCTGATAATTTTGAAGAAATTCGTTACGAAGGCTATGCGGCGGGCGGTGTGGCGGTGATGGTCGATTGCATGACCGACAATCGCGTGCGAACGGTCGCGGAAGTGCGCCATGCGTTCTCAAAATGCGGTGGAAATTTAGGCACAGATGGGTCAGTTTCTTATTTATTTCAAAAACTTGGCGTGATTTCTTTTCCCGATAAATCAAATGAAAATCAAATCCTTGAAATCGCTTTAGAAAACGGCGCAGATGATATGATCATTAATGATGATAATTCATTAGATGTTCTTACCTCGCCAGAAACCTTTTTAAATGTCAAAACGGCATTGGAAAAAGCGGGTTTAAAATCAGATCAAGCTGAAATCACGATGCGTCCCGCAGAAATGGTTTCTTTAACCGATCCAGAAATCGCTGCAAAAATGATCAAATTACAAGATATGCTCGAAGATTCGGACGACGTTCAAAACGTCTATTCTAATGCCGACATTTCAGAAGAAATCCTTGCAACTTTAGGCTAATACAAATGATGCGGTTCTCACCGCATCTTACTATAGCAGTATTACATCATATATAGATTAATTAGAGAAAAGGCGCAGCCAAGTTTTCTCAAAATTAAAAATATGGGTAAAGATCAGCAGCCCATTAAGGATTACTAATTTTTTTATATTTATAATAGATTGATTTTATTGATTATATTATTGATGATATTTTCTTATAAACCAATTTGTTATAGAATCAAAATTAGTTTTTAACCTTATATAGCTTTATTACACCATTTATAGGTAGGTACTCCAACAAAATGTTGGATTTAAAGTTTAGCCTACGAAATGTTTTATATAATATCGCACTAATTCAAATAGTGGAGGAAAAGAAAGTGAATAATACTGCTGAAATTAGAGCAAATTTGATTAAAAGTTTAACTGTGCGAGATTTGAAAAAACTTGCAAAATGTTTTGGTCTTGAATGTGAATCGTCGACAAAAAAAGATCAATTAGTTGAAGTACTTATTAAATCTGATATTCGAGTTTATGAGATTGCAAATACTTGGAATGAAGTGCAAGTTAAAGAGTTTTGCCAACAAATTGGTATGGATTCGGTTGGGAGAAAAAATACTTTATTAAAAAAACTTCCTGAGTTTTTAAACGAATCAGAAATAACTAGAGAACCCGTTGAAAAGAAAAAGCCCGATTTGCCGCCTGAAAATCTTGAAGAACTAAAAGATTTAGAACAATTCATTAACCAATTAGTTTTATTAGGCAAAATAGAGATAGGAAAAATCAATCGCGGATTTTGTTCAGCTTGTAGCAAAATGCACGCAAAAAGATGGTTTAACTTTACCGATCAAGAAGCCTCATTTTATATTTGTCGAATTGGTTCTCCAACAGTCATAATTCGTCGCGGAGATAATTATGAAAATTTAACTTCTTCTGCATTTCTCCAAAAATACCAAACCCCTGATATTGATAAAGAAAAACAAGCATATCAACTATTATTGCAAAAATATGTTGAAATCAGCGATGATTTAGATTTGAAAATAGAAATCGCAAATTTTAATTTAAATGATTTGAAATTTATTGATGTAACCAGTGAACAATCTCGAAGTTTTGGTGCATCTATTACCTATTTTGGAAACAAATTAAATAATATTTTGGCATTTTTTAATATAGATGAAACGCATAGAAATTATCAAAATAAATCTATGAATTTTACTCAATTGATTAAGGTATTAGAACAAAGCGAAGATTCTTCAGAAATATCAAGCAATTTCAATTATATCTTAGTAACATTAAGTTGGACACAAGCCGTTGATTTAGATTTGTATGCGTTCTATCGCACAAAAGACGGTAAAGTAGGAGAAGTCTTTTATGATAATAAAGGAAGTTTGAGAAACTTTCCTTTTATGAAATTAGATGAAGATTCTGGGATTGGAAATATTAGTGGCGATAATGAAGAAAACTTAATTATTACCTCGATTTCTGAAATGGATTATATTTTAATTGCCGTTAATATTTTTAAAGAAAAAGGTATTATGGGTGGTATCTTTTCGCTTTTCAAAAAAGAAGATAGTTTTGCACGTTATGATGGAAAGATTTTAGTGCAACTAGATACTAAACAACGGGTTGAAATTCCTCTCTCTTCTCCCGAAAGTGGCGAATGGTGCGTTATTGCTGGAATTGATAATCGTGGAAATACCCCAAGGGTTTTAAATATCAATTCAGTTGAAAAGAAAAAACCTGATTTAAAACAGTGGAAGTTTCCTAGTTAATTATGATAACAATTGATTTTCGCCGCATTGCGGTTATTGTTCATGACACGTTCATGGTTATGCTTGCGTGGTTGCTTGCGATAATGGTGCGGGTGGGATTTCAAATGGAATCCCTTGATGCTAATGCGTGGCAAATTATTCCTTTGATTTTAGCCGCTCAAGCACCTGTTTTTTGGTATTACGGGCTTTATCGAAGTATGTGGCGATTTGCGAGCTTGCCAGATTTAACAAACATTGCAAAATCCTCTATTATTGGCACATTAGCAATTACCGCTATTTTATTTCTATTTAATCGACTGAATTTCATTCCTCGAACCGCACTTATTCTTTATCCTTTATTTCTCGGATTTCTTTTAGGAACGCCCCGTTTGTTATACCGTTTATGGAAAGAACATTCTTTGCGTTATGTATTAGATTCTCGTTCTCCAAAACGCACACTAATTATTGGAGCTGGACGCGCAGGAGAAATGTTAGTTCGAGATATATTGCACGACGGTGAATATTTATTAGTTGGATTAGTCGATGATAACCCAAAATTACATGGTGCAAATATACATGGTGTTCCCATTTTACACGGAGGAATTGAACGTTTGGCGGCTTTGGTTCGTAAATCAAATATTCAACGTTTAATTATCGCCATGCCTTCCGCAAGCGATGCCCAAAAATTAAGCGAATCACCTAAAACTTCTATTTCTGAATTACACAAAGTTTCTTTAGATGATTTATTAGGTCGTGAAAAGGTTAAATTAGATTTAGGTATTATCGAAGATCGTTTGAAAGGCAAATGCGTTTTAATTAGTGGCGGTGGCGGATCAATTGGCGCAGAATTATGCCGACAAATTGCTTCTTTAAAACCCGAAAAATTAATCATTTTAGAACGCAGTGAGTTTAATCTTTATCAAATCGAACAATCTTTACAAAAAGTTTCTCCAGAAACCCCTTTGCATATTTATTTAGGCGATGTTGGCGATGCAGTTCGAGTAAAGCAAATTTTGAGCATTCATCAACCTGATGTTATATTTCATGCCGCCGCTTACAAACACGTTCCTTTATTACAACATCAAATCCGTGAAACCGTTAAAAATAATATTTTAGGCACACAAACCTTTGCACAATTAGCTATTCAATATCAAGTTAAAAGTTTTGTTTTAATTTCTACTGATAAAGCCGTTAATCCGACAAATATTATGGGAGCGAGCAAACGCATTGCAGAATTGTTTTGTCAGGCATTAAATGAACGTTCAAAAACGCGCTTTATCACGGTTAGATTTGGTAATGTTTTAGATTCAGCGGGCAGTGTAGTTCCTCTGTTTCGTTCTCAAATTGCAAATGGAGGACCTGTTACTGTTACGCATCCAGAAATTACTCGTTATTTCATGACTATTCCAGAAGCCTGTCAACTAATTTTACAAGCGGGTGCAATGGGTTACGGCGGCGAAATATTTGTTTTAGATATGGGATCGCCAATTAAAATCCGTTATTTAGCAGAACAATTAATTCGTTTGTCAGGTAAAATTCCCGATCAAGATATTCAAATCGTTTATACGGGTTTGAGAGCGGGTGAGAAACTTCATGAAGAACTTTTTCACGCAGAAGAAGAACAAATGAGTCGAACTCGACATAGCAAAATTATGTTAGCTTCTTCACGTTCAGCGGATTGGAACTATTTAATAGAACATTTGAATTTATTAAAAGAAGCAACAGAGCAACATGATGAACAAGTCATTCGCCCTTTATTAAAATCTCTTGTTCCTGAATTTTGCGAAGAAATGTAACCTTATGATAATTAAAAGAATTTTATTTCATAATTTTCGTTGGGTTTATGTGTCGGGCGGATGGTTGCGGCAACATTTGACTTCAGCGGGTTTATTAATCATGGGGGCGATGACGGCGGGCGCAGTTTTTGGATTAGATACGCGAAAAACCTATGCATATCAAATATTTACGTTAGCGTTGGCGTTATTATTGGTTGCGTTTTTGAGCAGTCGTTTTTTTAACATTTCCCTTCAAATTTCACGGCAACTTCCGCGTTATGGAACGGTTGGCGAGCCATTTTTCTATTCGGTCGAAATCCACAATTCTAGCAATAAATTGGAAATTGGATTACAAATTCGTGATGAATTTCAACAACATCTACCGACATTTTTAGAATTTAACGCCCTTTCGCTCCAAAAACGTCTTCACAACCGATTTGATCATTATATTGGTTATCCGCGATGGGTGATGTTGGCGCATAAAAATCGCGGTGCATCCAATGAATGGCAAGATTTACCGCCCATTTCTTCGCATTCAAATATTGAAATAACTTTATCTTTCAATCCATTACGACGTGGTTACATTGATCTTTGTGGGGTAATGATTGCACGCCCTGATCCGTTGGGGTTATTTCGAGCGATTTGTCGATTTTCTGCGCCTGCTAGAGTGTTGATTTTACCGAAGTTATACGAGGTTTCTTTATTAAATTTGGCGGGTTCGCGGAAATATCAAGCGGGAGGCGTAAATTGGGCAATGTCGGTCGGCGATTCGGGCGAATTTTCATCGTTGCGCGATTATCGAGCGGGCGATTCACCGCGTTACATTCATTGGAAAAGTTGGGCAAAACGCGGCAAACCCGTTATTAAAGAATTTACCGACGAGTTTTTTGTGCGCCATGCTTTAATTTTAGATACCTTTGCAAAACCAGAGCAACTAGAAATATTTGAAACCGCAGTTTCTATCGCAGCTTCTTTAGTGGGAAACTTAACAACTCAAGATACTTTATTAGATTTAATGCTCATCGGAGAACAAGCCTTTTGTACAACGAGTGGACATGGCGTTGGACAAGCCACAACTTTATTAGAAATCCTCGCTTGTGTTCAACCCTCTACAAATGAATTTAAAGAATTATATCCTCTTGTTCAACAACACATTTCTTCGATGAGCGGATGTGTTTGTGTTTTATTAAATTGGGATGAACAACGGCAGGCTTTTGTGAAATGGTTAGAAAGCCTCAATTTGCCTTTTCATGTTTTAATTGTTGGGGTTTCTCCACCAACAGATTCTTCTTATCCCGCTACTTGTCATTTCCTCACCTTAGATAATTTACCTCAACAACTCGCTGCACTCACTTAATTATGAACAAAGTTGCAATCGTTGTTCTCAATTGGAATGGTTGGACAGAAACCCAGCTTTGTATTGATTCTTTATTACCGATTTTAAATGAAAACACCCATTTGATCATTTGTGATAATTGTTCAAGCGATGATTCTTGGAGTCATTTGAAAATTTTTGAAAATAATCGGTTTATTGCTTTAATTCAAACGGGATCAAATAAAGGATTTGCAGGAGGAATGAATGTCGGAATTAAATATGCGTTAGAACATTTGAATCCAGATTTTATTTGGTTATTAAATAATGACGTGCAAATTTATCCCGACGCATTAGAGAAACTCTTAATTTGTGTGAATCGAAATAAAAATAAAAAGATTGGAATGTGGGGAAGTACTTTATTAGAAAATGATGGAAAAACTCAATGCGCTGGCGGTTGTGTTTATTATCCATATTTAACCATTTTTAAACCTGTTTTAGCGGGAAAAACTTTAGAAGAGATAAAAGAAATTGATCAAGATAAAATTAAATTAGATTACATTGCTGGTGCAGCATTATTTTTTGAAATAAAAATAATTGAAAAGATTGGATTATTAAATGAAGAATATTTTTTATTTTATGAAGAATTGGATTATAGCCAACGTTTGAAAAAAGCTCATTTTAATATTGCATGGTGTAAAGAAAGCGTGGTGATTCATAAAGGAAGTGCAAGTGTTGGAAATGTTCGAGATAATGATAAAAATAAAATCAGAAATGCTAATTATTATGAAAACCTAAGTACTTTAAAATATTCAAGAAATTTTTATCCAAAAACGTTCTGGTTTATTTTAATCAATCGTTTTATTTTGAAATCATTTGCTTTAATAATAACGGGACGATGGTATTTGTTCGCCCCATTATTTAAAGCCTATCGAGATTATTTCAAATTATAAAACATGAGAAACCAAACCATCGGCTAATTTTGGTTCAAACCACGTTGATTTAGGCGGCATAATTTGATCAACATCGGCAACGCTCATCAATTCGCCCAAACTGGTTGGAAACATTGCAAAAGCGACCGCCATTTCTCCACTATTGACCCGTTTTTCTAATTCATTTAAACCCCGAATTCCTCCGACAAAATCAATGCGTTTATCGCGTCGAACGTCTTTGATTCCTAAGATTGGATCGAGGATTTGATCGCTTAAAATGCTCACATCTAAAGATTTCACGGGATCGTTAGGAATTAAAGAAACGGGGATTTCTAATTGATACCATTTTCCATTACAAAACATTCCAACTTCAGTGCGTTTAGTGGGTTGAAAAGCGGTTTCTGAAGATTGTAATTTGAAAACCTCGCACACTTTTTCTAAAAAGGTTTGTTCATCTAATCCATTCAAATCTTTAACAACTCGATTATACGAGAGGATTTTCATTTGAACATCGGGGAACATGACGGAGAGAAAATAATTATAAGATTCATTGCCAGAATGTTGAGGATTTTGCTCACAACGTTGTTTTGCAACTCGAGAAGCCGCCGCCGACCGATGATGTCCATCCGCGATATATAAACACGCCATCTTATTGATTAAATGAGATATTTTATCAATATTTATTTTGTCAGAAACCACCCACAAACGATGTCGAATTTGATCATCCGCAACCACATCCGCATCGGGTTTTGACTGAATTAAAACATCAATAAGTGCTTGCAAATCAGCATCTTGTTTATAAGCTAATAAAACAGGTCCCGTTTGTGCATTCAACGCATCGATTTGGCGCACGCGGTCGTCTTCTTTATCGGGTCGGGTTAATTCGTGGCGGCGAATTTGCCCTTTATCGTAAGCCTCGACGGACGCGGCGGCGACCAAACCTGTTTGAATGTGATCGCCCATAACCAATTGATATAAATAATAATTTTCTGTTGAATCTTGCGCTAAAACGCCCGCATCGAGCATTTTTTGAAGATTTTCAACACCTTTCGCGTACACTTGCGGAGAATAGGGATCGGTGTTGGGCGGCAAATCGATTTCGGGACGCGAAATATGTAAGAAACTCCAAGGCTTAGCTTCAGAACGGGCAATCGCTTCTTGGGTATTAAGCACATCATAAGGAGGGGCAATCACGCCGTCGATGTAAGTATTTTGAGGACGTAAACCTGCAAAAGGTCGAATTAAAAGCATACAATTCTCCGTATATCTTGATAATATTCAAGGGGTTAAATAAATATTATATTGAAACTAGAAGTTTCTTAAAAACAAACGCACGATTTCTAGTTCAAATAATAATATTTATTTTACAATACCCCCTGTAAAGTGTAAAAATAAGTGGACTTTATTTTTAGAAAAGTCGCGTTTAATTATCCTGAACAAGGAATCATTATGTTAATTGAAGTGTTAAGAAAACTAAGCATTTCCAAACGTTTAATGCTTGGATTTAGTGGATTAGTATTGGTAGGAATAGTCGCTATTTGGCAAATGTTTGAGCTTTCTGCAATTAGTGAGAAACTTTATCGCCATCCTTTTACAGTTAATACGGCGGTTTTACGCATTGATGCAAATGTTTTAAGATTAGAAGAAACTGTTAAACAAGCCGCTGTTTTACCCAATTCAGATCAGAAAACATCTCTTTTTAATCAAGCTAAACAATATCAACAACAAATTTTAGATGATCTTGTAATCATTCAAGAACGTTATTTAGGTGATAAAACTCAGGTTGATAAATCCATCGAATTATTTAAACAATGGACGGCAAGTCTTGATAAATATATTGAATTATTACAAGATGATAGCCATCTTAAAGCTATAAATGAGATGGAAGAAGAGTTGATTAAAAAACGAAACAATATTATTCAAGTAATGCAAGAAATTATTCAATTTGCTCAAAATAAAGCCTCTGATTTTGTGAGCATGATTGGAAATAACACTACAACAACGCCAATTGAAGCAACTCAAAAACTTTATAACCATCCTTTTATGGTCACTCAAGCGATGTTAAAAATTGATAGTTTGATTTCAAAAATTCGTTTAATTTCTCGAGAAATTAGAGAAGCAAAAGATAAAACAAAAAGATTACAACTGCTTGAGCAAATCGATAAGCATCATCAAGAAATTATGGCTAATTTTGCTTTAGCGCAAGAACGTTTTTTAGGTGATAAAGAAACCTTGGAACGCACCTCAAATGAATATCAAGAATGGAGAACAATAGCTACAAATTTATTTGATAAATTAATGGCTAATAATCATGAGGTTGTGCTTCAACAAAGCAGTTTAGAAGAAGATAAAAATTTTCAGCTTTTTAATCAAGAAATTACGAAAGTAAGGATTTTTTCTCGTGAAAAAGCCAAAGCCTTTTATGAGAACGCACAAATAGTTAAAGATAATATTTTCTATTCAACATTTGCTCTGATTATTATTTCTTTTGCTATGAGTTTAGGCTTAGCAATTTTTACCACTCGAAGCATTATCGAACCCGTTCACAAAGCAACCTATATTTCTCACCAATTAGCAGACGGCAATTTGATAAATTATAATGCTACAAATTTCAATGATGAAACAGGACAAATGCTCCAATCAATGGATAAAATGGCAAATAAATTATCGATGATTGTTCGTGAAATTTCTGCGGCTGTAACGCAACTTTCTTTCGCTTCACAACAAGTCAGTCAAACCTCTCAACAATTGTCTTCAAATAACAGTGAACAAGCCGCTGGTTTAGAGGAAATTTCAAGCACCATTGAGCAAATTAGCATTGGAATTGCTCAAAATGCTCAAAATGCTGCTCACACCAATGAAATCGCCGAAAAAACCGCTAGTATGTCGACAACAGGCGGGCAAGCTGTTGAAAATACTATCAAAGCAATGCGAGATATTGCAGGAAAATTAAACATAATTGAAGACATTTCTTATCAAACAAATTTGCTCGCATTAAATGCCGCCATTGAAGCTGCTCGAGCGGGAGAACAAGGGAAAGGTTTTGCAGTGGTTGCTACCGAAGTGCGAAAGCTCGCAGAAAGAAGCCGTTCAGCTGCGCAAGAAATTAGAAGTGTCGCAGCAAACAGCATTGAAGTGGCAGAACACGCGGGGGCTTTGTTGTCAGAAATGCTTCCTGCAATTCGTTCGACGGCGACTTTAATTGAAGAAATTACATCTGCTAGTCAACAACAAAAACAAAACATTTTTGAAATCAATCATGCCATGTCAGAACTAGGAAAAATGACCGAAAGAAATGCCGCATCTTCAGAGGAACTTGCCTCGATTAGTGAAGAAATGGCAACCCAAGCAAATGCTTTACAACAATTAATTAGTTTCTTTAAAGTACAATCGGTTTAAATAAAAAAACCTTCTAGTTTAGAAACCTAGAAGGTTTAATTCGTAGAAACGAGAATTAGAAGAAACTATTTGTTTTTCCCGACGAAACGACTATCACGAGAAATTTTAAGGTCTGGATTATCAAGGGCTTGCGCGGTGATAACCACATTCATGCTTTTCTTCGTTAATTTGGACGGATCGACTTGCAAACTGAGAGGAATATCAACCACTTTGCCAGCGGGTACTTTCAAATCTTTTTGACCCAATTCCAATTTCAAGCCTTCAATGCCTTCCGCAACCAATTGATAAGTATGATCTTTTTGATCCATATTGAGAATCTTGACAATATAGACGTTTTCGACAAAACCCTCATTTGTTTCACGGAATAACAAATTACGATCTCGCACGATTTCTAATGATAAAGGAATCCGTTGCGTCAACAAATAGCCAATCGCCGATGTAAAAAACACCAATAAAGCCCCATAAATCAATATCTTAGGACGTAAAATTTGCGTTTTTTTGCCTTCGAGGTTGTTTTCGGTGGTATAACCGACTAAGCCTTTGGGGCGATTGAGTTTTACCATCACTTCGTCGCACGCATCGATGCAGGCGGTGCAGGTAATACATTGATATTGTTGACCATCTCGAATATCGATGCCAGTCGGGCACACTTGGACGCACAGACCACAATCCACGCAATCGCCTAATTCTTTGGTTTCATTGCGTTTTCTTGCGCCACGCGGTTCGCCACGTTTCTCATCATACGCCACTAAAAACGTATTGCGATCAAACATTGCTCCCTGAAACCGAGCATAAGGACACATATAAATGCAAATTTGCTCACGCAACCAACCCGCATTTCCATAAGTCGCAAACGAATAAAAGAATACCCAGAAAGTTTCCCAACCGCTTGCATTAAAAGCAATTAATTCTTCGGTCAACAAATGAATTGGCGTGAAATAACCTACAAAGGTATAACCCGTCCATAATGAGAAAGAAATCCATAACAAATGCTTAGTTGCTTTAATGCGCAATTTGTAAGCATTCATGGGCATTTTCTCTAATTTAATTTGTTGAGGACGGTCGCCTTCGACCCACCGTTCCATCCAAATAAAGATTTCAGTCCACACGGTTTGTGGGCACGCAAACCCGCACCACAAGCGCCCCGCCAGCGTTGTAAAGAAAAATAAAGCAAACGCTGCAAGACTTAAAAGAAAGGTTAAATAAATCGCGTCTTGAGGCCAAAACACCAGCCCAAAAATATAAAATTTGCGTTCTGGGAGGTCAAACAGAATCGCCTGTCGCCCATCCCACATCAACCAAGGCACAATGTAATACAGCCCCAGCAAAGAAATCACCGCCAATCGGCGCAAGTTTGTATAAAAACCACTGGTTGAACGCGGATGAATCACCTGATGTTTCGCATACAACGATGGTGCTTCGTCCTTCGTATCGGAAGCCAAGTAAATTAGACTATTTATAAAATGAATGCAAGAGATAATTCGAAAAAACTTGGACAATAGCGCACTTACATAAAAACTACGCATTAACAAAACAGGGTAATGTATAACCTTAGTTTCCACACGCGATAAAAACTTAGGTTTTAGATTTTTTCGTCTTTTTGGTAGTGGTGCATTTACTGGGTGATGGTCTTTATATTTCAAGAAATCAGAGTAAGATTTCACACTATTCTGCATCACTAAACTAGCGCGTGTTTCTTAAGCAAACGATAAGTGTTTCTTTCACTCACGCCGAGTTTTTTAGCAATCGTTGCTCGATGTCCAGAGTATTTTTGTAATAAAACTTTCAAATAACTTCCTTCAATTTCTTCTAAAGTGGGTTCATGATCATAAGAAAGTTTTACGCCTAAGTTGTTATCCTCTTTGCTCCCACGACAGAAACTCAAATGCTCTGGGCGAATATCAGGCAATTCTCCCGATAAAATAATCGCTCTTTCAACCACGTTTTTTAATTCACGAATGTTACCCGGCCAATCATAAGAAATTAACGCTCGCGCGGCTTGATCCGTGAAATGTTTATTAATGCGTTTTGAGAAACGATGATGCTCAATAAAATGTCGTGCTAAATCAGGAATATCATCACGGCGTTCTCTCAAAGGTGGCAACGTAATTACAAACGCGCTCAAACGATAATACAAATCACGTCGAAACGTTCCTTCTTTTCCCATTTGCTCTAAATCTCGATTCGTTGCAGCAACAATTCTTACATTTGCAAGTAAATCTTTTGTTCCACCTAAACGTCGATATTGACCCGTTTCTAAAACACGCAATAATTTGGCTTGAATCGCGGGACTAATTTCTCCAATTTCATCTAAAAAAACCGTTCCAGCTTCTGCGCCTTCAATTAAACCTTTCTTTTGACGATCTGCACCTGTAAATGCCCCGCGTTCATGTCCAAAAAGCTCTGATTCAAATAGTTTTTCTTGTAAGGTACAACAATCAATTGCAACAAAATTATGCTGCGTTCGAAGGCTTTGACGATGTAATTCACTTGCAATCATTTCTTTACCCGTTCCGCTTTCGCCTTGAATTAAAACGCTCATATCGGTTGGGGCAACCGCATAAATCAATTTTCTTACTTGGCTTAAAGGATCACTTTTTCCGACTAACATTTTATTTTTTTGATCACGATTATTGAGCTGGGTTTTGCAAAATTGATAATCTTTTCGCATAGCAAGGTTTTCTAAAGTTCTTTTGACAACCATTTCTAGTTCTTCTAAATCGATGGGTTTTAATAAATATTCTGCTGCTCCCGCTTTCATTGCGTCAACGGCATCTTTAACTGTGCCATACGCAGTTAATAAAATTGCTGCACAAGTATCTGGTAAATTCTTAATAAATTCAACACCTTCCCCATCTGGCAAACGTGCATCGACAATCACTAAAGAGGGTTCATAACTTGATAAAAAACGATGCGCTTCACCCAATCTTAATGCACTGTGAGTTTGAAATCCCATTCGAGAAAGCGTATCCGAAAGAACATGATTTAAAACGGGATCGTCTTCAATTACTAAAATATTATTCGCCATTGATTATCCTTTATTCTCGTTTTTTGAAATATAATGCTTGTGCATCAGGTAATTGTACCGTAAAACAACTTCCTTGGTAAATGCTTAAACCTAATCCCGTTCCATTCATTCCGTCGGCACGTCTGCTAAAAAAAGGATCAAAGATTTTGGTTAAGTTTTCCTCTGAAATTCCACATCCAGTGTCTTTAATGTCTATAAATAACTGGTTGTTCTGACGTTTAACGGCAATTTTTAAATCTCCACCCTTTGGCATGGCATGAAAGGCATTTTGAGTTAAATTTAAAATCACCATTCTAATATCATGTTCTTGCGCTAAAACACGATGTAATCCTTCTTGACTTTCAAAATGAATTACAATATTTCGGTTTTTGTCGAGATCAACTAATTGGCGTTCTCCACTTGGTGAGGAAAGTTTCAATAAACGATGCGTTACTGCAATACATTTGTCGATTTCACCGTCCACTAATTTCAAATAACTTTCAATGCGCGGCGGGTCAATTTGTCCGTTGCTCAACGATTTCAAGAGGCTTTGCAATGCCAATCTTACCGACGAAAGAGGATTATGAATTTCGTGCGCCACGCCCGCCGCGAGTTGTCCCATTTCGGCGAGTTTTTGTGCGTGCGAATAAGTGATGGTTTTTCGCAAATCTCGGATAGATTCTACAATTAATTCAACAGGTTGCTGATTTATTTTAACTTGCAAAGGCGCAGCAAAGACTTCAACATCTAAATGCGTTCCATCGCTACAAGTATGATTTGTAAGGAGTTTTACGGGTTGGCGAGATTTGGCAATTTCGTGCAATGGACAAGTTGTCAACGTCGGCGGACAAGGCGAGGTTCTTCCATAACTTGATTGATAACAAGAGGTTAGCGTTAAATCAAACTCAATTCCTACTTGTTGAGCGTAGGCTTTGTTATACATAACTATTTGATAATTATGAGGATTTAT
>JFJP01027329.1_pt1 | contig 14227 bp, 16 predicted proteins | sample 431651 | NCBI WGS metagenome assembly JFJP01 (sample SAMN02602958, study PRJNA72255) | Microbial mat metagenome, whole genome shotgun sequencing project. | biome: fresh water; feature: sink hole; material: water; isolation source: purple microbial (photo- and chemosynthetic) mats found in... | reverse complement strand
TTTTCTTTTTAAAAAAAAAATTCTTCATTTTTTTTTTTTTTACAATTTTTTTTGAATGAATTTGTTGTGCAAAAATCATTTTTTTCACATTTTATAAATCTCAATAATCTTTCATTATAAAAAAGAATCCAAAATTTGGTTTTTTTTCTGGTCATCTAAATTTTCGAATATTTTCACTAAATCCAACCTTTCTTCATTTTTCCAAAATTTCTTTGAAAAATTACCTACTGGCTTGAATCTTTGATAACCAACACGCCCTACAACTCCAGAATGTGAACTATTCGGAAAAGGATTTGATCCTTGAACATTGGAATTAGCACTTTGATTTGAATTTGCAATGCCAAAATTTTTTGTTGAATTATTCTGAAAAGAACCTTGAAAATTTTGATTTGAATTATTTCCAAACCTATTGCTATCAGCATTATTATTTCTCTGTTGAAAATTGGAATTTGATGTTTGTTGGTTGGTTTCTTCCATTATTTGTGAATTTTGAGAGGGATTACTTTGGGAAGCTTCTCCACCCCAGATATTTCTTTGTTGATTCGAAAATGACGCTCTATTGTTCTGAGGATATCGATTATGTTCGATTGGTTTCAAATTCAAAGCAGATTGACCCCATACATTATTGTTGTTTGATCGATAATTGCTTTTATTTTGGAAATTTCCTTCATAAGAGCTGAATGAATTCGGGTTTTCATTTCTAGTGAAATTTTTATTTTGGTTTGAATTTTCTGCTTCCATAGTCATTTGATTTTGGGAATTTTGAGAGGAATTTCTATTATTTTGGTAATCAGTTCGAGAATTTTGGTCATGATTTCCTCTAAAATTTTGATCTCTTTGAGTATATTTATTGCTTTGAAAACTTTGCCTTTGATTATTTTGATTGCCTTGAAAACTTTGTCTTTGATTATTTTGATTTTGAAATCCTTGAAAATTATCATGAGAATTTAGCTGATTCATTTGATTGCCTCTGAAGTTTTGCTCATATTGCCCTCTTGGTTGTTGTGAGTCAAAACTTTTATTATTGTTGTTTCCATACTTCATTTGATTATTATTGCCATTTTGATAAGAATTATTTGGTGCTGGACCTCTTTGATTTGAATAATAATTTTTATTTTGACTGGGAAATGAATCATTTTCTTGAAACGAAGAATTATTTTTGTTAAAACGAGAAAAAGGTTGTTTTTGAAAATTTCCTTGCATTAAATTTAAAATGAAATCCCACAAAAATAATTTATTATAAGTTTTTTTTCAAGAAATTTAAAATTTATAAGTCTAAAAATTTTTATGATTCATTTATTTTAGATTTCTTTTCTATTAGTAGTTTAAATTAAAAAGTTTTTGAAGAAATCCACTTTTTTTAATCTCAACTGAGCCTTATTGAAATTTATAGAAATAATATATATAATTATACAGAAAGAAATTCTTCAATGCTTAAATTTTAGATATAAAGCTTAAAATCTTATTTAAAACCCATGAAGTAAAAATCAGCCTTTCCTTATTTATGGCTCATCATAATTCATTTTGAGTTTAAGAGTCGTATAATTATTGCAATACATCCAATTTCCAAAAAACTGAGTAAAAAAAACCAGATTTTTTATTTTATCTTCTTGTTTCCCAATAAAATCAAAAGCCAGATCATCATAATCATTCAAAAGATCAGGCAAGCAAGAAGTAATAAATTCATTGCAAGACTCTAAAATGCTTTCCCCATTATGGACCTCACAAAATTCATTTTTTTCATCTTCATTTTTATTAGAAACGAACTTCCATCCAATCAAATTCAAAGATTTCCGAAAAAGACAAATAAAAAACACAATTTCTTTGAAACAACTCACTTTTAAATGCCTCGAAATCTCAAAAAGAAATAAAGCGAAAATTTTATTGCAATTGATAGGTTGAGATATAAGCCCTTTTTTCGTAGTTTTATCATTTGAGGCCAATGGAACTCTTTGATTATTGCTAATTTCTTCCAAATAGGTATAAATCTTTAAATAATCTTCTTCTTTTTTGAAAATTTCTTTGGGAAAGTGCAATAAACATGGTAATTTCATCTGTTTATTTTGGCCTTCTCCTTCACTTGCCTATAATTGAATCATTATCCTAAATAATTTAAATAATTCTGAAAAACCTTTTCATCTTTCTGATTCAGCAAAGAATACCTTTCAAAAAACTTTAGAAAATCCTTTAACCCCTCATCTTCATCCTGTAAGCTAGAGTTTGCAGTATAGCTTTCATTCGAAATTTCTGGTTTCATATTTGAACTTTTGGTTGATTTCTTTATTAAAATATGTTCTTATTATTTCAGTTTTTTAATGATATTTTACTGGATTCTTCGCTTTTGATACAAATTTTACTTGGGGAAGTATTGTACCTTTTGGTTGAACTCCACTATGTTTTTGTTTTAGATGTGTATAAAGAGCAGGATAACTTAGATAAGATTTCCCACAGCCACACAGAAAATTTCTGTTCATGAAATCGTTTCTTGTGCGTCGACGCTTCTCGGTCTTCAGAGGATTTAGATCAATTTTTTCAAGATTCTCTTCTATTTTGGAATTGTGTTTCATTTTTGAGTTTTAATTCTCTTTTATTTAACAAAAAACTTTTTTTTTATTTTGAGCGATTTGGAAAATTTTTTGTCTTTTTTGACAATTAAAATAATTTATTTTTTTTAAATACTTTATGATTTTTTTAAATTTTTAAAAAACATCAGGAACATTTTTGTTTTTTCAATTAAATAAAAAATTAGGAAAATTCTTTTTTTTGTTTTGAATTAAAATAAAAAATGATAATTTTGAAAAGAAAAATTAAGGAATTTCTTTGTTCTAAATAAAAATTAGAGACTTTCTTCATTTTAAATAAAAAATAGCGTTTTGATTGATTTCCGATTCAATAAGAAAATTGTTATTTTTATTTTTTTTTAAAAAAATCTTTTTGTTTTTTCGTTTATTCTTTATCAGATTCACTTTCTTCTCCTGTCAATTTCTCTTCAATTTCTTTTCTGTACTCATTAATTTTGGTATGAATATTAGTGATATTCCTTCGATTTCTTTCATATTGTCTTTCTTTTATATCTTTGAAAAAATTAGTCATATCATCAGAAATTGCTTTTTGAATTTCAGATTCCTAAAACCCAAAAAACAAATTCTAAATGTTTTTTTTAATTTTTCTACCTTCTTTTCAGCTTTTTGATTAATGCTTTCTTTAATATTGCTCAAAGTTGGTTTTAATGCTTCACTGTTTTCAAGTAGCTTTAAATCAAACAAAAATAAGACAATTTTTAATTTAATAGTTCTTTAACTGATTGCTGATCTTCTGTCCAATCTTGTTGCAATAAATCTGATGCTCCCCCAGCCACTTGTTGAGCCAAAACTTGGTTATATCTTTCGCATTCCATCAAGGAAATATCAGTGATCCTTTTTGAAAATTCTTTGATGTAGTCCTCTTTGATTTTTGTGAAGCTAAATAAATAAAAACATTCAACATTTATCCAATTTTTCTTCATTTTCAATTAAAATCAACCATGAAGTAATCACTTTATCCATATCCTGCGTCACCTTTGATGTTTTGCTAATAAAATCGCCAATGGATTCCTTCAAATTGATTTAAAAGTCTTTAAAAAATTGTATTTACATCAAGTTCATCCATCAATATGACTTCCAAATTGATTAATTTCTCTTTTGCACTTATAGTTTTATTATTCAACTCGACCATTTTATCTCTCCAGCCTGGTTTTTGGGCTTCATGTAATCTGAAATACTAAATTAAAATTTAGATAAATTTTTTTTTCATAAATATTTTGTTCAAATCACTATTTTTTTATCATGTTCAAATTCTCTTAAAATTTCAATGGTCTCATTTTCACTTTCTCTTCCTCTTTGTCGAAGTGCGGTTAAAAATTTGTCCACATCAATAAGTTTGACAGTGCTTTTTTGAATGATCGTTTTTTGCAAGGATTCCACAGCTTCTTTTATTCTATCTTTGAATCTATTCGATTTGATTTCAACCCAAAAATACAAATTTTTTATTTTACTTCGTGATTTCTTCTTCAACGTTTTTCAAAGTCCGAATTCTTTCTAATTCAATATCTTGTACTAATTCTTCAGGGAAATTTTCTAAATGATGCATTTTGGATTCCTAAATAAAAACTTTTAAATAAAAAATATTGCATTTTGTTTAAAGAACCTGCATAGCTTTTCTTTTCTTTTGATTTTCTTTTTCCTCCTCTTCTTCATTAGCAAGTGCTTTTAATAGACTTTCTTGGTTTGCAAGTTGATTTCGGAATTTCTCCTCATCATTGATCGCGCTTCGAACAGATTCATCAATAAAAACATAATCAAGATATTTCAAATTGATTAAATTGAAGATTAAATGTTGCTTGTAATCAGACTCCTTAGCTGTAAATGGGTTCCCGGCGACATTTAAAACTTGGAGATGTTTGAATTTAGACCCACGAAATGTCGAAATAATCTTGAATAATTGTTTATTTAATATATGAATTTTCAAAGATAACCGATTCATAGTTTTCTAATTTGTTATTGCCGATCGAAAAAACATTAAGCAAAGGACAACAGTCTAAATTTTCGATTTTTAGGATGAAATTGGAAAAAAGTGATAGATCTTGCAAATTATTGAGTTTATCCAATCCTTTAATTTCCTTTATATTGTTGAAGGAAAGATCTAATTTTATTATCATAAAAAATTTTTTAGCGTTAATCTCGATAATAAATAATTGGGCTTACCCAACCATTTTAAGTTGACTAAATGATCCAAATTCTCTATATTTTCAATATAATTATTATCAAGTTGGAGTCTTTCCAATCGATCCAAGCCTTGAATGTTTTGAATTTTCCATATACCTTTATATCCAAATTATTATTATTTTTATGTCTTTATTTATTTATCATACTTTTGAATGATAAGGACAAAACCATCAAACTTGACAAAATTATTTCACCTTTGATAAGAATATTATTTTCATCATTGAACTCCTTTACTGAATCTCTTTTTTAATATAAAATAAAAAAAATATTGGTTTTGAAGAACGAACCTTATAAGTTTTTCATCAATCACAACCATATCTATTTTATCCTTTTTTTTCTTGTTTTGTTTACCACCTAAGGATGTAGTAATGATCATAGATGCTGCCATAGAAGAATGAGCAATCATTTTCAGAAAGTTACAATTTTTTTTATTTTTTAAATAATTAAAAATAAAAATTCAATTTTTCTCTAATTTTGTTTAAATATTATTTTTTTCTTTTGTTTATTTATGATAATTTTTTTTCTCTCTCACTTTATTTTTCCGCATTTGCAAATAAAATAAAATTTAAACCGGAAAAAAAAAGGGAGAAACAAAATTAATTTTCATTTATCAATTTCTGAAATTCCTCATCAAAACATATTTTTTCAAGATTTTGCTTGAAATAAACTGTTTCAATTTCATTTTCTTTGACTTGAAAACTGTCTCTTAGTCTAACCAAATATTCCTTTTCATTAATAAAGAGATTCGATTTCAAATCTTTTGTATTCAAATCCATTTTTTTGATACTTTTATGCTCGCCATTTTTATAAATAATATTTTGAATTTCTTCAAAATCAATATAAAAAAGTCTGTTTTCTTTCAAACTGGGAAAAATTTGTCTTTCTTCTTTATAAATATATAAAAAACCAGCTGCTTCCGGCTTTGTAATTTTACCCAAAAATATTAACCCAAAGGAAACATGTGGAACAACATTTTTTTTTTTTTTTGCAGTCTTTTTGATAAATAATCCATTCCAAAATGAAATCGTTAAAACTATTTCACAATTTTCAAGATCTATCAAAAAACAATTCCATTCTTCATTTTTTATATTGTTTTTTCTTATCAATTCTCCGTACAAATAATTCCCATTTCTTTTCTTAAAAGATCCTAAAGCATCATTGATCTCTTCTGAGTTCTTATTATAAAAATCCATTTCCAAAAAAGGATTCTTAATTATATTCCTATTTATGCAAAATAAGCACTCTGATGATGAAACCACATAAGGACTTTGCATTTCATTTAAATTCGATGGGAAATTATATGATGTATGATTTTTCATATCTTTGAATTCAACCATCACATTTTCATTTAAATAAGAGTCGATAAACTTTAAAAATTTTGTTTCTGCATATTTTTTCGGATCTGATATTTCTCCACCAACAATAAATAATTTTGATTCTTCAGAGGTGATAGAACATCCTTTAAAGAAAGATTTCGATTGTTGCGAAGTTTCTTCAAAAACTTTGATTAATTCAAATCTAGATTTAGAAAGTTTATTGATGGTTTTTAGATCTAAAGCATAAACTATTCTCTTGCAATTGGTATCCTTTTCGTTATTCACCAAAATATAAACTATGTTTTTGCTCAACGAATAATTCGTTGATTTTAGTCTGGTGGGAATATAATCGAAAAAACTGCATTGAGTTTTCTTTAAGTCATTCACATAAAAACCAATCCTTTGTATGCTATAGTCCTCATTTTTGTTCTTTATAATGGGAGTTAAAAGGATTAATTCCGTCACTTCTTCATCAATTAAAATGATTTCAGCGGTTAAAACTTGAAACTCAAAGCAATCGTTTAAAAATGATACTTTATTTATTTCAAATAATGGTTGATCTTGGTATTTCATACATACTTTCGAAGAAACGGTGTTCAAAGCTGAGCTTTGAGTATCAAATTTTAACGTAAACATAAATATGAAAAACTTGTGAAAAAAGTATTTTTTTTCTTTTTTTTCCAAATTTATTTCAAGACGGGTTAACATTTGATATCTCTTTTCAGCCAATTGTTTAACATTTTTTTCTTCTCCAAAAATTCCATTCGATTCATTGAACTCTAAAAATATTCCTTCTTTTTGCTTCGAAAAAAATGAAGGTGCAAACATCATTTTTTTTGTTTCTGCGTCAAAGAAATAGTTCTTATTTTGAGAAGCGAATAATAGGTTCAAACCTTCTTTATTTTTTTTTATGAATTCAGGATTTTTTGTCAAATTCTCAAAAATCAATTTTTCATCATTCCCAATTTTTACTGAATAAATTGACAATGGTTTTTGATCTTGATTATATAAAAATTTACTAAAAGTGCCTCCCAACAACAAAATTTGAAAAGATTGTGGTTTTCTATTGGCTTGAATGGGAATAGCTTGACTGTCTAATTGAGGCTTATAACTCTCCTTATATGCACTTTTATTAAACTGATGATGGTTTGCAATATCTGATTCTTCTTGAAATTTGATCATATCAACAATATTGTAAATATCATAATGAGATTGATTAGAATCGCAATATCCGCCAAACACAAAGATATAATTTTCTTTTTTAAGCTTAAAACAACAAGAACTGGTATTTAATCTCACAATCAAGTTTGTTGCAATGCCTTGAAGTTTAATTGCTCTCCATTTCATAAATTTAATATCATAAGCATAGATATCAGCATTTGAATTTGTGTGCCCCATTCCAGCATTGGATTTAAAATTGTTCTTTATTCTACCCCAAATCAAATATAATGTGGTTTCTGAATAACACATTGAAAAATCTTTCAAACAATTGCTTTGGTCGATATTTTGATTTAAAAAATAAAACGGCATTTCTTTGGCTTGAAGCTCATTTTGCATTAATTCAAAATCAAAATCGAAATAATAGTTCTTGTAATAGCTTTTATTTTGAGAAGAAAGCATTAGTTTATTCAAAAAAAAAATTTTTTTGCTTGGGTAATGAACGCAAAATGTGGTTTTTTCTGAATAAAAAAATTTATTGTCGTTGTCAAGCATCAAGGAAAAAAACTTCGATTGAAAATTTTGTTGGTTTATCAAAAATATTTTATATGAAAGGAATTTTTCCTCTTAAAATAAAAAAAAAAAAAATTTAGAATTTAAATTTAAGTAAAGATTTATTACTTTTTTCAAATGGATTTTCAGTTTCCTCTGTTTTACTAGAATATTTTGATTTTGTTGGGAAATTCAATGTTTCATTGTTCAAAAAATCTTGACTTTGGAGTTCTTCGTTTTTATTAACAGTGAATATTTCAATTTGAGGCTCTATATTCTTTTCTATCATTCCTTCAATTTTTAAAAGTTTTTTTTTAAGGTATTGATTGATCCCAGGAACATTTGTGAATTTTTTTGAAAGGTTTATCAAATATGGTAAAAAATTGGATTTTTGAGCATAATTATATGTGAAGTATGAATTTTTCATTCCAATGAAATCTTTTTTATAAGAACCTAAACCAATTAAAAATTTAAAATCAAATCTGTATTTAAAATAAAAAACGCAAAACCATTCAAAATCTGAACAAAAGCTCCAAGGACTTCATAAACATAAAACCTATTCGCATTCAATGCTTCAGCATTCTCAAAGGCAAAATTATTTTTATAACAAGCATAATCCCTCAATTTCTCAAAAAATGTTTTGGGCAGATTCAATCCTTTTTTCCTCTCCATTTTTTGATGAAGTTCATAATCGAAAAATTCAGGATTATCCTTTTCAAAATTGAACACTGGAACTAAAATAATTTTATAATTGCAAAGAAGTGCTAATTTATAGAAAATTATAGAAAAAATTTTTGGATTCAATGAAATCTTATTCTGTGGGTTCGTTCTAAGGTTAAAAGTGAAACTATGGGTCATTATGATGAATGAGGGTCGATAATTCAAAATCAAAGGAAAGACAATCTTCTCAAATATTTGCAAAATGTCTTTAGATTTAATTTCTTTATCGAAATTTTTTGGGTCAATATTAAAAGATCTAAGTGGTATTGAAATGAAATGTTTTTTTGTTTTCATTTTTTCAATTTCTTTTAAATTTTCCTCAATTTCTTCAGAAATCCTTAATTCATTATTATCGAAATAAATTGAAATTATTTGCAAGTGTTTCAAACTTCTGATCATTCTATAATTGTCCACATTATCATAGCCTTCAAACATTATTAAAGTGAGTTTTGGAAGATTGTTATCTGTATAGATTGGGTCAATCCCATTTTTTTTCAAGTTCTTCATTTTAAAGACAACATAACAAAGAGCTATTATTATAGGGTTAATCCTTATATTATAAATTAAACTATTGTTATAGTAGACTTTATCAAGAAATATTGACGTATTCATTTCACCATCAAGAATTTTGCAGGCTATCTCATTGAAGAAAAAAATATATAAACTCAGGCTGCTTTTGAGCTCCTTTTTTAAGATTTTTTGGTATTTTATTATTTCACAATAATCGTTTAAAACTCTTTCGATGTCAAATATTGAGATTTGCCCCTTTAAATTGATCAAAATTTCACAAACTTGTATTAAAATGACCCCCATCAGGATCTCTTTTAATTTAATATGGGAATTCATTTGAAAATAAATGGTATTTTGCAAGTTTTGGAAAAAAACAGACTGTTCTTCTTGAGAATGATCTTTGATCTCAACAATGAAAATTTGATGAATGTTTTGATAAATAATTTGGGCGATATCTTCAATTTTCCTATTGAAAGACAGCTCATTAGCTTCAATGATTTCGTTCAAAACATCATCGAAATAGTTGATCACATCATCTTTGTTTTCTTTTTTAAGGCTGTTCTTAAAAATTAAATTTAAAATTTTCTTAGCCTCAATGCTTTGACTTTCATCAAAAATTTTTGGGAGAAAAACTTGCTGTTTTAGAAAGGAAATCAGGATTGAATTCATCAAATCATGAGAGATAGAGAAAAAGAAAGCAGAAAACTCCTTTTTTTCGTCTTTTTTTACCTCCAAGATTTTTTTTATCTGCTTGTTGTTCCTTACAATATTTAACGAAAAATTTGCGATTTCATGAACGTTATTGTAATTTGAAAAAAAATTCAAATATTTCATAAGAAGTTTCTCGATTTCACTATCATTTATTTTGTTAAGGAAAATAGTTATTTGTGCTTTTTTATCTTGAACGTTCTTAAATGGGATATTGCCAATTGAATGATTAATGCATTCAGAATATCCATTTGGGGTGAATTTTTGCCTGGTGAAAGAAAATGACAGATCCATTAATAAATCTTAAAAAATCGAAAACCAATATGCCGAAATCTACTATAAAAAAAAAAAAAATTTTTTTTTATTAAAAAAAATCAAAGCCAATTAATAAACGCCAATGAACTCAACAGAACAAAATTCCTCGCTTTTTGATTTAGAAGATGATTGGCAACCAGAAATTAAAAAAAAGGATTCGATTCTGAACAAAGTAGTTCTGAATTTCACAAGTAAATTGTTATTTTATGAGTTTATAATAATAAATAACCTTCAAGATAAAAGCATCAAAAAGAAAAATATGATTGAAGACAAGTTTGAGGATGAAATTTTTAAAAATATTCAAAAAAGTCAAACAGAAAAAGACCCCTCAAATCTAAATCAATCATATGATTCTGATGAAAACAATGAAAATCTTATGTTTGACAAAGCTCAAATCAAAGAAAACATGAAAAAACACTTGATAGAAGAAAATTTTTATGACCCTCTTTTAGACTCTAAAGAAGAAGAATGGACAAATAAATTTATGAGTAAATTCTTTTAATTTTATTTAAATAACACTTTTTTTTCTTTAGAAAAGGATAAAAATTCTTTAACAGTTTTAAGCTGTCCTTATTGTTTTACACAGGTTTGTTATGATTGCCAAAGGTTCTTAATAAAAAATATATTCTTTTTCTTAAAAAAACTATTAATAAAGGCATGACGCTTTTGACAATCAATATCGAGCTCTTTTTGCGAAAAATTGCAAAATTAACTGCACAAAAACTATTCAGCCAATAATCTCAATGAAATCAGACAAAAAAAATAGAGATAAAATCTTGTCCGAAGAAGAAAAACTTGAAGAAATGAAAGAAAAATGCAAGAATTATTTTTCAGTAGAATGCTGTCTATGCAATACTGAGGTTGGGGTCTATGAAGCTGATGAAAAGATTTATTATTTCTTCCATATTATTCCTGGGCTTGGCTGAATAATTACAATTATTTCTTCCATGTTATCTCATCTTCCTTGAAGAATAGATTTATAATTACAAAGGAATTTCTTTTGGGTTTTTAATATAATATACAGAATTTGTTTTCATTGAATTTGCTATTTTTTTAGTTTTTTTCATTTATTATTAGTTATTTAAAATTTCATACTTGTTTATACATTTGTATACATAAATATACGTATAAATCTTATTAATTATCCGTAATTTTGCAAGACCTTTTTTCTAAATGTTCCTTTCATTTATTCCATTTTATTTCCATTTTTATTCCTTGATTTATGATTTTCTACACTTTTAAAATAAAATTCCAGCATTCAAAGTTTTAATGAAATTTTTTTTGATGAAAGATGGTTTGTTCCTTTGTCCCAAAATAAATCATTATATTATTTTTTATTTTTATATTCTTAACTTATATTTAATGATAGGGATAAATTAATGTCGCTTTTAATATTTTCCCATTGATGTTTGAATCCCTAAAATTAAAAACAAAACAAAAAAACATTTAATTCTTCTGAATTTCAAGAGAAAAAAAAATTTAAAAATCAAAAAAGGTTCAAAACTACTTTTTTTTACCTTATCTTTTTAATTTTTAGCATTCATTGAATCACTTTTGGTTTCTTTCGCATTTTTTTCGTCTTTTTTTGCAATTTCTTCGTCAAAATTATTAGGCTTCTCATCATTAAAAGCATGATATTCATCATAAATCGAATATTTTAGTCGATAATGTGAACTTTCTTCATATTTAGCTATAAATTCCTTATTTTCTTTGCTTCCAGTATTATATCCTTTATTAATCCTTTCCAAAATGCTGGCTTTTTGCGATTTGCTTGATCTTCTTAAATTTTCTTCAGAATTAGGTTGAAATTTATCAAGAATTCTGCTGTTAAATTTTTCATAATTGGAAGATTCATAGTAATTTGATTTGTTATTCTTATTGGAATATGAATGAGTTTTCGAAGAATGGTCTATTTCTTTATTATTCTCAAGATTATGCAAATATTTGTTTCGATATTTCTCTTTAGAATCATTTCTTTTATACTTTTTCTCATAAGAAGGGCTCTTTTTTTTATAATAAGAAATCTTATTGTTGTTTCTCTCCAATGAATTTGATCGGGATTTGCTATATTTCTTGTATTTCTGTTCATTTTTCGATATTTTTGAAGAAAGCTTATATCTTTCAGGAGTTTTGCTTCTGGATCTTTCAACTTTTCTGCTTTTGCTTCTTTTATAGTTTTTCTCACTAGTTCTTTTGTTGTCTAATTGTCTCGAATAATACTTCTTTGATTTTCTTTCCTTTGACTTTGATTTCGAGAATTCCCTATGTTTACTAAAGCTTCTATTCAAGCTTCGACTTTCCCGAATTCTGCTTTTACTTCGAGATCTTGACCGATTTTTCTTGCTTTTATGATTATTTGAGTTGTCATCTCTTGTGAAATGCTGGTTTTTTTCACTTTTTTCACTTTTTTCTCTTTTGTCTTTATAGTTTTCTTTCATATAATTGTAAAAACTTGATTTTGAATGAGAATAAACTATTGAATGGTGATGTTGTTTATAGTCTTTTTTTCGACTATTACATCTTTTCTGTGAGCTTGTTTCTTGTTTATCGATTGCTTCTTCTTCTTTTTTAATGGTTTTTTCTTCTTTAATTGCAGGATTCTCAGAAGGCTCTTCAAATTTTATCATTTCATCTTGATTGAAAGCATTTATTATGTCAGGAAGAGAACTAGTGAGAAGAGTGGCATTTGACGTTAATTTGCCTGCAGATTTTAAATTTAGGACCTTTTGCTTGAGTTGTTCCTTGATTTCTTTGAGGTGATTTTCATTTTCATGGATGGAATTTTCCTTAAATTGTTCATCTTCAGTGGCAAAATCTTGTTCTTTCTTCAGATAAAATAAAAACTTCTTGTATTTGTTTGCATCGTTCTTTCGCAGCTTAGAACTCCTTGGATGAATATTAGCCTAATTTTAAGGAATTAATCTAAATTTAAAAATTAACTATCTTCCCAAATACAAAAACTTATTAAAATAATCATAAAAACTTAAAGGACCCCCCCCCACATAGCTCCATTTATAAATAAAATTAAATTTGTTTCACTTTTTCAAAAACTTAAAAATTAATCACAAAGCTTTAAATAAAATACCCCTTACTCTTGTTTTTAAAGAATATTATAATTTTTTTACTGCTCTAAAACCTTCAAAATAATCGTAAAACTTTAAATAAATACCCAACCATCCCCTTTTTACAATAAAATTAAATTATTTCGGCCGTTTTAACAAATAATGAAAATATTCGTAAAATCTGAAAAAAAAAATACAGCCTTTTTTCCCTCTACCCCCTAAAAATTAAAACCAAAAAAAAATATTATAATATACCTTGATCTTGTGTTTAATATCAAAAGAGTTTTTGAAATGTTTGCAAATATTTTCTGCCTCCTCAATCGAGTTGACTCCGAGCAAAGCATACTTATGTTGTTTGTAGGTGACCAACTCTTCAATCCATGTTGGTATGAGATTGAGTTTCTCCTTCAACCTCATGACTATATGGTCTTTTTCTATCTGTTGGTTCAAACCTCTCATGACCACTGCCACCCATTCATTTTTTTTTACTTTAAGGTTATTTTCCACAACATAATAAACTGAGAAATTGCTTCCTATAATGTCTCTTGTTCTCGGCTTGATAAAATTGCTGAAATTGAAATATAAATAAGCAGCAGTTTCAGGATCACCGAATCTGATCAATGCACTGTATTTTCCTTTGAAGAATAAGAGCCTGATTCGACTTACATGCAATTTGACTTTTTCCATAGTTGCCTGACTGAAAACTTCTTTCAAATGGTCATAAATTATTTTTTCATCTTCAATAGACTCTTCTATATCATAGAAAAGCAACTCTCTGGGCTTATCATTGGGAATAGAGGGCTTTCGGGAATAATAATGGGAATCAACAGAATCAAGAAGATGGCTTATATTAATATATTTAGGTGGAGGTTTGTCTATTTTTAAAAGATTTGAATCTATTAAATAAGAGCAGATTTCTTTTAAAGATAACACCCTTTTATTAAGTTTTTCTTGATCTTCTGAGAGACAAAGGGATTCTTCACCTGAAGATGCTGGCGGTATAAGACTTGGACATGGAGAATTGCAATTCTCATTGTTGGAAATTGTAAAAATCTCATGTTTGTTCTTTATTTCAGGCTCATAAGTGTTCAAATTAGGATAATATTGGCTTATTGATTGTATG
>JFJP01011303.1_pt1 | contig 14229 bp, 10 predicted proteins | sample 431651 | NCBI WGS metagenome assembly JFJP01 (sample SAMN02602958, study PRJNA72255) | Microbial mat metagenome, whole genome shotgun sequencing project. | biome: fresh water; feature: sink hole; material: water; isolation source: purple microbial (photo- and chemosynthetic) mats found in... | reverse complement strand
AAAAAATGAGGTGTTATTTCGTAGGGGCAGGGCTTGTCCCTGCCCACAATGGGGGCAAGCACAAGGCATTGCCCCTACAAAAACCCTAAATTGGTATAATGTCTATTGAGTTTACGCAAAAAAGCAAAATCTCCCCTCAGTCCCCCCCAAAGGGAAGGACGTTTTACTCCCTCGCCATATGGGTGAGGGTTTGGCGTAAGTCCTTGTATGTTCCCAATAAATCAGACAAGAATGTCTGACCTACGGTAGAACAGACATTCCTGTCTGTTCATGACAACACAGTATCTATATAAATCTGGAGGTATACATGAATCATCTAAAAATAGTTCTTATTATTGCAGTCTGGGTTTTAACAGCCTGTAGCCCTGCTACCCCAACCGTCGCACCAACCCCCACGCCACCCCTTTTGGCTAAAGAAATTACCTATTATGGTTGGCCCGATGAATTGCCTCAAGGCGTTTTAGATGCGTTTCAAGCCGAATTTGGAGTCAAAGTGAATTACGAGGGCTATGAATCGGAAGAAGAAGGTGCCGCTAATGTACGGGCGGGCAAGGTGTATGATGTTGTGCTGATACCCAATCGGATGATAAAATCACTCGTAGACGATAACGTTCTCGCCGAGATTGACCCTAGCGTTGTTTCCAATCTTAAAAATATTGCCCTCAATTTTCGTGACCTGGCCTATGACCCTGGCAATAAACATGCTATTCCTGCCCATTGGGGAACAACGGGTTTAGTGGTGCGGGGGGATTTAGTCAAACCTCCCATCACCCGTTGGGCCGACCTGTGGCGACCTGACCTACAAGGTAAAGTTGCCATTTGGCGTGGCGCACCGCGTGATTTTATCGCCGCAACCTTAGTTTCACTCGGTTATTCGGCCAACTCTAAAGACCCCACTGAGTTGGCTGCGGTACTTAAAAAGCTATTAGAACTCCGCCCGCATGTGATTTTTATTGAGGATTATGACGAAAGCACTGCTGCTCCCCTTTTAGTGAGTGGTAAGGCAGTCGTGGCTTTTGGCTACGTCAATGATATGCAAATCGCGCAACAAGAAATTAGTGCCGTTACCTACATTTTACCTGCCGAAGGCACGATTTTATGGGGCGAAAATTTTACCATTCCCACGAATAGCCCGAACAAATATACCGCCGAACTCTTCATTAATTTTTTATTGCGCCCCCAAGTCAACGCTGATATTTATGGCCCGCTTGGTTATGCCACCGCCAATGAAGCTGCTAAAGCCTATCTCAAACCCGAAATTCTCAATAACCGCTTCATTTATCCTACAAATGAAGAGTTACATGACGCTCACATTTTCCAACCCCTTACTCCAGCTGAGGAGAAACTTTATGAGGATATTTGGCAACGTTTCCTCGTCGATAAGTCATAATTGCCACTTTATCGCATCTACATTACACTCATGACTTGGAGTCCAAATCTTTAGATTTGGACTCCAGCAGCGATTACAACTCCACAGGTTGCCATGTTCCTATTCAATGCGTTACGCCAAAATCCTATCATTTATTACAGCCTCTACGGGCGGCGCGCCGATTGGCGATTAATTGTCTCCCTGGCTCTAACAGCCCTGGTTTATAGCCCTGTCATCTTAATGATAGGGTATTCGTTACTCATGGCGGTCAGTTTTAGCCTCATTTTATATGTGCAAGACCCCCAAGCCATCATGGATAACTTAACTTGGGAGATTATCCAACCCTTCATTGAGACTTTTTTCACCCAAGCGTTACCTTTATTTGCCAAAGCCGCCGCCTATGCCACGGTCATGTTGACCCTAATATTGCTTATTCTTTTTGCCCCCACCATGTCAGCCAGCCTCATCTCAAGTGAGCGTCAACGGCAAACGTTAGAGGTGCTACTCATCACCTTGCTGCCCTCCGAGGCGATCATCTTAGGTAAAATGATGAGCGTCTTAGTAACGTTACTCATACCCCTGGCCGCAATTTGGGTGTTATTACTCATTTGCTACGCCCTGCACGGAATTAGCTTTTCTGTTGCCATCGTCACCTTAATCTTTCTATTAGTTACGTCGATTAGCTTTACTGCGCTAGGACTAACTGCCTCCGCCTTCACCAAAGGCATCACCACCACGATGATGGTTATTTATGGCATGATGTTACCCGTCCTCTTTATTATTCCGCCGTTGTTAATGTCCATGCTCAGTATTACTGTTTCTATTATCTTTGAAAGCAATAATTCCGTCCAAGATGTTATCAATTTTTATGGCTGGGGTTTAGTCGCCAGCTTAAATCCCTTAATGGCGGCAGGGTCTTCGGCCACCATATATGAAGCTAATCAAGGGCTTTTCTTTATTGATGGTTCTCCCGTTAGTTCTAATAGTGGGTGGTTGTTAAGTCCAACCCCTTGGCTAGTCTATGTAATATTTTACACATTATTAACGCTCATTTGCCTCCGCCTCTCCATGTGGCAACTCAACCGCCTCAGCCAAGCAAAGTAGGGCAATACCCCCTCACCCCAACCCTCTCCCAACGGGAGAAGGAGTATCTTGTCTCCCCTCTCCTACATATGAGAGGGGCGGGGGTGAGGTTGATTTTGCACCTGCTCAATAAACGCCCGTATTTCTGCCTCAAAGCGCGCCACCGCGAACCGCTCCGCATTACGGCGGGCTATTATGGGGTCAAAGGGCATAGTTGCTAATTGTTGCATGGCTGCCATGAGCGCGTCCACCGTTTGCGTGTAGAAAAAAAGACCCGTTAGTCCTGGGATAACTGTATCTAACGCCCCGCCTTGAGCAAACGCAATGACAGGTCGTCCCGCCGCTTGTGCCTCCACGGGGGCAATGCCAAAATCCTCAAAGCCAGGGAATAAAAAAGCGCGACAATGTGCCATTAATTCAATGACCTCGGCTAGGGGCAATCGCCCCTTAAACTCAACTGTTGGCCCCGCCAGGGCCTCCAATGCGGCGCGGTCGCGGCCATCGCCCACTACAATCAGCCGTTGATTGAGCCGCGTACAGGCTTGCACCGCCAAATCAATCCGCTTGTAGGGAATTAGTCGCGAGACGACCAAATAATAATCGGCCGTGGGCGCGGGCGTGGGTTGAAAGAGGCTAGTATCTACGGGCGGGTAGATGATGACTGACTCTCGGTTGTAATATCGTTGGATGCGGGCTTGCACTTCTTTGGAAATAGCAATAAAATAGTCCACTTGTTGCGCCGCCTTAAAATCCCACCGTTGCAATTGCCTTATCAAGGGCTGCATCAGTAGACTCAGCCACCGCCCAAACCCTTCTCGTGTGGCATAGCCTTCATATTGCCAAACATAACGCGTGGGTGCGAGGCAGTAACAAATATGTCGTTGGTTGGCGGTGTGGCGTAGGCCATGAATAAAGCCGCTTTTGTTGGATAAAATCAGGTCATAGCCGCTAAAATCCATGCTCTGCACCGCTAGAGGATACAGCGGCAGATAAGGCTGATGATGTCGTTGTATGGCGGGGGCGTTATTCAGCCACGTCGGGCGAATGTCCCACTGGCGATAGGCAGCAGGCATTAAATCTGGGGCATAAATGGTAGTAAATATCGGGGCGGTGGGGTACATGGTGACTAAACATTCTAGCACTTTCTCTGCACCGCCCATTTGATTGAGCCAGTCGTGAGCGAGAGCGATTTTCATGGGCGTGGGGTATCGGTCATTTGCAGGAGTGCGGCGGCTTTAGCCATTGCGAAATGGCTAAAGCCATCGCACTCCTGCGTAAATCTTATTGTCAACAACTCACCAAGGACAACTGACAAATAACTCAATATCTGGTAAAATATGACATGCTAATTTTCTTACTGCATGTTAGCCATTATACAACGCCTAATTTATCTTGGGTAATTATTTCGTAGGAGACAACTATGCTAGGTCGTATTAGAGGGACACCCGTTGATAAAGTGGAAACATTTATCGGCCCCAACACCAATTTTAAGGGAACGTTGATTTGTGATGGCAGTGTGCGGATTGATGGCGTGTGTGATGAGGGGTTGATAAAAACGGTGGGTAATATTGTGGTGGGGCCAGAGGCTAAAGTGGCCGCCAACTTGGAGGCCGAAAACGTTTCTGTGAGCGGTGCCGTGACGGGAAACATTACCGCGCTGGGACGGCTGGAAATTTTAAGCAGCGGTAAAGTGTGGGGTGATGTCATTGTGGGCAGTTTTTTGCTTGATGAGGAAGCCTTTTTTAAGGGTAAACTCACCATGAAAGATGAACCAGAACGCCCCCATTTTGGTCGTGAGACCAATAGTGAAAAAAGTACGTAATTCATTAATGTTAGGACTTTCGCTTTAGGAGTGGGAAAATTTTATTTTCGCTGGTCAAAATAAAAATTTCCCACTCTAAAGCCGTTAAAACGGATTAAGTAGGTGAGCATAAATTCTGCGGTAGCTTTTATAAAGGCTAAAATTAGTCCGCAAAACTTTTGCTTGGGTACTTATAAGCGAAAGCCCTAAAACTTTAACTTTATAACGAGGGAATACATAATGCAATTTGGATTCTTAAATGAGTTAGATTTATTATTGTTAGTTATTTTTTTGATTTCGGGCTTATATGGCATGAGCCGTGGGGCCGTGCCACAAATCGTCTCGGCCATGAGTCTTTGGCTTGGTATTGTGATTGCTTTATGGCTTTATACCCCTTTAAGCCACCGTATTATCAAAGGATTATTCCAGAGTTGGTCTTTTGAGGTCAGCGATACCCTGGCTTTTTTCCTCTTATTTGGCATCTTTTTTCATACGGTTAGGCTTATCATTCTCTATTTAGTTTTTCCGCCTGAGAGTGAGGAGGCCAGTAAAAAAGCCGAAATGAAACGTAAGAAGAAACGGGAAAAAGAGGGGCTAGATGAGCCAATGTTACAACGGTATATCTTAGGGCCATTGAACTTGATTGTGGGCATGTTTATGGGGGTCGTTTTAGCCATTTTATGGTGGTCTATCATCATTGGGATGCTCCAATTTATTTTGCAACCGAGTTTAGCCCCAGCGGGCGCACTTGCTAATTTGGCTTTTAGTATGCGTCGTTCTTACATTGTTAACACCTTGCTTAATAATGTCTTACTTTACCTTAACTTGTCGGTGACTATTTTTAGACCGAGTTATGCCATCATTTTAGAAAGCATGGTGAATTTCATTAGTGTACGTTAAAGACCTAGTGTCCTGTCAAGTGTGATTTGTTGAGTCATCAGGTGACTTCTAGTCACCTGATGACTCAACAAATCACGCTTGACGAGACACTAGATTTACCTAAACAAACTGCTTTTGCAACGAATTAAACGAATTTTCACCTGTAAATAATACGGTGATGGTTTGGTCAGACAAGAATGTCTGACCTACCTAATCAACAGTAGAACAGACATTCCTGTCTGTTCCAAACGTATATCACCTAAAAATTTACAAGTGGACGAATTTTATGAATTAAAAATAAGCCAATTCGTTTAATTCGTGCAATTCGTTGCTTAAGTTTTCAGTCATTCATGCAATTAAAAACTCTTGAATTTGCTAAAATTTTAGAACGGTTAGCCAAATATGCCATGTTTTCCGCCAGTAAAGAGCTGGTTCTAGCCTTAGAACCCACGCCATTTTACAGCGAGGCCGCCACGCGCCAAATTGAAACTAGCGAAGCGGTTGAGTTACTCGCGGTTAAAATGAATGTGACGGTGGGCGGAGCCAGGGATGTGCGTCCATTTGCCGAGCGCGCCCAACGTGGGGTCATTCTCATGGTGGATGAACTAATTTCCATTCAGCAAACGCTCATTGCGGCGCGTGAATTGCAACGGATCATTATAAAACTAGAGAGCGATTATCCGCGTCTGGCCGACATTGCCCAACGAATTGAGCCATGCCCTGGCGTGATTAACCAAATTAGTCAGGTCATTGATGAACGGGGCGAAATTCGTGATAGTGCCAGCACGAACCTGGCGCGGATTCGCCGCGAGTTAGAGGTGGTACATGGGCGGCTCATGGAAAAGCTGAATCGCCTCGTGACCTCTGCCGCGCCTTATTTGCAAGATGCCATTATTACGCAACGGGCAGGGCGGTATGTTGTCCCCGTGAAAGCCGAGTTTAAGGGGCGAGTGCAAGGCATTGTGCATGACCAAAGTGGTAGCGGTATGACCCTGTTTATTGAGCCAATGGTCACGGTGGAACTCAATAATCAGTGGCGGCAACTCCAATTAGATGAGACGGAAGAGATTCGCAAAATTTTGGCGGAATTATCGCTACTCGTCTCTGACCATAGCGCGGCCATCAAACATACGGTGAGCGCGTTGGCCGATTTGGATTTGGCCTTTGCCAAAGCGAAATATGCCCTGGCCATTAAAGCCAGCGCGCCTACCCTGGTAGATTGGCTGCCAGAGGCGCGTCACACCTTGAAAGAGCAAGATGACCGCCCCTTTTTCCAGATAACAGGGGCGCGCCATCCCTTGCTCGACCCGAAAACTGCTGTCCCGATAGATGTTAAACTCCTTAATAACACCCATATTTTGGTCATCACTGGCCCCAATACGGGCGGCAAAACGGTCTCGCTGAAAACTATTGGCCTCATGGCTCTCATGGCGCAGGCGGGGCTATGGTTGCCCGCGATTGAGGCGCGGTTGCCCGTGTTTAATCACATTTTAGCCGATATTGGCGATGAGCAATCGATTGAACAAAGCCTCTCCACCTTTTCGGGCCACATGACGAATATTGTGCAGATTTTGAACCGATGTGATGACCATTCAATGGTCATTTTTGATGAATTGGGCGCAGGCACCGACCCCATTGAGGGTTCAGCCTTAGCCCAGGCCATCTTAGGTCATTTGTTAGAGCAACAAGTGACAACTTTTGTGGCGACTCACTATTCTGAGTTAAAAGCCTATGCACATACGACCCTCGGCGTGGTTAATGCCAGCATGGAGTTTGATTTGGACAGTCTTCGTCCGACTTACCGTTTATTAATGGGCTTGGCGGGTGCGTCTAATGCTTTTAGTATTGCCCAACGGTTGGGCTTGTCTGACCCCATTATTCAACGGGCGCAGGGGTTGGTGGGCGCGGAATCGCAACAAATTGAAGCCATGTTAGGGGAAATCAGGGCTGAAATGGCCTCGGCGCAACAACTACGCCAGCAGGCTGAACAGCAAACCGTAGAGTTACAAAGTCGGTTGGCGGAGGTGGATAAGGAACGTAAGGATATTTTAAGTTCGGCGCGCGAGGATGCGCGGCGCGAGATTAAAGCGGCGCGGGAACAGATTCGGGCGTTGCAGCAGCAGGCTGAGGCAGCTTTAGCGGAAGCACAGACGCGCTCGGCGGTGCAGGTCGAAGATCAACCTGTTGAGAACATGGCGCAGATTGACCAACAATTGGAAACCCTGTCTAATCGGCTGCAACCTAAACCACAGTTGCCCCAAGTCAAAAAACTTCCACCCATGATTGGCCCAGGGGATACGGTTTTTATTCCACAATATAACATGGAAGGGGAAGTCATTGCCTTGCAACGGAAACAGGCTGAGGTGCAATTAGGTCATTTTCGCATGACAGTGCCACTGACTAATCTTGAATTGCGTAAGAAAGGGTCACATAAAACGATAGCGCAAGTTGAGCAGTCGGTGCGTATGCCCGAAGCCGAATCACCTGGCATGGAGTTGGATTTACGCGGCCAAGTGACCGAGGACGCGTTGCAAGCCTTGGATGCTTATTTGGATAAAGCTTATCTGGCGCGCTTGCTTTGGGTGCGGATAATTCATGGCAAAGGCAGTGGGGTTTTGCGGCAAGTGGTGCGCCAAACGCTCAATACTCATGCTCTGGTTTCTTCCTATACCACAGGCGAGTTGGGCGAAGGTGGCGACGGCGTGACCGTCGCTAAGTTGGCGGTGAGTTAGTCCATGTTTTATTTGTAATATAACTTATTATTCAGACCTACCTCCAGTAATGGGTGGGTCTTTTTTTACTTTGACACAATTCTAGGAGTCATTCACCGACTTTGACCAGACAGCCACAACCTCGGACCCTTCAACATCGCATGCTTATTCTGCTCAGATTGAGTAGTGTGGCTATTATTGCCTTACTGGCTATTGGTGCAGGTGGCTATTATTTGCTTTCGCGGTTTGAAGAAAATGCTTGGCAAGGGCGGCAAGCGGAGGCGGCTGATAATGCCGCTAAAACCGTCGCCAATTTTATTCATCGGGTTCAAGCCAACCTTCGCTTAATTGGCTTGTTAGACCCCACTTATTTAGAGCAACACCCCGGACATTTAACCCAGTTTTTACAACAAGATGCCACTTTATTGGAAATCATTCGTTTAGATAAAGCGGGGCAAGTGGTGGCTACGGCCCATGCTAAAGATGAGGTTGCTGTGCTAGATAATGTCTTTACGATGGCTCAATCTAGCTGGTTTTTGGAAGCTCAAGCGGGGCAACCTTATTTGGGGGACATGCATTTGTCGGCGGGCAGTGAGCCTCATTTGGTGATTGCCATGCCTACGCCTGATGGCGGGGTGGTGGCGGCGCGGCTCTACATTAATGTGTTGTGGCAGGTAGTGAGTCAAATTCATTTTGGGCAAACGGGTGGTATTTATATCATCAACCAAAGTGGCGACATTGTAGCGCATCCTAACCAAGACCTTGTTTTAGCCACTAAGGATATTTCGGCGCAACCCGAGTTTGTTCAGATTGCTCAATCGCCTCATTTTGAGTGGCAGGGTAATTTTGTTAATTTGGATAACCATGCGGTGGTGGGTTTAACCAGGGCTATCCCCAATACTACTTGGATAGTCGTGACGGAAATTTCTCAAAGTGAGGCGCGTACAGTTAGCCAAACGTCGCTCTATTTTGGGCTAGGGATTTTATTTTTTGTCGTCTTAGGGCTGTTATTTACTGCGAATTACTTAAACCGTTTAATATTTAAGCCCATGGAGCAACTGCGGCAAGGCGTAGACAAAATTGGGCGTGGCGATTGGCAAACGCAGGTGGCGGTGGATAGTGAGGATGAGATTGGGCAAGTGGCGATTGCCTTTAATCAGATGATTAGCCAATTACAAGACCGTGAAGAACGGCTGATACAGGCGCGTGATGAGGCCATTCGGCTTTATGCCGAGCAGAAGGAGATGGATAAAGAATTATTGCGCCTGACGGCAGTGGAGCAGGAATTAAGTTTAGCGCACACCATTCAACAAAATTTATTGCCTTCGCCACAACCGAGTTGGTTAGGTTTAGATGTATTATGTTATACCGAATCGGCGCGGGAAGTCGGCGGGGATTTATATGCTTACCATGCCTTTGATTTAAGCCAAGATGAGCAGCCGACCTTGCGTTATGCCCTAACGATTGGTGACGTTTCAGGCAAGGGCATGCCCGCCGCGTTATTAATGGCCGTGACGTTAGCTTCATTTCGTACCATTGTGGGGCATGGATTAGCCCCTAAAGAATTATTGGCAAGAATGAATAAAGTGGTGCGTGAATATACTCAAACCACTCATCAAAATTGTGCTTTGGTTTATCTGGAGATTAGCCATATTTTTCCCGCCATTGTCACCGATACGTGGGAAAGTGACTCAACATATACGCTTAATGTTGCCAATGCGGGGTGTGTTATGCCCATCATCAAACGGGTGGGGGGGCAGGTGGAGTGGCTAGAGGTGGGCGGGTTGCCGTTGGGTTCGGGTTTAGGTGCAGAGTTAAGCTATGCTGAATTAACGCTGGAATTGTTTTCGGGCGATATGGTTATTTTGACCAGTGATGGGGTGATTGAGGCGCACAATGCTACTAAAGAAATGTTTGGCTTTGACCGTTTCGAGGCCGCCGTCAAACATGGCCCGCAGGATAACGCGGCCAACATGATGGCGCATTTACAATATCAACTGGTTGAGTTTGTCGGTGAGGCGGAATTGCATGATGATTTGACCATTATTGTGGTCAAGATTTAGGGATATTTACGAAGGGCAAAACTTCAACGCCAAGACGCAGGGCGCAAAGATTTGATAAAGCTGTCCAGAAAAGTTTTTGCCAAAACCTCACAGCTCTTTAAGAGCTGTGAGGTTTAAACATAGTCAAAATTTAGCTGGATTGCTATATCACCTCCTTTTTGATGGTTGGCATCAACGGTGAGAAAAAAGCGTCTGCCCAGAATGATGCAAGTCAGCACATTGGATCACCCCCTGGTAGGCATCTGTAATAAAAAGCGTTTTGTCTGACTCGCCGCCGAAAGCGATATTGGTCAGCATCCGACTGCTTGTGCAAGAATTGATGCGAAGCATTGGTTCACCGTAGCGGTCAAATCCCCAAACACATCCCAAAATGGGCTGAGTGACATATAAATTGTCTTCACTGTCCATTGCTAGGCCGTCTGGTCCTCCCCCACCAGAAAGATGAATAAACACGCCGACTTTGGTTGGTTGATGTTGCTGGGGGATAGGCACACGCCAGATAGCGTTTGCTCGGGTCACGGCAAGAAATAGTGCTGTTTCGTCTCTATTCAGCACGAGACTGTTGGGACTGGGAATCGAATGGAGGAGTAATTGCAATTCGCCATCAGCCTTCAATCGAAACAAGCGTCCCGAAGGATCTTGTAAGCCTGATTGTCCCTGGTCGGTAAAATACAAATCGCCATTGTTGGCGAATACCAGATCGTTTAACCCTTTAAATGGCTCCCCGAACGCCTGTGTCAGCACTGTCGTTATCGTTCGGTTCAGTGGATCAATGACCAGCAGACCTCGGTCATGGTCGGTGACGAACAGCCGACCATCTCGGTGGATTTGCAACCCATTCGGACAACCATCATACTCCAAAAAACAGGTAAACTGCCCTTGAGTATCAACAGTGAGGATTCTGCCATAGGCAATATCGACACAGTAGAGTTTTCCTGACCGATCAAAAGCGGGCCCTTCAAGAAACGAACCCATTGTTTTCGGATGATAGGCTCGTTTCTCCAGCCATGAGGATACCTGACCGCTATGTGAAAGATCCATAGATGTCGGCAACGTTGCAAAAATGCGGGATTGGGTTATGGGAGGGGGAGCAAACATTTAATGTCTCCTAACTATTGATGTAGCTCTATTTTGTCGTAATAAGGGTGAAACTGCATTTAGGGTGCCCATAACCACTCCAGCGGTATTCAATATCACTATCGGCAATACCCCAAAATGTAGAAATAAAGCACCCGTAACCCCGACTATGGAAGGAATGACGGTCAAGATTAAAGTGGTGTTCATGTTTTTATTGAACTGTTCTGCCAAATCAAATAGGGTGTTCAGATGATCAATGCCTCCGTCCATCAAAACAACCTGAGCTGTGTCGGTAGCGATGGTCGAAGCTCCACGTAACGAAACTGACATCTGCGATTTTTTTAGCGCAATCGAATCGTTGACACCATCACCGACATAGCAGATGAAATGACCTTCCTGTTGCAACTTTTCAATAATTTCGGCTTTACGGTCTGGCATAACCTCCGCAAAATAATTTTTGATACCCAGTTCTTCAGCCATGGTTCGGGTAGCCAATTCGGTGTCTCCAGACAAAATATAGAGAGAGCGAATGTTGGGACGCTGTTTCAGGCGTTGGATGACTGCCTTTGCTTCTGGTCGTATCAAGGTTTGCAACTCAATAGCTCCCACAAGTTGTTCATCAATGGCTACCATCACTAGATTGAAATGTTCTGTTATGTCCAAATCCAACTTGGGGATATCAATCTTCGATGCCAGAATAAATTGCTGGCTACCCACATGCACAGTCTTGCCCTCAACCTGTGCAATCAGACCATGACCGAACCGACATTCGCACTGCTGTAAATCAGGCACCTCAATACCACGCTCCTTTGCGGTTTGCAAGATCGCATTGGCTAAGGGATGTTTCTGATGCCGCTCAACGGCAGCGGCATATGCCAGAATATCATTCTCGTCATAATCGGCAAAACAGTAAATGCGACTGGTACAGAAACTATTTTCAGTCAATGTGCCTGTTTTATCAAATATAATCGTGTCCACACGAGTCAACAACTCCAAGGAACGCCCGTCCTTGATTAAAATTCCCTGTCTGGATGCTAGGTTGAAGTAACTCAAAATACTAATGGGTGGGATGCCAATCAACTTATTCTTGGGATGTGCGGCAATGATTGCCAATGCGCTATTGACCCCGATAATGGGCATTGCAACCAAACTGGACAACAGAATGGGATTGACCAATTTTTTGCCCAATTTTTCTGCGCGTAAGCTAGTTGTTGATTTGAAATCTACGGTATTGTTGAGAATATGGATGATTTTTGCAACCACAGTATCTTGCCCGGTTTTTTGTACTTGGATATGCAATTGACCTGATATGATGAGGGTAGAAGAAAAAACGACATCATCGGGTTGTTTCTGGACGGGTTTGGATTCTCCCGTCAAAACATGTTGGTCAATCATCGCAACACCACTCACGACCAATCCATCAATGGGGATCATTTCCCCTGCATTCACGACGATGTGATCACCTTCTTGTAACGAATTTATGGGTACTTGGATTTCTACTGTATCAATTATTTTCCATACCATATTAGGCTGTTGCCCAAAATCATGAATAAGGTGATGGCTTGAATCGTGAACGACTTTCATCAGCAATCGTGTGGCTAACACCGACATTATGGCGAACCAACTTGCCGCCGCATAATACCCAAATGCCAAACAGCCAACGATTGTAATTGAGACCATTGTATCAACATCGGTTTTTCCCTTGAGTGTCAATTTCAGGGTTCTTTTATTGCTACGACGTGTTGCATACAGCGCACAGGGAATGCTTAACAAAGCACTGGGTGGATAAATTTTTCCAACAAATGCAGTCGTCAACCCCACAGATGCTACGACTAAATCCGTATTGTTTTTCGTTATATGCTTAAGATGTTTTTGCTCTATCCCAACGGATGGGGATATATCTTGTAAGACCTCATCAATCTTTTCCCTGATCATACTCGATTCAGGTATCTCAAGATGTCGGCTGGTTTTCAAGTCAGGCTGAGTTCCAGATTGTTGATAGAATTGATAGACAATATAGGAAATTGCAGAAAATAATGCTAAATCTAGTAACATTACACCACCCTTTACTAAAAAAACGTAATACCTCAGCCCTGTCTTATGACCATGAGTAGATGAACATAAATTTTGCGGAAGCCATTATAAGGCTTTAAGCCCTATAATGGCTAAAAATAGTCCGCAAAACTTTTGCTTATGACCTTATCATTCTCCTTAAAACGTGCAGGTATGACATGGTCGTCTTAAGACAGGGCTGAGGTGTTATAAAAAATAACATTATATTTGAAATTCTCAAACTGAGTTTTGACTATTGGTCAAAATCTGTTGTGCCTGTTTGTAAGATGGAGTACCCACATATTGATGGGTATACGGGTCAACATGCGCTCTCGATTCGGTATTAGAGTCAAAGAGGTCAACAAGAACCTGAGCATGTTCAACATCGGATTGGCAAAAGGCGCGGTTGATGATCGGTAGTTGCGATGGATGAATGGCGATTTTTCCCCGCCCCCCATTCTGAAACACATAACGGCACTCTTTTTCGACCTGCTCTGCAACGTGAGGCTCCTTGGACGGAATCAGACGGCTTGGAGAGTCCACGAAATCAATCTGGTTTATCTTTGCAGAAACGAGGATGGAAATCAACACAAAATTCAATATCGCAATGGAATAATCCCTTTCCACATCCAAATCATAACTCATGTCACCAGCACCAAAGGCAAAAAAACGGATACCAAGTGTTGCCCAATTTTTGAACAGAATATCGCGATTGGCAAAACCTTGAACTGTTTCAAGCGTAGGTAAACTATATTTCGGCAAGGTGTTAGACCGCTTCAAAGCCTCCTCCATTTCGGAAATCTCGTTAATCTTAGGCAACGCCAGTCCAATATTAGGATAGTGTTCGGTCATGGCTCGAAGCATTACAAGATCTTCAGAAATATACGGGGTTTGCATGTCGTTGGTTTTAACCAACCAAATCCCACGGGAAGCGATCTGCCCAAACAAAGAGGATTGCAAAAATTCTGAAACCAAACGGCGTCCCTCATTTTTTTTCTCTGGTGGGACACTGTCTTCCAAATCAATAATGACGGCTTCTGGGTGCTGCATTGGATCCTGCTGGGCAAACAAGGAAAGCAACTTGTCCCCAAATCGTGGCAATTTGACAGACGGCACAACTAAGAATGTTTTTGGCGTTTGCATGACTAATCGGTTCCTTTTTTATTTGGAGGTCGAGAACCTTCTCTCGGTATC
>JFJP01039194.1_pt1 | contig 14231 bp, 18 predicted proteins | sample 431651 | NCBI WGS metagenome assembly JFJP01 (sample SAMN02602958, study PRJNA72255) | Microbial mat metagenome, whole genome shotgun sequencing project. | biome: fresh water; feature: sink hole; material: water; isolation source: purple microbial (photo- and chemosynthetic) mats found in... | reverse complement strand
CTTTTGGGCGTCATCCAATGTTGGTGTGTTCACTCGTCCCATAGTGCCGCAAAGATAATATTATAAATTAAATCCAATCGCTTACTTACAATTAAATACTTAAAAGAAAAAGGGATAGGTAGCTTAGATGGAAAGAAGGACGGTGATTTAGTTGCTATTATCTCTATGGAAAAAAATAACAATGACTTATGGATGGCAACTTACAACAAAGGTGTATATTGTTACAATGGACAACAAATAACCCATTACCCTGTCAAATATGATGGCAAAGACATTACCGTGTTTTCTATTTACAAAGACAATAATGGCGACATTTGGCTTGGGACACACGAAAATGGTGCATATAAATTTAATGGAATGACATTTGAAAAGTTTAAACCATAATGACGAAAGAAGAACAGCCGATAACAGCAGTTTGGCAAAATGGCGGGTTCAGTGCTAAATTGAACATTCGGATTTCTAATAATCATTAGTGCTAAATTGAAAGTAAGTGCTTCTAAATCAGCCACTTAGCCAAGCTGCGAAACCTTATCGTCAGTGTGCCAACCACAGCAGTATTTCACAGGTCGTCGAGGCGGCCAGGACCTTCAAACGGCATTGAGCCGGCGTAGTCGACTGGGCGGAAAGACGAATAACCAACGGGATACTCGAGAGCTTCAACTCTTTATTCCAAGCTGAAAAGCCAAAGGGGATACAGGAAAACAGAGCCCTCAAGGCCGTCCTTTACCCACTCACCGGAAAACTAGATCGTACTCGAGCCAATCTCTTTTGCGCTACCCACACACTCTTATAAAGAACCTTGTTTTTCTTGATCTTTGCCATTCAATCCTCGATCATGGTTTTGAAATGTTCTGCCAGCAACTGCCTGTCAATCTCACCCTGGGGCTTTTCGGAAAAAGTCTTCTGCCAAGGTTTCTCCTGGTGCGTCATTTTCATCAATTTGATGGCCGAGAACTGCCCGTACTCCTCCAGCACTTCCGCAAAAAGCGATTCTTCATTTTCGGAAAAAGCCAAAGGCTCATGGTCTGTGGGGGGCGGAATGGCGCCCTGGCCGAGGTGTTTGAAATGGTGATAAACCCTTGGAACGACAGGCCCGTACTGCCAAGCCACGATAGGGTCATCGAACAAGGGACGCCCCAGCGCCGCGATGAAAAACCCTTGCAAGTAGTAGAGCATTTTCTGCAACTTCAAGTTCGAGATGGTCTCACCATGCTCAGTGTCGGTGTTGGCCAGCACTTCGTTGGCTATGTCGATCGCATCGTATGCCATATGCTTTTTTCACAAAGATAAGGAAGATTCCCAAATCCGTTTGGCCTTTTTTTGTTCGTGCTCCAATCGTTCTCGGTTTTTTTTGATACCCAATTGCTTTTGATCGTGAAAGATCCGAGCGCGATAATATGCCAGGGCTACGCCCCTTTCGGAAGCGCTGGCTTCGCGGCGGAAGCCCCGATGGGGCGAAATCATCCGGCGAAGGGCCTGGCGGAAAAGCGGACCGCGCCGACCCCTGGCCGCGGTGGGCGGGCGGGTCGGCGCGGCGGATTAGGGGCGGGGCGGGCTCAGATGGCTTGGCCGCCGCGCTCCTCGGTGCGGATGCGGATGCACTGCTCCAGCGGCAGGATGAAGATCTTGCCGTCGCCCACCTCGCCGTCGGGGCCCGAGCGGCTCTTGGCGGCCTTGATGATGGTCTGGCAGGTCAGCTCGACGAACTCGTCGTTGAGCGCGATCTCGATCTTGATCTTGGGCAGGAGGTTGGGGATGGTCTTCTGTCCCCGGTAGATCTCCTCACCCTTCTGCTGGCCGTGGCCCGACACGCGGGAAACGGTGATGCGGGTGATGCCGGCCTCGATCAGGGCCTCGCGGACCTCTTCGAGGACGTTTTCGCGGATGATGGCGATGAGCATTTTCATGGCTTCGCGGGATTGTGGGTGGGACTTCCGGATCAGTTGGGGTTGAGCATGCCGTAGCCGCTTTCGCCGTGGAAGACGCTGTCGAGGCCTTCCTTCTCTTGGCTGGGCGTGATGCGCAGAGGGCTTATCTTGTTGACGATGAACAGGATGAGCAGGGTCATGCCCACCGCGTAGGCGATGGACGCGCCCACGGCGGCGGCCTGGACGCCGAGCTGCTGCCAGAGGGTCCAGGTGCCCCCGGCGGCCTCGGCGGCGGAGGCCATCCACGAGTCGCGGATGAAGAAGACCAGCAGCAGCGCGCCCACGATGCCGCCCACGCCGTGGATGCCGAAGGCGTCGAGGCTGTCGTCGTAGCCCAGGCGGTTCTTGAGCAGGATGGCCCAGTAGCAGACCAGCGAGGCCGCGGCGCCGAGGGCGATGGCCCCCAGGGGCTGCACCACTCCGGCCGCGGGCGTGATGGCCACCAGGCCCGAGAGGATGCCCGAGACCAGCCCAAGCGCCGTGGCCTTGCCCTGGTGCAGGCCCTCGACCAGCATCCAGGTGATCGCGCCCGAGGCCGCCGCCACCTGCGTGGCCGTGAGCGCCTGCGCCGTGCTCAGGCCGCTGGAGATGCTGCTGCCGGCGTTGAAGCCGAACCAGCCCACCCAGAGCAGGCCCGCGCCCGTCATGGTCATCACCAGGTTGTTCGGGGCCATGGCCAGCTTGGGGAAGCCCCGACGGGCGCCCAGGTAAATGGCCGCCGTCAGCCCGCTCACCCCGGCCGAGATGTGTACGACCGTGCCCCCGGCGAAGTCGATCGCCCCGGCGGCCCCCATGTTGAACAGGAAGCCGTCCGACGACCAGACCCAGTGGCACAGCGGGTTGTAAACGAACACGCCCCAGATGGCGATGAACAGCGCGTAGGCCCGGAACGAGACCCGCTCGGCGAAGGCCCCCGCGATCAGCGCCGGGGTGATGATCGCGAACTTGCCCTGGAACATCGAGAAGACGTACTCGGGCACGCCTTGCTCCATGATGGACTCGTCGATGCTCTGGAGCAGCACGTAGCCCCAGTCCCAGCCGAACCAGCCGCCCAGCACGCTCGGGCCGAAGCTCATGCTGTAGCCCACGACCACCCAGAGCACCGTCATGATGCCCATGGCCGTGAAACTGTGCATCATCGTGCCCAGGACGTTCTTGGTCCGGACAAGCCCGCCGTAGAACATCGCCAGGCCGGGTATCATCAGCAGCACCAGGGCCGTGGAGGTCAGCATCCAGGCCGTCGCGCCCGTGTCGATCGCCACCGGGGCCTCCGCGCCTTGCGCGAATGCAGTGGCCGACGCCAAGAGAATGGGCCAGGAAAGCAGCAAAGTCTTTGTGATTTTCGACATACCTACTCTTTTGATAGGGGTTATGGATGGAAAATGTGTTTTTGGCGGGGCAAATGTATTAAAATTCGAGGGCCAGCATAATTTTTGAGCATAAAATTTCGAACAGGCATCGAAAAAGTGAAAGCAAACGTTTTCGGGAGGCACTTGGCCCGGTGGCACCTTTTGATTATCTTGGCCACCCAAGGAAACCCTTTCGGAACCCGCCCATGAAAGAAGAACTCAAGAAGAAGACCGGCAGCGTCTATTGCCGGATAGCGCTAGACCGGGAGCTCGCCATCTGCACGGCGGAGTGGATCGGCTACACCGGTTCCGAGTACCTGCGGCAGGGCATGGACCACCTGCTCGAGCTTTTCGCCCTCCACCACCCGCGGCTGGCCCTGCACGACCTGTGCGAGAACAAAGGCCCCTGGCAGAACGACGCCCCCTGGATCGCCGAGCACCACGTGCCCATGGCAAAGCTGCTGGGCATCGAGCGGACGGCCCTGGTCGTCTCCAAGGACATCTTCAGCGCCCTTTCGGCCCGGCAGTACGAGCAGGAGGCCAACCATGACTTCAAGAGCTTCCCGACCGTCGAGGAGGCCAGGAGCTGGCTGCTCGGCGGCCAATGACACCCCAAGGCTCCCCCATGACGGTTGGGTAGGTATGCAGTACCCTTGCACCGGAATTTAAAATTTAGGATAAACCTCAATAAGGTATTGCATATGCCTTGTTGCCAAACGTTGCTTATGATGAAAACAGCAAAAATGGAATTTTTATCCATCAAAGACCCTGAGGGTTGGATGGAACTTGCGCACGAATTGAAATTTGAACAATTTAAAAATGAACATCCTGGTATGGATGAAGATGAACTTTCGGATAAATTCTATGTTGAGGTGGTTTCGAAAAAATTCCAATACGGTGAGTATGGTAGTTTTGAAATTATTGTGGATGAAAATTTCAACATAGTTGGTGGACGTATCTTTTAATTTTTGCTAACACCTACCCACGACATGGCCCAACAGCCCCCACAAACCGCCCCGACCCCGGCCGAGGCCTTCGACCAAGTGGTCAACCGCCGGCGCTCGGTGCGCGTCTTCGACGCCGAGGCCGCCTTCGACCCCGAAGCGGTGGCGCGCAGCATCGACCGCGCGCTGCTCTCGCCCAACAGCAGCAACCTTCAGCTCTGGGAGTTCTACCGCGTGCGCAGCCCGCAGGCCCTCGCGAAGGCCCGGCCCATCTGCCTGAACCAGAACGCCGCCAAGACCGCCCGCGAGCTGGTGGTGGTGGTGGTGCGCCGCGACAAGTGGCGCCAGCACGCCAAGGCCAACCTCGACTTCCTCAAGAGCCAGTTCGACGGCAGCAACCCCAAGCGCGAGCGCCAGGCCCTCGACTACTACTCCAAGCTGATGCCCATCGCCTACACCAACGACCCCGTGGGGGTGGCCGGCCTGGCCAAGAAGTCGTTCCAGACCGCCGTAGGGCTGGTGCGGCCCATGTACCGCGAGGCCGGCTGGAACGACATGCGCGTCTCGGCCCACAAGAGCGTGGCCCTCGCGGCCCAGACCTTCATGCTCTCCATCGCCGCCGAGGGGCTGGACTCCTGCCCCATGGAAGGCTTCGACTCGGCCCGCATGAAGAGCCTGCTGGGCCTGCCGCTGCTGGCCGAGGTCAGCATGGTCATCGGCGTGGGGCCGCGCAAGCCCGAGGGCGTCTATGGACCCCGCTTCAGGGTCCCGCGCGAGCAAGTCGTCTTCGAGCTATGAGCCTCCGGCCCCTGCTGGCCCTGGGCCTCCTGTTCGCGCTGCTGGTCGCCGCCTGCGGCGGTCCTCCGGCCGGGCGCGCGGCGCGGGCGGAGGCCGGAGGGGCGCTCTCCGCCCGCTTCGAGCTCCGGGGCGCCCAGCCGCTGCTCTGGCAGAACGACACGCTGTGGGACTTCATGCGCCGCATCTCGCTGGAGCGCTTCCGGCGCGAGCTCGACAAGTTCGCCGAGCAGGACGCCCGCGAGGGGACGCCGCCCGGCCGGCTGCTCTTCGTGGGCAGCTCCAGCATCCGCGTCTGGGACAGCCTGGCGCGCGACATGGCCCCCGCGGCCGTGGTCCGCCGGGGCTTCGGCGGCTCCACCCTCTGGGAGGTGCTCCAGCACTTCGAGCTGCTCGTGGCCCGGCATCGGCCCAGGGCCATCTTCCTCTACGCCGGCGAGAACGACCTGACCCTGCCCAACGTCAGCCCCGGGCACACGGCCGACTGCTTCCGGGCCTTCGCCGCCAAGGTCCTTGAAGTGCTGCCCGAGACCCGCATCTACTTCCTCTCGGTCAAGCCCTCGCCCTTGCGTTGGCACCTGCGCGAGAAGTTCCGGGGCACCAACGCCATCATCGAGGAGCTGGCCCGCAAGCATCCCCGCATCGAGTACATCGACGTTGCGGGCAGCCTGCTCGACCCGCTTTCGCGGGAGCCCGACCCGGCCCTGTTCCGCAGCGACCGTCTCCACCTCAACGACAGCGGCTACCAGCGCTGGACCCAGATCGTCCGCCCCTTGGCCCTGGCCAACTGACCGTCCGTTTTTCCCCAAGTTTGCGGGCCTCGGAAACGTTCTTGATGCCCAAATAGATCCGTCGAAAAATCTGTTTGGGATTATTTCCTATATTTGTCCGCAGACCAACTAAACCAAAGCCGAACACATTCCATGGCCTTCAATCTCGACACTTGGATGGACGAAGTCAAGCGGAAAGACATTCTTTTCGAGTTCGTGGGAGTCATCACCTCGGACACGATAACCCGGAACCTTGACGACATCGAGGCTGCCTTGGAAAAGACCGATGAGAACTCAAAAGTCAAGCGCAAGGTTTACAACGTCTCGGTGGAGGCCATGCAGAACCTCTTCCACCACGGGCGGACGGTGCCCGGGGTCGTCGCGGAGCGGTTCCCCGACGGCCAGGTCTTCTTCTTCCTTTCGCGGGCGCGCGAGGGGCACTTCCAGATCATCAGCGCCAACTTCGTCAGCCATTTCGAGTCGAAGCTGCTCACCGAGAAGATGGACAAGCTCAACAGCCTCTCGGTGGAGGAGGTGAAGGACCTTTACAAGCTGGTCCTGAACAACAAGGAGTTCTCGGAAAAAGGGGGCGGCGGCCTCGGGATGATCGACATTGCCCGCAAGACCCAGAACAAGTTACAGTACCGCTTCTTTCCAATGGATGCGGACCATGAGTTCTATGAGTTCATGGTTGACATTTGATTGGAAAATAGCCATATTAGCGTCCCAAAGAAATCCAACAAAAAAATCAACCTTTCAGTATGGATCCAATAAAGATTGAAGGAACACCCAAGACCCCCACGGTCAGTTTTGATGCCGGTACCGGCGTGATCGAGATCAAAGGTCGTTCGATTCCGGAGAACTCCATCGAGTTCTACAAGCCCCTGGTCACCTGGCTCGACGATTACGCGGCCGCTCCCAAGCAGGCCACGACGGTCAACATCCAGCTCGAGTACTTCAACACCAGCTCGTCCAAGTGCATCCTGGACGTTTTCAAGAAGCTGGAGAAGGTCTTCAACAACCAGAACCAAGTGGTGATCAACTGGTACTACGAAGAGGACGACGAGGACATGCTCGACGCGGGTGAGGACTACCAATCCATCCTGAAGATTCCCTTCAAGATGATCGAGATCGAGGAGTGATCGCCTAGCCTCCCACGAGGATTCGGTTTCGCTGGCAGGTCATCCTGGCGCGCGAAAAAGAAAACCCTTTTCCTCGGAAAAGGGTCTCTTTTTGCGCGCCGGTGTTTTTGTTCACATCAGGAAGGTGCTGCTGATCGACTGGTGGCTGTAAACCTTGCGGATGACGTCGGCCAGGATCTCGGCGATGCTGAGCTGCTCGATCTTGCCCTTGGCGTCTCCCCGCAGGGGGATGGAGTCCGTTACGAAGACCTGCTCGATGGCCGACTCGGCGATGCGCTCGTAGGCGGGTCCGGAGAGCAGGGCGTGGGAGGCGATGACCCTGACGCTGGAGGCGCCCTGGGCCTTGAGGGCGTTGGCGGCCTTGGTGATGCTGCCGGCCGTGTCGATCATGTCGTCCACCAGGATGACGTCGCGGCCTTCGACGTTGCCGATGACCGTCAGGCTGTCCACCTCGTTGGCCTTCTTGCGGGTCTTGTGGCAGATGACCAGCTCGCAGTTGAGGAACTTCGAGTACGAGTGGGCGCGCTTGGAGCCGCCCACGTCGGGCGAGGCGATGGTCAGGTTGGGCAGGCCCATGCCCTTGACGTAGGGCAGGAAGATGCTCGACGAGTAGAGATGGTCCACGGGCACGTCGAAGAAGCCTTGTATCTGGTCGGCGTGGAGGTCCATGGTGATGACCCGGTCCACTCCGGCGGCCACGAGCAGGTTGGCCACGAGCTTGGCGCCGATGGCCACGCGGGGCTTGTCCTTGCGGTCTTGGCGGGCGAATCCGAAGTAGGGGATGACGGCCACGATCTTGTAGGCCGAGGCCCGCTTGGCGGCATCCACCATCATCAGCAGCTCGAGCAGGTTGTCGCCGGGCGGGTTGGTCGATTGCACGATGAAGACGTAGCTTCCGCGGACGGTCTCCTCGAAGCAGGGTTGGAATTCGCCGTCGCTGAACTCGAGGACGCTGGTCTTTCCGAGCTTTTGACCATAGCGCTCGGCGATCTTCTCGGCCAGATAATCGGAATTTCTACCCGAAAAAATCTTGATGGGGCTTTGCGGTTTCATGCGGGAGGGGGGTTTGCAATTGGGTTGGTCGCGGCGCGAATGTAGGCAATATCCGCCAGACGCGCCAAGCCGGCGGCCCGGAGGGGCTAGTGGGCGGGCGCGGGCGCGGGCGTTTGGGGGGCAAGCCCGGCCACGATGGTCCGCATGTTGGCCTCGAGCATCCCCAGGAAGGTGTCGGCGGGAGGCTGCGAGCCCAGGGCGTCCGAGAAGAGCGCCTCGGGGCTGATGGCCACGGTCCAGCCGCGGCTTTGCACGGCCTCGCGCAGGGCCTCGATGCCCTTGGTGTTGACCATCGTCTCGACGAAGAGCGTGGGCACCTGCCGCTGGGCCACGAACTCGGCCAGGGCCTGGATGTCGCGGATGCTGGCCTCGGAAGTGGTGCTGATGCCCAGGATGGCCCGGTTCTCGAGCCCGTAGGCGCGGGCCAGGTAGCCGAAGGCGTCGTGGCTGCTGACCAGCACCCGGCGCCCGGGCGGGATGCTGGCGTAGCCCTGCTGGCAAAGCTGGTGTACCGAGTCGATCTGGGCCAGGTAGCGGCTGGCGTTCTGCTGGTAGAACTGGGCGTTGGCGGTGTCGGCCCGCGACATGGCCTGGGCGATGGTGCCCACGCAGACCTTCCAGTTGGCCGGGTCGTTCCAGACGTGCGGGTCGTGGCCTTCGGGGCCGTTGGGGTTCTGCCAGGTTATCAGGGCCTCGCGGGGCAGGTCGCGGCTGGCGGCCACGGCCTTCTCGGGGCCCATCTGCTCGAGGATGTCCTGCATCCGCTCTTCGAGGTGCAGGCCGTTGTAGAAGACCAGCTCGGCCTGGCCCATGAGCTGGATGTCGAGCGTGGTGGCCTGGTAGGAGTGCGGGTCGGCGCCGGGGCCGCAGAGCGTGGCCAGGACCTCGACCCGCCCTTGGCCGACCTGCCGGACGGCGTCGGCGACCTGGCCGGTGGTGCAGAGCACTTCGAGCTTCTGGCTGGTGGAGTTCTCGCCGCCGGAGCAGCCTGCCAGCCCCAGGGCCAGCAGCAGGAGGTTGATCTTGCGCATGGTTTCGCTTTTTTCCCGCGAAGGTAAGCGCTTCCGCCAATCGGTCCCCGCGGCGATGAAAACGCCCGTGGCGTCAAAGAAAGTTAAATCTTGCCCCTGGCTGTAACAGCGGGGCCTTCCGATCGTCTTTGCGAGAACGGCGTTTTGTTTCCCCACCCCAAAACTAGATCGCGCGATGGAACGTTTTCTGGAAGGTTTTCTCGACTTTTTCCAATTCAACCGGCACTTCGACCGCTTCATCGACTGGCTCTGCCAGCTTTGCCGGCGCTCCTGAGCGCGGGGCGCGGAGCGGCTTCACAGCCGAATTTCGACGCCTGCTCCTTTATTATGGATCCGCATGGGCCCAACCCCGCCTGGCGCCATGCCTGGCCAAGCCTTTCGGGCCAGTTTACAGCCTGCGCTTAGGTTCATTCCAAAAAAAGGCGCCATTTAGGGTTATTTCAAAAGGGAATATCGTGCCAGAGCCTTCGGCTATTCCAGGAGCCCGAGGGCCTGAAGGTGCGGCTTCATGGCGCTTTGTGGCCAAAAAGTTGCTGGTGGCAATTCCAGGAAGTCAAGCTCGTTTGAACTTGAGGACGGACAATTGAAATTCGTTGTGCTTGTCGTCGATAAAGCATTTTTTACATTCGCGGCACGAGCCGACTTCCTACACACCGACCCAAAGCACAGGCCCGAAAATGATGGCGGAACACCCAACCAGCCCGACCCCCATGATGCAGAAGCAAGACGAACAGGTAGCCGAGCTTGAAGCCCGGCTGGCAGACATGGAGAAGCAGGCCCGTTTCTACCGGCTCATCGCAGACAACACCGTCGATTGGGAGGTGCTGCGCGACTCGACAGGGCGCATCGCCTATGTCAACGAGGCCTTCACCCGCATCACGGGCTACGAGCGCGAGGACCTTGTCGCGGGGCGGGTCAGCGAGATGGACGTCGTCCATCCGGAAGACTGGCCGCGCGTCCGCGAGGGCATCGGCCTGTCGGTGGCGCGGAAGCCCGTCGAGGACCTCGAGTTCCGGATCGTCCGGACCGACGGGCAGGTGCGCCACATCCACCTCTGCGCCATGCCGGTTTACGAGGAGGGCGTGTTCATGGGCACCCGCACGAGCGCCCGCGACATCACCGACACCGTGACCCTCAAGGAGATACAGGCCATGCACGCCCGGCTCGACCACAACCAGCGCCGTTTCCGCACCTACATCGAGAACTCCCCGCTGGCCATTTTCATCGCCGACAGCCGCGGCCACTTCACCTTCGTCAACCCCGAGGCCTGCCGCCTCTTGGGCTACGACGACCAGGAGCTGACCCGCATCCACATCCTGAGCATCAGCCCGCCCGAGGCCGCCGAGGTCAACCGGGCGCACTTCGAGAGCCTGCGCGCCACCAAGCGCAACATGAACTTCCAGACCGTCCTGCGGCGCAAGGATGGCAGCCAGGTCAGCGTGGTCATCGACTCCATCATGCTCTCCGAGAACGAGCACATGGCCTACGTCAAGGACATCAGCGCGCGGCTCAAGCAAGAAGCCAAGCTCCGCCGCTACGCCGACGACCTGCGCCGCCTGAGCCGCGACAAGGACCGCTTCATGCAGATCATGGCCCACGACCTGCGCAGCCCCTTCAACTCGATGCTCGGCTTCTCGGACCTGCTGCGGCGCAACTTCCGGGCCTATGGCCCCGAGAAGAACCAGCAGCTCCTCGACAACATCCACGAGATGGCCAGCCGCACCTACGCCCTGCTCAACGAGCTGCTCATGTGGTCGCAGGCCCAGCAGGGCAAGCTCGCCTTCGAGCCCCAGCGCCTGCTCTTCTCGGACCTCTGCGTCCAGGTCATACAGTCCATGTCGGCCGACTACGCGGCCAAGCACCAGCAGATCAGCTATTTCGAGACCGAGGGACTTCACGTCATGGTTGACACGAACATGCTCAAGGCGGTGCTGCGCAACCTGCTCTCCAACGCCATCAAGTTCACCCCCAAGGGAGGCAAGATCGACGTCTTCCTGGAAAAAGTCCTGGAAAAGGCCCAGGTCAGCGTGGCCGACAGCGGCGTGGGCATCCCGCCCGAAGACCAGGCCAAGCTCTGGGACATGAGCCAGCAGCACTCGCGCCGGGGCACCGAGGGCGAGAAGGGCACCGGCCTGGGGCTGCTCATTTGCAAGGAGTTCGTCGAGCGGCACGGCGGCCAGATCTGGGTCGAGAGCCAGGTGGACGCCGGCAGCGAGTTCAAGTTCACCCTGCCCCTGGCCCCAGCCCGCGCATGAGCCGGGCCCCGGCCGCCTTGTCGGTTCTGGTCTGTCCTTCTTGGCCTTTGGCGCCTTGCCTTTTCGGCAATAATTTCTATTTTGGGCACCAAAACCAACCAAAGGCCCTCACCAGACGGCCAAGCCCATGGGACGACTTGCCCGAAAATTGCTCGCCTCTTTCATGGATCTGCTGCCCATCATCGTGGTGGTGAGCTTCTTCCAGTTGGTGGTCATCCGCCAGCCTTTCCCGGACTTGGGGCAGATTCTCCTTGGCGGCCTTTTCGTGGTCCTGGGCCTGATGCTCTTCATCGAGGGCCTGGAGCTGGGCCTTTTCCCCATCGGCGAGGCCATGGCCAACGCCTTGGCCCGCAAGGGCAGCCTGCTTTGGCTCCTGGTCTTCTCGTTCCTGCTGGGCTTCTCCACCACCATCGCCGAGCCGGCGCTCATCGCGGTGGCCGGCGAGGCCGCCCGCATCGCAACGGGCTCGGGCCTTCTGGCCGACGACCCCGCCCTGGCCGAGCGCTACTCGATGGGCCTGCGCCTGACCGTGGCCCTTTCGGTAGGCTTCGCCATTGTCCTGGGCGTCATCCGCATCCTCAAGGGCTGGCCGATCTACTACCTGATCATCGGCGGCTACATCCTGGTGATGGCCATGACCTTCTTCGCCCCCAAGGAAATCCTGGGCCTGGCCTTCGACTCGGGGGGCGTCACCACTTCCACCATCACGGTGCCGCTTGTGACGGCCCTGGGCGTGGGCCTGTCGAGCACCATCAAGGGGCGCAGCCCGCTGCTCGACGGCTTCGGCCTGATCGCGTTCGCGTCCCTGCTGCCCATCATCTTCGTCATCGGCTACGGCCTGATTTGGTTTTAAGCGAATTGACCCATGAAGGAACTGGCGATGGACTTCCTGCGGACGCTGCTGGGCACGATGGGTGACGTGGCGCCCATCGTGGTGCTGCTGGTCTTTTTCCAACTGGCCGTGCTTCGGCAGCCGATCCCGCACCTGCCTCGGGTCCTGCTGGGCGGGATCTACGTGGTGCTGGGCCTGTCGCTCTTCCTGCTGGGCCTCGAAAAGGCGCTTTTCCCGCTCGGCAAGATCATGGCCACGCAGTTGTCCTCGCCCGATTTCGTGGGGGGCGAAGGCGCGGAGCTCTCCGACTGGACCCGCTACTACTGGGTTTACATCTTCGCGGCCCTGGTGGGATTTTCCACCTCCATCGCCGAGCCGTCGGTCATCGCCGTGGCCCTGAAGGCCCAGGAGGTCTCGGCGGGCACCATCAGCCAGCGGGGCCTGCGCCTGACCGTGGCGATGGGCGTGTCCGTGGCCCTGGCCCTGGGCACCTACCGGATCGTGGCCGGGCATTCGCTCACCGCTTTCATCCTGGTGGGCTACCTGGTGGTGACGGTGCAGACCATCCTGGCGCCCAAGTCGATGGTCCCGCTGGCCTACGACTCGGGCGGAGTTACCACTTCCACCGTGACGGTGCCCTTGGTGGCGGCCCTGGGCCTGGGCCTTTCGAGCGTCGTGCCCGGGCGCGACCCGGCCATCGACGGCTTCGGGCTGATCGCCATCGCCTGCCTTTTTCCCATCATCTCCGTGCTCGGCTATGCCCAGATCGCCGACCTGAAATTCAAGCTCTACAACAAAAAACGAAAAAAAGATGAAGTTCAAACTGATGATGGCTCTGGTCAAGCCTAAGTTGACGGACAAAGTGGTGGACGCGCTCAAGAACGCCGGAGCGACGGGGGCCACCATCATCCCGGCCAGGGGAACCGGAATCCGCGAGGCCAAGTCGTTCTTCGGCCTCAGCATCGAGGACCAGACCGACATCATCGTGCTGCTGGTCGAGGAGCACGTGGTCGAGGACCTGCTCGAAGTGGTCCACAAGGCCTGCGACTTTGGCAAGCCGGGCACGGGCATCGCCTTCGTGCTGCCCATCGAGCACGCCGTCGGCCTCGAAAGCCAGATGAAGCGATTCAAGGACCAGGCCCGCGACGAATATTTCTAAAAAAACACAAACCAAGCGACATGAAGAACAGAAGAAGCTACCTGAGCGCCAAGGACGCCATGGACAAGAAAGTCGTGTTCGTGGAAGGCATGGCCACCGCCAAGGAGGCCGTAGAGCTGATGCGAAAGCACAAGGTGGACGTGCTAGTGGTCAACAAGCGCGACCACCATGACGCCTTCGGCATCGTAGTGGTGCAAGACCTGATCAAGGGCGTCATCGTGGCCGAGAGGACCTCGAGCGAGGTCAACGTTTACGAGATCATGACCAAGCCGTCGATCAGCGTGCCCGCCGACATGGACGTGCGCTACGTGGCCCGCCTGCTGCTGCGCGCCGGCCTGCGCGTGGCCCCGGTCGAGGAAAGCGGCCAGTACATCGGCATGATCTCGCTGTCGAGCATCGTGCTCGACAACCTGGCCTTCTGAGGCGCTCCGCTTTTCAGAAGTTCCGGTCCAGCCAGAGCACGAAGGCAAGGGGAGCGCAGAGCCTCCGCCCCGCGAAGGCGGCGCCACCCTGGGCCAGAATCCCGGCGGGGACGTCGATTCCGATTGGCATATTTGTGCTTTGGGGTAGGAATTGAAGATGGGGGAGCAAGGGCGCCTTTGCGTCATCGTACCAAGTTGCCATCAAACGTGACAGATTGCCATGAAGCGTCTTGGTTTTCGCATTGAACCCCTGCGGGATTTTGGTTCGCGGTGGTTCGCAGCTCCCCCGGATTTCATCGGGGGGCTATTCATGTTCAATCCCTTCGGATTGGCGGAACAGCCGGATTTTGTCGGAAACTGGTGCTTTTGATATTTCACGATAAGTAAGACTTTGAAATTAGATTGTGTTAAATATGAAATCAATGTTCGATTTTTTTCCACGAAAAACACGAAGAACACGAATTTTTTTTGGGGATCGAAATTTGAAGAAGAGTCTCGCAAGGAGCCAAACCCATTGAGAGCCATCCCAATGAGACCAGGCCACCTGGCAA
>JFJP01039345.1_pt1 | contig 14236 bp, 8 predicted proteins | sample 431651 | NCBI WGS metagenome assembly JFJP01 (sample SAMN02602958, study PRJNA72255) | Microbial mat metagenome, whole genome shotgun sequencing project. | biome: fresh water; feature: sink hole; material: water; isolation source: purple microbial (photo- and chemosynthetic) mats found in... | reverse complement strand
CGACTGCGACTTCATGTCCCACAGCTTCAAAAGCTATATCAACACCTCTACCGCTTGTTATCTCTTTCACGAGAGCCACAGGATCTGATTTTCTGAGATTAATAGTATAGATATCAGAAAATGAGGATGATGCCAGTTTCAATCTCTCATCAAGAATATCCGCCAGGATGATTTTGCCGGAAGTAATCGTCTTTGCCGCGTGAAGAATCGATTGTCCTACCTTGCCTGATCCGACAATAAGAATATCATCATGTTTTTCAAGTCCGGCCCGGGCTGATGCATGAAAACCTATTGAAAGGATCTCAACAAGTGCTGCATGTTCATCTGAAATATGATCGGGAATTGTAAAAACCATGTGATATGGAACAGAAACGAATTCGGCAAATCCTCCGTCAATATCTATCCCTACTAGTTTCAGTGAAGTACAGGCAGGATAATGACCGGCTAGACAGGCAGGACATTTACCGCACCAGATTATAGGATCAACAGTAACTTTCTGACCTGCTACGGGGATGAAACTCACCTTTAAAGATATGTTGATCTGACCCGCAGATACTTGCATATTTTACCCTGACCATTACATTGCCCGGAAGCAAAACAGGTTTTTGTACCTCTTCCAGTCTGATCTTACCGTATTCTCTTATTACTGCTGCTTTCATAAATATATCTGTTTATGTATTAGAGACGCAATGCATTGCGTCTCTACATTCCATTCATCCATTACATTCCCGCATTTACAACCCCGGTGACCGGTATAATTCGATATTTGATATTACCGGACATGCTAAGGATTTGGCGATGGTGATCTTGATTTTTGTTGTTTTTACTACCGGAAATTTTCTTATTATTTTATGTCCGATTGTAGTTCCGTCAATAAGAAACTTCCACTCACCATCCTCAAAAGCATATACTATGAATTCCTGAACACGCTGTCCGAGCTTAATATATTCCTGTATGAGCACCCTGTTGACTTCGGTTTCCTTACCAAGATCGATTATAACATCGCCTGTTGTCTCTGAATCTTTTGTTGCCCAATAAGTTTCTGTATTTCCATCATTTACATTTGAGCCTTCATAACCTTTGCCCCGTTTTGAACTTGTCTTTACACTCATTCCCATGGCAAGATTAGTTTCGAACTCTTTTTTCCTCAATTCATTGAAAACCAGAAGTGATTTGACATCATTTTCATGAAGCAGGCCTCGTCTGTCTGGAGGAATGTTAAGGAGCAGGTTACTGTTTCTTCCTACTGAAGAGTAATAAAGCTCCATCAGGTTCTCAGGCGATCTGACGAGAGAATCCTGTGTCGAGTGATAAAACCAGCCTCTTCTGATTGATACATCAACCTCAGCAGGCACCCAGTATTTCCCATCGATATGACCTTCTCCGAGTATCTTTGCAAAATCACCGCCGGGATACATTTCATCCTTATTAAGCAGGCACCAGTTTGTCATACTCCCCATGCCGCTTTCATTTCCTACCCAACGGATATCAGGACCTGCATCAGAGAACATTACTGCACCAGGCTGCAACTCCCTGACTATCTTATGTGTATTTGCCCAGTCGTAATATGTCTTGTTGTCAATTTTCCTCTTCTCCCTTGCACCTCCGTAGTAGCCATCACCACCGTTGGCACCGTCGAACCAGACCTCAAAAATATCGCCGTACTGAGTCAGTAGTTCGTGTAACTGATTTCTGTAATATGTAAGATATTCAGGAGTGCCATAGAAAGAACTGTTCCTGTCCCATGGTGAGAGATAAACACCGAATTTAAGACCATACTCATCACATGCCTGCCTTAGTTCCCTGAGAACGTCACCCTTACCATCTTTCCATACAGAATTCTTTACAGAATGTTCTGTGAATGCAGAAGGCCATAGGCAGAATCCATCGTGGTGTTTTGCTGTAATTATAATCCCCTTCATACCTGCATCCTTTGCAGTTTTTGCCCACTGCCGGCAGTCGAGTTCAGTCGGATTAAAAACTGACTCCTTCTCGTCACCATAGCCCCACTCCTTGTCTGTGAAAGTATTAACAGTAAAATGAACAAACATATAATACTCCATTTCGTGCCAGGCAAGCTGACGCTCCGACGGAACCGGGCCAAATGGTTCAGGAGGAGCTAACTGAGAACAGGCTGCAAGCGTAAGAGCTGTTAGAATCAGTAAAAATATTTTCTTCATAATTCTTATTTTGAGAGATCTTTTATCCTGATGTTTCTGAATTTTAGCTCGGAACCATGTCCGAGGAAGCCGATATATCCTTTTGTATTTTTAAGTCCCGGGTGATCGTTTTTATCAAGCGTCCCATTGTCACGCGGACCTGCTAAATCACCATCGACAATAACTGTTCCGTTGAGTGTAATTGTAATTTTAGTACCCTGAATCCTGACTTCCTCATAGTTCCACTCTCCAACAGGTTTCTGAAATTCTCTTTTGGCAGGAATGACTCCATAAACTGATCCATGGTACTGATATGGCTGAAGATTTGCATAAACAGGAGCTGTATTGTCGAGAATCTGAAGTTCCATCCCAACGTAAGCAGCGTCGCCTTCCATCGGGGTTCTTATCCCAAGACCATTATTGGCTGCAGGTGTAAGAAGGAATTCGAATCTGAATATAAAATCAGAGTATTCTTTTTCTGTATATAGATTCCCGCCTGATCCATCGCTTGGTTTAACAACAATCATTGCGTCTTCTGCAATATATGATTTTTTGTTTCCCACCCAGTTATCGAGATTTCTTCCGTTGAAAAGGGCAACAAAACCTTCAGACTTTTCTTCAGGTGTAAGGTTGTAATCTTTTTCACTTATTTCTCTAACATATATATCACGGAATGCCAGGTCTGTGCCATGAGCCTGTAATTCAATGGACCCTTTCGGGAAAATCGGGGTTTTTCTGTTCCAGAAATTTTCCATTGTTACATTATCAACAACAAGTTCGCCATTAAGCCAAACAGAAACCTTTTCGCCTATCATTATTATTCTGAAAGTGTTCCAGTCTCCTACAGGGTTATCTGCTACTTTCGATGGTTTTGAAGGATTGATCTGGTTGTTATACAGACCACCCGATCCAACCTGTGCTCCGACATCCACTCGTGAAGTGTCCCAAATCTGGACCTGCGGTGTTCCGCGCAGATAAATACCGCTGTCGCCGGCTTTGGTAATCTTCCAGTCGGTTATCATTTCAAAATCGCCATATTCCTTTATCGAGCAAAGGTTATCACCACTTCCGTTGAACCAGATACAACCATCTTTAACACTCCAGTTGCCGGCTACTTTCTTATCTGCTTCAGCCTGTTTTTTAGCAAGATCAGCAGGTTTCATTTTAGCCCTTAGAACAGGATTCTCAACAAGACCCTGCCAACCGGTTAGGTCTTTGCCGTTGAACATAGGTTTGAATCCTTCATCAGCGGCCATAGCTGATATATATTTGTTAATCATTTCCTTGTCATAATCAGCTTCCATGCCTTTTATCTTACCAACGGCCTTTGTAAGAATGTCTCTTACATTGTTTCCGTACATTCCTGCCTTTGAACTAACAGAAGGAAGTGCAATCAGCATTGCTGCTTTTGCTGCAGCAGCAGATGTGGCCTCATCGTCAAGAAATTGCGAAACAAAGAACAGTGAGAGGTAGGTCTTAAGCCTGCCACATTCGGTAATAATCTGGTTTTTCCGTGCAGTTGTCAGTGCATAAGGCATAATTTTTCTGAACAGAAGAAGCTTCTGATCATCTGGCAATTGTGCTGTTCTTATTTGTCTGACATAACCGCTGAAAGCCGGTTCTTCAAATGTTTTATTTCCCGATGCACAGATGGCATAAAGTGCTGAAGAAGCAGAATAATCTTTCCAGTTTGTCAGTGCTCTGAAACAGATCTCGCGCATGGCAGCGTTTCCGTTTTCAAATTCCCTCAAAACGATTGCAAGAGCATCCCTTCCTCCTGTCTTAGCTAGGATAGGCATCAGTTTTTCTTTGTTTGCTCCGGATGACATTGCTCTTAAAATTATCAATGATCTCTTTTCCGGATCACCAATTTTTCCTGCTGCACCAGCCAGTGCATTCTGAATTTCAGCAACATGGTCCTTATTCTCAGTAGTTGCCAGAAGGCCGATAAGTTTCTCCTGATCAGCAGGTCCGGCAAGCGTTGAAAGTGCTTTAACAGCGGCCGTTTTTACCTTTTCGTCAGATGATGAAGTGAAAGGGAATACATCGTTAAAGAATTTATTATCCTTGTTCCATGCCAGTATCTCAATGGCGCTGGCACAAGCTGAAGTTGATCCGCTTTTAAGAACAGGTATCAGAAGAGGCATATCCTTGCTGCCGGCTGCAGTCATAAGTGCAGACTTTGCTGCAAGCTGATCTGACTCACTCCCAAACTTAGTCATATAATCAAGAAGGGCAGGAACAGAATTATTACCATCGAGTTTCACAATTGCTTCAGCAGCTTCCATTCTAACTTCGGCATCAGGGTCAGAAAGTGATGCACTGACAAGCGGCAGAGCACTTTTATCACCGCGGATACCAAGCATGGTGATTATTTCAGGACGGGCAGAAGGAATAGCTTTCGGAAAATAGTTTATCCAGTTTGTCACAACTGCAGGATCAACAATTCCGAGAGAGATCTTCAGAGCCGCGTTTCTGTATTTGTCATTTTCATGAGCAACTGCTTTGTATAGATCATCCATTGCAGATAATCCATGAAATCCGATATAAATATTTAGTGCTGCTGCTTTATTCTGAATAGTAAGTTTATCGTTGCATTTTGATATAACCAGTTTACAGATTTTATCCATTGTTTTAAGGTCACCGCTCAATCCGCGAACCTTAGCATAATTAAGATATGCTGCTGTTGCCCCGCTCGGCTCCCATCTGTATGCCATGCCTTTGGCAGCTTTGGCAAGTACTTTATTTGCCATCGGACTGCCACTCATTGCCAGTGCATTGTAAGCTGAGGACTTAGTGTTTATGTCAATAACATTTGACCACATAATATACTCATTAACAGCCAGCTGCGATTTCATCAGGGCAAGGGCATTCATAGCAGCTGCCGCACAAGGCAAATCCTTGTTTTTAAGAGATTCTGCCAGAACTGCCTCGGCCTTTTTGCCACCTGCTGCCAGAACTACAGCCAAAGCAGGCTGGCACATATCTTTATCATTGAGATAAGGCTTCATAGCGTCTACTGACAGGTCACCGCCAATAAGCTGAAGTTGTTTCATGAAGAAGTCCTTCACCCCATTGTCTTTGCCGGAAGTGGCATAAGCAATATTTGTTTTTTCCCAGTCTGCTTTATCCTTTTCAAATCCTTTCTGCGAAAGGAAACGGGTCAGGCTCTCAATGGCAAATCTTGCCCTGGTATCATCTCCGGTACCTGCAGGTACAATCTGATCACAGATCTGCTTTATGCCGGCGTCATCGAGGGCAATCAGGTCATTCATCAGTTTATCGTTAAGCTGAAGGTCGTTTGCCGGAAAACGGGCAAGGATATCCGCAACTTTGGTCTCTGTCGTTCTTTTATCCTGCGGGTAGGCTACTACCGAAATCAGGATAAGGAGAAGGCTGATTATAAGTGTATTTTTGATTTTCATATCTTCAGATTTTCTAATTTTCAAATTTTCCAGGGTCCGCGCATTGGTGAATTTATTAGTCTGTTTGCACCTTCATCATCAATAACCTGCTGTTTTACAGGATCATATTTGAGATTCCTGCCTAGTCTTAATGCAATAATTCCAAGGTTTACAATGGAGCATGACCTGTGGCCATTTGATTCATTGAGAGCAAATTTCTTCCTGGTAAGCACAGATTCGCTGAAAGTTCCGATCTGAGGAGCCGGGTCGGGAAGAGAATCGATAAGTTTGTCAAGATCAGGAATATCTGACTTGAAACCCTTAAATATTTTTCCATCAGGACCTTCAATATAAGCTGCATTTGTATCGCGGTTTTCACCATCGAGAATAATCTGGCAGCCATCGGCATATGTATATGTTATCCTTCTCCATGAGCCAACAGCGTCGAAATGTTGCTGAGGAGCGTCGATTTCAACTGAAACCGGTCCCGTGTCGTCTTTGCCAAGCAGATACTGAACAGGATCGAGATAATGCTGCCCCATATCACCAAGTCCGCCACCATCATAATCCCAGTAACCACGGAACTTTGAATGTACTCTTTCAGGATTGTAAGGTTTGTAAGGAGCCGGTCCCAGCCACATGTCGTAGTCGAGATCAGCCGGTACAGACATTGGTTTAAGGTTATGCAGCCCGCTCCAGTAAAACTTCCAGTCGTATCCGGTGATTCCGCTGACTGTAACTTTAAGGGGCCATCCGAGAACACCGCTGTCAACCAGTTTTTTAAGGGGCTTAACTGTTGTTCCCAATCCATAAAACTGATCCTTGAACCGGAACCAGGTATTAAGGCGGAACATTCTGCCATTCTTCTGGACTGCTTCAACGACCTTCATTCCTTCGCCAATTGTTCTGGTCATAGGTTTCTCGCACCATATATCCTTTCCGGCTTCTGCTGCTGTTTTAGCCATTATTCCATGCCAGTGAGGCGGGGTTGCAATATGTACGACATCAATATCAGTACGGGCAATAAGTTCTCTGAAATCGTGATACCCTGTTATATTTCCTCCGGCAGCAGCAACTGCGTCATCAAGATGTTTTTTATCTACATCACAAACAGCGAGAAGACGTCCTTCATAATCAAAATGACCTCTTCCCATACCGCCTACTCCTATAATCCCTTTTGTAAGCTGATCGCTTGGCGGAGTATAGCCTTGTCCCCCAAGGACATGCCGGGGCACCAATGTCAATGCAATGGCAGCAGCACCTGTTTTCCTCAGAAAATCACGTCTGCCAAGATTGTCGTTTTTCATAATACTATGATTAGTTAGATATATAATGCGCTAAAATCTTAAAAAAATACTTATGCAATTTGCAAGTTTTAAAGCCAATATACAAACAGAAGAAGTTCTATTTTAAGGGAACCTTAAAGTGATCAGATGCGCATCAGGATAAAAGTAAAAATATTACTTGTTCCTCATTCTTTCCAGAAGTTCTCCTATCCTGTCTCTCGAAATATCACACTTGAATTCGATGCCATTTCTGATCAGGACACATTGTAACTGTTTTGTATTTATTTTCTTGAGATAGTCAAGATTAATAATATCGGATCTGCCTGTTCTGAAAAATGTATCTGATGGTAACTGTTCCTCAACCTTTCCAAGGAGCATAGTTACTGTTTCTGTTTTATTGTTGTCGAGATGAAATACTGAATAGTTGCCTCCCGCTTTAACCCACACAATCTCAGCCGGATCGATAAAAGCAATTCCTGATGTGTTCCTGAACTGAAGTTTACGGTAAGTTCTCAGCATAACATCTGTCGGCTGATTAGTTCCGGTTTTCTTGTTATGCACACACCTTAATAGAGTAGCTACCAATCGTTGTGGATCAACAGGTTTCAGAAGATAATCAAATGCAGCATATTCAAATGCCCTTACTGCAAATTCATCAAAAGCGGTAGTAAAAACTATGTGTGGATTTACTGATTTTATACTGATCAGATCATCAAGAATATCGAATCCGCTTTTCTCCGGCATTTTAATATCAAGGAACAATATGTCGGGTTTAAGTTCCAGAATAAGGTTAAGAGCATTTTTTGAATCATTTGTTGAACCAATAACTCTGGCAAGCTTGCTGTCATCAATAAGCTTTTCCAGAAGTTGTACTGGGTCAGTTTCATCGTCAATAATAACTGCGGAAAGTATCTTATAATCCATAAGCTTTATAGTTCCTTAATAATTATGTTCAAATAATTCTATTTCAATCTGAGGTATCTCTCCTGTTGCTTCCAATTTCGAAATTATATTCATGTGGAATTACTATATTGACTTCTGTACCAGCCGTTTTTCCATCTTTTACAATATCAGCTATTTCTATTGTTGCCCTGGTGTAATTTGTTCTGTTCATGAGGTCAAAAAGATTTCTGACTATTCTGATTCCTGACCCGGTACCGTTTGGTTGCTGCTTTGAAGCTTCTTTCAGACCAATACCGTCATCGGTTACTATAATTATTAAGCTATTATCTGAATTGCTTATAACTACTTTTACGCTTCCGCCGGCATTTCTGTTCTCAAAGCCATGTTTTATTGCATTCTCAACAAAAGTCTGGATAGTCATCTTAGGGATTTCCCTGAACAGATTAACATCTCCTCCGATTATTATTTCAAAGCCAAACCTCTCCTTGAATCTAAGCTTTTGCAGTTCGCAGTATTTTCTTACAAAATCAACTTCATCTGACAATGGTCCGATAATAAGTGATCCATCACTTAATATTGTTCTTAGTAACGACGACAGTTTAGTAATATACTCGTAGGCAGCCTCCTTTTCACCCTTCATTATCATAGAACCCACTGAAGAAATAACATTAAATGTAAAATGAGGATCGAATTGCTTTAAAACAGAACTCATCTGAAGTCTGGAAAGCTCGGCCTTCTGTTTTTCTATTTCAATCCTTTTCTTATGATTGTGTTTTATTATGAAAAAGGGCAATAATCCGGAGAGAGTGATAAAAATCAAAATAAAGAGGATTATAGCAAACTTTGTCTGCCATATTGCAGGCGAAATTCTGAATTTTAAATCGAGTGTTTGCTCACTTACTATACCATCGGCATTTATTGCCGAAACCTGGAAATTATAATTGCCAGGGGCTAGCCTTTCATATAAAGCAAACCTTTCTTCTGAAGGGAGTGACCATTTATCATCATAACCAATAAGCCTGTAACGGTATCTTACCTTTTCAGGGTTTGTTGTTGATATTCCGGTAAAGTTTATTCGAATATTATTCTGGAACCTGCTGATCTTCATGTTTTCGGGAGACCTGTAAAAGAGCTGAGTTGAGTCGAAAGGAATCCAGTGGCGACTTTCATTCAAATAATAAAACCCTGTAAAATTCAGCAGAGGGTGATTCCTGTTTTCTTTTAATTGATGCGGATCAAACCTTATAACCTTATCAGATGTGAGGATCCAAATTTTCCCATGTATATCTTTAACAATTCCATTATCAATGCAATCACTTCCCTGAAAACCGTTTGTTTCATCATAAATCCTGAAATAGTTCTTATCATTACTTTTATACTTATCTATGTTGATAAGAACAATATCTGAGACCCTTCCAACAAGCAGATTAGAATTATCAATAAGGAGTACGGAGTTTGCCGGTCTGTTGTATTCAGGAGGAAGAACCTGAATGAATTTTTTGTCAGGATTCTCTCTGAAAAAAAGTCCTTCCTCAGAAGTTACCCACAATCCGCCGGATGAATCTTTGGCAACAGTGTAAGTATAGAGGTCAGGCAGATCCTTTTCTTTTACAGGTTCTGATTTAACCATGTCAAAATTCAACACTCCGCGATGGCCAGACAGAAAGTAACTTCCGGATTCCTCTTTTGCCACGCCTTCAATAACTCCCAGTTCAATGTCGTTAAATTCAGGGAAGCTTGACATTTTACCATCACTGAAACAGAAAAGCCCTTTCTCCGTTCCCATCAGCGACAATCGGTTTTCAACGTCTTCAAAAATGTAACAGATCTGAGTGTTCTCAGGAATATCTTTCAGCCTTGAAAATGTTGATCCATTCCAGATCAGTACACCATTATCAGTTGAAAACCAAATATCTCCGTTTGACATTCTCCTGCTTCCTTTATAGAAACTTATTGCTCTTGAGTACAGGGATTTGAATTCATTTCTCTCCTTAAAAATGAGTCCGTCATATTCATATAGCTTATTGTAGAGTGATCCAAACCAGATATGTCCGTTTTTGTCATCAATCATTGCCCAGATATTTCGCATTCCGGTATCATCTTCACGATAAACAATGAAGGCAGTAGATAACAATTTGTACAGATTTCCCTCGGATGTAAACCACAACACGTCCTCCCTGTCAATATAAACACCAGTATGTGAAAAGTTCTTTCTGATTAAAAATGATGAATTTCCATCAAAAAACTCAACAACCCCGTTTGAAAATTTCGGATCATAATATGCATCTGCCCTTCCCCTGTTTGATCTGAAATTATATGGAACCAGTTTCCCAGCCTTATATTGATAAGTATTATTACCCTCTGTCACTAAAGTCATACCCCTGTCTGAAAACAGATTATCAAAGTTTCTGCCGGATGCCTGAAAAGGAATGGTGTCTTTTACTATCCATAACTTACTATTCTGATCGATTATAATCAGCTGATTTCCAACTCTGTCATATTCTATACTAATAACATCCAAAGAGTTAATACCGGGCACCTCCTTTGAATATTCAGTATAAACACCATCCGAGAAGATCAGAAGTTTATTCGATGAATCACGCGGAAAAGTTAAATTCAAAATTAGATTTCCACTATTATCTATTGTGCAATTATGTGTAATAATCCAGCCGGTATATCTGGAAGGAAGAGGATAACTTACGAATCCGGTGCCGGTATATTTTGAAATTCCGGGACTCGAAGCCACCCAGATTATTCCTGTTTTGTCTTCAAGAACCTTATTAACAGAGTTTGAAAGAAGACCGTCTTTCCTGTAATAGTTTACGAAGTCAATTCCATCGAACCTTGATAATCCGTTTATTGTTGTAATCCATAAAAAGCCTCTGCTATCCTGCATAATACTTGTTACCTGACTCTGAGGCAAACCGTTAAGAACGCTGTACTGCCTGAAGGGGGACCTCTGACAATAAATATAGCCGGGTATTATTATTAAGAAGAAGAAACAGAAAAAAAACTTTCTGCTTCTTTCTGCTTCAGGCAATACTCTTCTTATTATATAAGCGAAAAAACTCAAAACGATAATTGAATTATTTACAAGTCAAACAAATATATATAAAAAAGAAACCCCTTCAGCAGGTATCCTCAGGAACTGGGACCTATTGACTGAAGGGGATAAAATTGCCCCGGAGCAAGGGGAAAAATTGGGAATCGGGGGACTCCGGGACAGAGGTGATTATAAACCTAAACAACCTAAAAACTATATTCTTTTTTTCACTAATTCCTTAAGAGTATCAATTGCAGCCCTGTTCAATTCCGGAGAAGTATCTCCATTCTTAATCATGGTTGCAAAAAGGGCAGCAATTTTCTCAGCATCCCCACGAGTTGGAAATCCGCACTCGGCATCATGAAATGGCATACGTTTATAATGCAGGTATGGTCTGCTCTTAACAAACATTGTAAACCCCCAGGTTGAATCAGAATTCTGAAATGCAACGAACTTTACATAACCTGTTACTTCTTCAGAAGCAATGGTTCCCTTTACATCGGACAACTGATCATTTTTTTGTTTTCCCGAACAGCTCAATGAACTTAGTAAAACTACCCCAACAAAAATCAAATAACAGAATTCAACAAGTTTTCTATTTTCGATGTACATATTTTACATTGACTGGAATAAGTAATATTAAAGCTCTAAGTTAACCTGAACTTATGGTATTAGCAGGCTATAATATAAGGTATTGTACGAACCTTATACTTTAATGTATTAATGGCAATATGGAGTGGATGAATGGTATCAGCTTGCCGGGGTCTGACCCTTGATTTTGGCAGCAACAAATGTCATAAGATATGCTACCAGGATCAGGAGTACAATTACCGCACCGGTCTGACCACCAACAAAATCGGAAGAAACACCCATTATCAGAGGAAAAACAGCACCCCCAAAAACACCCATTATCATTAATCCTGAAACCTGATTATTAAATTGGGGTTTGTTTAAAAGGGCTTGTGAAAACATCACTGAGAAAATATTTGAATTACCAAGTCCAAACAGAGCAAGACCTGTATAGATTATAGTTTTATCGGAAGTAAACAGACATAAAATACCAATCAAAATCATAATAACACTTGTCATAAACACTTTTTTCAGGGAAAACCTGGCAAGGAATGCTGCTCCAAGCAGACATCCTGCAGTTCTGAAAATAAAATAGAAGCTTGTGGCAAAACCTGCATCGGCCAGACTGATATTGAGCCTCTCCATAAGTAATTTTGGAGCAGTTGTATTAATACCCACATCGAGACCAACATGAGTCATGATTCCTAAAAAAAGAAGAAGTATTGTACTGTCGCCAAGCAGGGAGAAGCAATCTTTAAATGAGGCGGCTTTTGTTTCAACATTCTTCTCTTCTACTTTGGTTAAAAACAGGTAAGCCAGAACAAAAACACATATCGTAAGGAAAACAGGGAAAATAATCATTCTCCAGTCGGAAAACCTGATAACCGCCCAGGCAGCAAAAATAGGGGCTACAAAAGATGCTATTGCTTTCACGAACTGCCCGAAAGTAAGGGTACTGGCAATTCTCTTCTCATCAACAATATTAGCAAGTAAAGGATTTAATGATACCTGCATCATTGTATTACCTATGCCCAATAATGTAAATGAAATAAGCATAGACGGAAATGAGTAACTAAGGATTGGAATCAGCAAAGCAGGAAGTGTAATCAGGAGACTGAGAAGGACAGTATTTTTCCTTCCTATTTTATTCATTAGCAATCCGGTAGGAACTGAAAGAACAAGAAACCAAAAGAAAACCATTGATGGTAACAGATTTGCCATAGTATCAGAAAGCTGAAAATCAGCTTTAACATAATTGGTGGCTATGCCTACAAGATCGACAAAACCCATGACAAAAAATCCTATTACAACCGGAAGTAATTTGGCAATGTTTATCTTTTGAGTGGTCATCTTGTTAAGGTTAAAGGTTAAAGGCTAAAGGCTAAAGACTAAAGGTTAAAGTTCAAAGTTTACATTAGAGGGAGTGCATGTTGCACCGATTTCCAGAAGTCATCATCGAGCAGGTACGCGCTTCCTAGGAGGGCGGCATCTTCTTTAAGCTTTGAGATTACTACTTCGCATGAACAATTCTCTTTTTTAAGGCGCGATTCAAAGACCTCACCAAACAGATAATAGGCATGCGAAATATTGCCGCCAATGACAAGTACCTCTGCATTGAACTTCTTAAGCCATGGAGCAAGAAAAGCAGCAGCACCGTCTCCGAACTCTGTAAACATGTCCATTACCTCTCCGTCAGTTGCAGCAAGATCAACAAGTTCTTTTACTCCTTTAAGTTCTTTGCCTTTAAGCTTTTTATACTGACCCACAAACCAACGTGTGGAAAAATAATCATCAGCAATTCCGTCCTTATAGGGAATATGGTAGATACAACCCAGCCTTGGAACCTCAGGTCCGTCTACAATAGGTATTTTATTGCATATAAATGCTGAGCCAAAACCAGTGCCAAAGGTAATTGAAAGCGATCTGTTCACACCTGATGCGCTACCTGCCCATGCCTCTCCTACTGCAAAAGAGGAGGCATCGTTCATAAACCTGATCAGAAATCCATCAGAGACATTGAGACTGCTGGAAATAGCATCAGTAATGTTGAAACCGTACAGATTTTCATACTTTGCCACACCTTTTATATAACTGATTCCTTTTACATAATCAAAAGGACCTGGCATAGCAAAACCTATTCCCTTAACTTTTTCCATTGGCACTTTACCAAGAACAGATGAGAGTGCTTCCGACCAAACTCCAATAATCTCAGCTGCAGATGCCTGATTATTTACCTCACGTTCAGTAAGGGTTTCGCGCATGATTTTTCCTGTTTCAAGGTCAACAGCAGCACAACTGATATGACTTCCACCGATATCAGTCCCTATTGCAATAGATTTCTTCATACAAAAGCTATTATGATCAGATCAAAACTCGTGTTAAAATTGACGTTGAAAATATTCAAATTTGTCGTTAATCCAAAATATATTCAAAATAAAACTATGGGCTTACAGAACATCCTGACATTTCTCATAACAAATGACATAAATTAGACTTAATTTCGTCAAATAAATAAATAATTTATCACATGGCTAAAATAACTAAAGAGGATGCACTTCTGTATCACAGCAGGGGTCGTCACGGGAAAATTGAAGTTATTCCGACAAAACCTTATAGTACCCAGACGGATCTTAGCCTGGCATATACTCCCGGGGTAGCATATCCATGTCTTGAGATAGAAAAAACACCGGAAGATGCGTATAAATATACTGCTAAAGGAAATCTTGTGGCAGTAATTTCAAACGGGACCGCAGTACTCGGACTTGGTGATATCGGAGCACTGGCAGGTAAACCTGTTATGGAGGGGAAAGGTCTTCTTTTCAAGATTTTTGCTGATGTAGATGTTTTTGACATTGAGGTCGACGAAAAAGA
>JFJP01000322.1_pt1 | contig 14238 bp, 14 predicted proteins | sample 431651 | NCBI WGS metagenome assembly JFJP01 (sample SAMN02602958, study PRJNA72255) | Microbial mat metagenome, whole genome shotgun sequencing project. | biome: fresh water; feature: sink hole; material: water; isolation source: purple microbial (photo- and chemosynthetic) mats found in... | reverse complement strand
ACCTTCCCCGAGGTGGCGCAACGCCTAGGGGCGTTCATGAATGAAGTCGCCGAACTAAGCGCCGATGGAGCATTCTCCGTGACCGCCTTCAACGCTGAGTTCGATCACCGGATGCTATCTGCGGAGTGGCTCCGCACTGGCCTAGACACGCCCGCGTGGCTGGAGTGTCGCGACAACTGGGGTGGGACCTCGAAGTGGATTGACCCGCTGGTCTGGTGTCGCGATGCCAATAAATACGCCAAAGGGGGGCACAGCTTGGCTAAGCAGCGGGAACGCCTGGGGATTGTCTCCGATGGCCAGGCACACCGGGCGCTCACGGATGTGCAGGACGCTGCCAGGGTGCTCAACTGGCTGACCAATGGGGGCCACGCCGCCCTGAAACAGTCCCATATAGCTGGTGCACCCTACGAGACTTTGGATAGCCTCCTTGCCTGGCAGGACGTGATGGCCGCCAGCCAAAGCCACAACCTCCAGGAATTTTTCTACAAGAAGAAGCGTTAACCCAACGCCACAACCAGAAACCACCTTCGATCCTCCACCAATAAAGGGAACTCGTTGAGTGCAGCACTAGAAGAAAACATCCAAAAATCAGCGGTGTTGATCCAACAAGCCGATGCCCTGGTGATTGCCGCTGGCGCTGGGATGGGCGTAGATTCTGGTCTGCCGGATTTCCGGGGCCAACATGGGTTCTGGAATGCCTATCCTGCCCTCGGGCGCGATCGAATCAATTTCACGAGCATTGCTTCACCCGAGGCATTCACCACAGCAGTTACCCGCGCCTGGGGGTTCTACGAACACCGCCTAGCCCTTTATCGGCGAACCGTGCCCCATGAGGGCTTCGCGCTGCTGCGACACTGGAGTGGCAAGATGCCGCGGCCCAGTGTCGTGTTTACGAGCAACGTCGATGGACAATTCCAGAAGGCAGGGTTCAATCCCGAGCGGATCCACGAGTGCCATGGATCAATCCATTTTCTTCAATGCCTGCATCCATGCAGCAACAACATCTGGCACTCGGATGAATTCGAGCCTCAGGTGGATCCAGACACATGCCGCCTCCTGAACACGCCGCCCACTTGCCCCCGGTGCGGTGGGCTGGCGAGGCCCAACATACTGATGTTCAACGACTGCTCCTGGCTGGATTCCCGAGAACGCCAGCAAAGCTCGGCAGTGGACCACTGCTTGCAACAGGCTGCCAACCCGGTGGTAATCGAATTGGGGGCAGGCACGGCCATTCCTTCCGTACGGAACTTCACTCAACGGGTTGTTCAATATCGAAATGGTCGCTTGATCCGGATCAATCCGACTGAGTCAGTCGTAAGCTCCACCGAAGACGTGGGCCTGCCTTTGACGGCCTTGCAGGGCCTCCGAGTTATCGCTGCGGCTCTCGGGGATGAATGGAATTTGCCACCGACCTGAACGGAAGAATCAGTTCGGTATTCCATGGCACCTCAATTGGGACCGGGCACCATCCGCTCCTGCTTCACCACGGTGGAGGTTCCCAGTCGCCACTCCACCAGAGCATAGCCGCAGGCGACATTGACCACCGTAGTCTGCCCACATTCAATCGCCCCGAAGGCTTCATGGACATGCCCACAAAGCACCAATCTCTCGGGCCACTCCTGCTCATACAGGTGCTGAAAGAGGGGCCTATGCCCAATGTGCTCGCCGTTGGATGTTCGGTCCAGAGAGCCGAGAGGCGGAACATGGGTGATGTAGATCCACGGGGAGGGATAATCCTGGAGTTGATCGAGAAGCTCTTGGGCTAGGTCCTCCTCCTCCCATTCGCGGCTCCAGCCCCATCCTCCGAATTCCACGGGGTTCCCCTCCAGACGCACCACGTGATCCTCGACCAAAGGATGCAGACGACGGAGCTCCGGGTCCTGGAAGCCTTCGATTTCATGGTTTCCCCGCACCAGCGTCGTAACGGCGAAATCACGGATAAAGGTCGACCGGTACACGCTCCAGAAGTTCCGCTGAGCCTCAAGGCGACTCTCCTTGCCCGAGATCATCCCAAAGTCCGGGAGAATGTCCCCGCAGAGCACCACCCAATCTGGACGAGTGTCATCGATGAGACTAGAGGCCTCCTGAAAGCCCTCACCGTGAAGATCTGCGAAAACGAGAATACGGAGAAGGTTGGGTTCCATATCCATATTCTACGGAGCTGATTGCGACATTGGCGGTCGTTCAACCATCTTCACAAAAGACGTCCCGTTGCTACCCCAAAAGCACATGGATCAAGCGACACATCGAGTCGTGTATACAACGCCATCCTGCTCCCTGGAGGTGTGCCTTGGTTAGAAGCAAGCGTCCCGAAAGGGTGTCCGACCCAAGCAGCCTCATACCCGGATTGGCTCAGGCAAACGCACCCAAGCCTATGGATCCCAAGATGCTAGTCGTCTACAACCCCAACCTTCAGGCAATCCAGATGGCTAACCGGGCTTACCTGCTGAGCCTCAATTTGCGGGAGGATGGCACGGGTCTCGCACGACTTTCGGAAGTAGCACCCGGGGGCACTACGACCCTTCTTGTGTGCGCCTTCAAACAAGTGCCCGACCAGGAGTGGGTCTTCAGCCTCGACACATGGACTGGGAGAGGTATCCCCCCGCGAGCCGCAGCAAGCGAATGGCTTCGAGAACGTCATGGTTTGGCTGAGAAAATTTGAACGGACTCCGGCGATTGCATACGGCCAACCGAGGCAAAACATTCAGGTAGGCTAGGGTCTCTGGCGACTCCAACGGCGCCCTCGCCTAGTCTTTTTCTTAGAACCCGATGCTCTTCCGCCGCCCTTCGGGCTTGGCCTCGCATTCCGCCGCCAACCGGGCCAGGAGTTCACTTGCGGTGGCCATCTTCCGAAGGCGGGACTGGCGCACCACGTTGGCGAAGTCTCCAGGCGTCAGGGTATTCAACTGTTTCAGAGGGCCCCGCGCACCTTCCGTAACCTGGATCCTCAGGCGGAGGGCGGCATCCTGGAACATCATCCAGGCCTGATCCGGCTTCAGGTAGTCGAAGTGGATCTTGAGGTCGAAGCGGCGCAGGGCCGCAGCATCCAGACTGCCCATGAGGTTTGTGGACGCGATGAAGATCCCCTCGTAGCCTTCCATCTGGGTGAGCATCTCGTTCACCTGAGAGATTTCCCAGCTCCGTTGGGCACCCTTGCGATCCTGCAGAAAGCTATCCGCCTCGTCTAGCAGCAGCACCGCCCGCTCTATGCGCGCTTCCTCAAACATCCGGGCCATGTTTTGTTCGGTCTCCCCAACCCATTTTGACTGGAGATCCGAAGCCCGCTTGATGAGCAGCGGCCGATCCAAGACGTCTGCCAAGTAGTGGCCAAATGCCGTTTTGCCAGTTCCAGGTGGACCAAAGAAGCAAAGCCGCCCATGCCCTTCGGCCTCCAACCCCTCTTTCAGGGTCGCCAAATCACAGTCCGTGTTAAGCAGCTCGGGGCGATACTCGGTCACGACCGCTGCCAAATTCCGTGGCTCGCGTGGCGAACCCATGGCTTCCAAGGTGTTGCCCATCACACGGGCAAGAGTGCCAGTGGCCTCGACCTCCGGGTTGGCCCTCTGGACAAATTTCACCACCTTGGCCGCCCGCTCCACCACGGCGGGGACTAGGCCTTCGTGCTCTGCCATGGAGGCCTTCCAGGATTCCTTGATGCCAAGTTCACCCAGGTAGCCATCCAACACCTTGGCCCGCACACTCCGGGGAGGAATACCGATCTCCAGCACATAGTCGAAACGTCGCATAAAGGCGCTGTCGATGGCCCAGGCGGCGTTGGTGATCCACACGGCAGGCACCGGGTTCTCTTCGAGGGTTTTATTGATCCAGCCTTTGATCCCGCTGTTGCTATGCCGTTCGACAGAAAATTCGTCGGTCTTACTGCGGAATACGTCCTCCGCCTCATCGAAGAGAATAAGGTTCTTGGATCCGTTTCCCAGGATGGATGTGGCCAGGCGGTAAGAACGAAAGCGGGTGTGACCCTGGAGAGCCTCCCCATCTTCGTCCTCAGTGGCGACTTCAAAAAGCGCACAGCCCAGGCGTTTTGCCAGCATCCGGACAAACTGAGTCTTCCCGGTGCCCGGAAGCCCCCAGATCAACACGTTGACCCCCTGCCGTCGCGCAGAAAGAGCCTCCCCCAGATAGGACTCCAGGATCGAGAGATCCTGGGCGAGATGGGGATAGTCCGAGTCCAGGAGACTCCCTGGTTGGGCCGCAACAAAATTCTGACGAAACAGGTGGAGTGGGTTCTCGTTTTTAACGCAAAGGTTGTCGGCCAACCCCCCGAGGATGGTCACCTTGCTTTCGAAGCTCCATCGGTTGCGTAGGTTAAAGGCGACCAAACCCGTGCGAACCAGGGTTCCCGAGCTCCGAAGAGCCTGTCGTATCTCTTTCGCGGAGTGCCCCAGAATGAGGGAAAAAAGCTGGTGGATCGTACCAAAGGAGAGGTTTCCCAGCGAACTGAGGGTTCGCTCTAGTATCGGATGTTGGGTCTGCAGTACCACTAGCTGGAGAATGTCCCGCTCGACGGTGGACAGGTTGAGCATGCTACCCACCCACATCACGTTGTGACCCAGGACAGTATTTGTGGGCAGCGTCGAAGCACGCCGCTCTGCCTGCTCTAATTTGGCGCGAAGACCTGCCCTGGCAGCCTCTGCAGAGAAGGGCTCCGCCTCCACGAAGCGGGATAGCCCCAGAAAAACCATTGCCTCATCGTCCACAACGCGACGATCCTCAATCAGGGTCCGGTGCCCCCCGAAGATGACCAGCACCCGCAGTACCCAGAGCCGAAGGATTCCGTCATAGCTGGCAGGAACGCTGTGGATCAGCGCACACCGGCCTCCCCTGAATCTTCGTGCCATTCAGAACACCTCCCGATAGCCAAACTATAGGGATGGTTATGCGACTTTGTGAGTCTCATGTAAGCCCGATTCCATCTGGTGGTGGTTCTGGGGCAAGAGAAGCAGGGCCGATTGTTATGCGACAAATTGTGTCCTGATGACCAAGGCATCCATGTAACATCGGATGCAACCCATCCCTGAAGGCTTAACCATGCCCCGCAAACCCGCAAATGATGCCACCCCCGTATCTGTGGACGAAGGCTCCGTGAAGCTGATCCTCGCCACACTGAGAGAGGCTGGTCCTGCCGGAGTGCTGAAACGGAGCCTCCGAGAAGCACTCGAAAGGGCCACCGAGGAACATGATTTTGCCCGTCTGCCCAGGACAGAGGATGATCGCAAACGCTGGTCCAAGGCGCTCGACAAAAAGGTGGAGCGTTGCCTGCGGAGCCTGCTGGAGGATGGAGCCAAAATCGAGCGTGCCCAGATGTCGGCAGGGCGATTGGCATGCTTCATCCTTAAAAAAGGACCCAAGTGGGACGAGCATGTCACTGGGGAAGCCCGACTGGCCTTGAAGCTCGCCACCCTGACCCTATCTCATTCCGGAACAGATTTGTGGCAGGAGAAACTGAACCTTATCGAGCAACTGGCCAGTAAGCACATGTCCAACAGGGATCGAATCCTGTTTGAACAGCTCGAGAAGGCTGTGAGGGTTTACGGCGGCGTGGAAGACTCCACCGTCACCGAAGAGGACATCCTCGAGAACCTCCTCAAGGGCATCCACACCAAGCGCCTCGTGGCCTTGGAGTACCAGAAGGCGGGCGCCACCCAGCCCACCGTCATCAACCTCGCACCCCAGGCCCTGACCCACGACCTCTTTTCGGGCGGTGCATACCTGCTGGCCTGGGATCCCAAAGCGTCGGCGCCCAAGCAATACCGGCTGAACCGAATCAATTCCGTGAAAGTCCTCAGGGAACCTGGGGTCATCACACAACCCGCCAAGATGCAGCGTGCCCTCGACTACCAAATTGGGGCTTGGGCCTGTGGAGATGAACCCTTCGAAGTCGTGGCCCGCATTCAGGGAGCGGGCTGGATTAGCTCACTCCAGGAAGCTCCACCTGCCCTGCGCGATTTTGAGAGCACTCCAGAAAAGGGGGGCAGAAGCCTGCTGATCCGATTCAAGGCGAACAAAGCGGAGGGCCCGATTCGGTGGCTCTTGCAGTTCGGATCCTGCGCGGAGGTGCTGGAACCCAAGTTCCTGCGTATACGGATGCGTGAAGAGCTGGATCAGGCCCTGCAAACGTACATCAACTGACACCTGCAGAGTTTTTCGCACCAAGAGGCCCCCTATGCTGTACTCGCTTGAAAATCGTCTTGTTATCGGCGTGGCTTCCAGTGCCATGTTCGATCTTTCTGAATCTGACGCGGTCTACCGAAGTAAGGAGAAGCTGAATACCGCCGCTACCAGGAGGCGAACCTGAATGTCCCCTTGGCCAAGAGCATTGCCTTCTCCTTTGTGCGGTGCCTGCTCTCCTGGATGCCTCTCTTTGATGAAGTCGGACAAAGGGTTCACAGGCATTTCACACAGGCAGAATCGATTCAACAACGAGGACAGAAATGGACCCAATGATTGCTCTGACACAAATCAAAAGTGTGCTGAAGCGAATTGACGCCGTGGCCTTGGACATCCAATCGGGCGCGCTGGCCTTTGCTGCCATCGATGCCTTTGAGTTGGGCGAACTGCTAGGGTTGAGCTGGGAGAATGGTCCTGCTGAATGGTCCTACCAGTATCTGGCCGCCAAGACCTCACTATCTTGCGCGGGCTTCGATCAGCCCTATGCCGAGAATCTTCACCTACTCGGCAACCAGGTAACCGCTGAGCGCTTCACGGAACTCCAGGCTATGGCCTCTGACCTTTCCGCTTCCAAAATTGGACTCGACCTTTCTCTCACCCCAGATGAAATCGCCTTTATTGAAGAAAGGTTTGCCGAGGAAAGGGCCTATGACAATCAGACCATTGGCCTCGCCCGAACCGAACTGATTGCCGCGAACGGATTCGCCCTTCACTTCGAGGCCTTGGTGGGCGACTCCGGGGATATCGAAGGAACCAAAGGGCCCTATCAGTACCTCCGCGGCGAATTTCTAAATACCTCGGAGTGGATCGAAGTCTGAAGGGTCCGATTCAGGCGGCCAGACGTGAGCCCCTGTCTGGCCTTCGGTCATTTGCTGTTCGCAGTCATGTACCAAAATTCCGGCCATTCGGCACATCGGGTTGAAACGTGGATTTGGAACATTGATACACAAATCGGCGCATCGGGTTGACAAACCTGCCAATCAGACGCAACATTGCAGAACCGATTGGAGATCCCGTGAAGGTTTCAGTCACCGTAGATGAACTGATTGCGGCCTTCGGCCCGAGGATCCTGTCGATGCCTTCGACCAAACCCCGGGATCCAGCGGAACGCGACATCCTTCGGAGGTTGGGGGACCCCAATGTGGGACGCGAACAAGACGAGTTCGTTCGCTCAGCAGGGGAACGGCCCACCGCAGAAAACGCCCGGAGGCCCCGATGAAACCGGGAGGGCTCACCCCGGAAGATGTTCCATCGGATGCCACCAAGAAAGACCCCGACCCCAAGCCTGCATCCCCAAAGGTGCCCACTTCCTACCCAATTCGCGTTCCGGAACGACTGCTGAACGCATTCCGCGAACTCAAGGCGGATCCCGTGCTCAGCGGTGGTGCTGCCGTGCAGGTTTGGACGGGGCGTTCCGATGGACTGTTTGCGACTGGTGACCTCGATTTCATAACCCACCTGTTCGTGCGTGACCTCGTCAATGTTGGAATCGAAGTGGAGGATTCCGGTCGGCATGTGGTCGTGGATGGTGTTGCCGTGGAATTCCCGACGGGGCCTCTGGCTATTGGGGAGCTTTATCTGGATGCAAGGTCCGACACGGTGCCTGTCCGAACCCTGGATGGCGGCACTATCCGATGCATCCGTCCAGAAGCCTGTGCGCTCGACCGCCTTGCCCTGGCTGCGGGATGGCGCATTGCGGAAGCCTTCTTGCAGGCAGCAGCGGTGGTGGCAACTCAAGCCGGGGATCCCGCATGGGACCAAGATTGGATGGATCAAAGTGCCGCCAAGGCCGGCCTGGTCCGAATCTGGTCATTCCTGAAGACTGTCCTTGAGGGTGGCCAGCTTTCCGGCGATGTCGTTGATCAGGCCCTGGACATAGGGTTGGACCCGTAGCCATATGCCTCCTATGGCGTTGCCCGATTTTCTCAACCTTCCAGGGTTGAGGACGGTGTCCTTCCAAGAAGAAGGTGGGCATTACCACGTCCTGGCAGAGGGGCTGACAACTCCTGAACGATGTTCACGATGCGGCCACGATGGCCTCTATGCACACGGATCGCGACCACAGGCATACGCCGATGTGCCACATCACGGAAACGTTTCCGTGATCCATGTAGATCGCAAGCGTGTTCGCTGCCGGGCATGCGGTGGGATCACGCTCCAGTCCCTGCCGGACATGGCGGAAGCCCACATGATGACCCGGCGCCTAGTGGCGAAGGTGGAACGCGATGGGCTTCAGCGGACGTTCTCCGAGGTCGCCCGTGAGATTGGCATCCACGAGCGGACGGTTCGACGGATCATCGCCGATCATATCCGCTGCCTGGAAGGCCAGCATCGGTTCGAGACGCCGCGCTGGCTAGGCCTGGACGAGATCCACATTATCCGGCGCAGTCGGGCCGTCATCGCCAACGTGGAGGAGCATTGCATGGTGGACATGCTGCCCACCCGCCAAAAGCAGGCTGTTGGGGTGTATATCCAGGGCATGGCGAACCGCAGCCGGATCGAATTGGTGTGCATGGACATGTGGGTACCCTACCGTGACATCGCAAGGGAACTGCTGCCGCACGCCGAGGTTGTGGTCGACAAGTTTCACGTGGTTCGCATGGCCGCGGCGGCGCTGGAAACGGTCCGCAAGCGGATCCGGTCGGACCTTTCGACCAAAAGGCGGCTACGCCTGAAGGATGACCGGTTCCTGCTGTTGCGCAGGGTCCGGGACCTTGCCCCTCAACAACTGGACAGAATCGCGGCATGGACGGATGAATTCCCGGACCTGGGGGTAGCCTGGAACGCGAAGGAAGCCTTCTGCGACATTTGGGATTCCAGACTGACCCCAGCCCAAGCCAAGGCCGAATACGCCGGATGGGTGTCCAGCTTGGCCCCTTTGGCCACTGAGTCCTTCCGCCCACTGCTGACCGCCCTGAGCAACTGGGAAGCCGAAGCCTTCGCCTCCTTCCAGCACCCCGTGACGAACGCCTACACGGAAGCCCTGAACGGGGTGATCCGGGTCGTGAACCGCGTGGGACGCGGATACAGCTTCGAGGTGCTTCGGGCGAAGATGCTGTTCGCTCATGGTCAGCACACCAAGCGCGGGGTATCCATCATCCGCGAACGCCCGGAGCTTGGCGAAAGGGTAGCTGGCTTCCTTGGATCCCGCGACCACCCCCATCAGCCACCGATGCGACCACCTGAGGTGACGGAATTAGGGGTGCCGCTATCCGTGCTTGCCGACCTCATTGAACAGGAAGTGGTCTGAAACCAATTTCAACCAAATGCCCCACTAACAGCAGGGACCGACCAGATGGCCTATTCAACCCGATGTGCCGAATGGCCGAAATTCCAAACGTCTCAGCAGCGGAGGGAGCATATGCGAGAAGGCGCCTGGATCAATGGAGCGACAAAGGCATATGCTTGGATCACAGAACATGCCTCCTGGATCAAAGTCCCTGAGAACGCCCGTAAGCTGGAAATGCCCGAGGAGGCGATCCAACGGCTGATAGGGATGCCCTGGGATTTCAATGGGCCGGGACGGTTATCCATCCTCCTCGTCGCAATGGATCAGGGTTTCATTCGGGTTCGCGGTCATGGCGCCTACTGCACCTTTGAGCACACGCTCCCGCAGGCAAACGCTATCTGGGCATCGCTCCCCTTCATGGCCGAGAATTTCGGTCCATTGAGCTACTGTCGCTTCACAAACCTTGAGTCCACGGAGACCCTTGAAATCAGCTACACCGACCTCAAGTTGGCCCTCGATCGCGGTGAATACTCACCCTGAAGCTCGCGCCGTCAGAATAAAAGCACCAAGTCCGCTGTCGATATCGTGCGAGTGGCCCTTTGCTTCGTGGTGAATCTTCTCGGACGGCTGTACGGTCACGGAATCGTTTGGCCGGAGCGACATTATCGACATTCTATGTCGCTCATTGCAGCCGATAGTATCCCTCGGAGCAACCATGAACCCACTGGAACCCGAGCATCCACCTGAGCCTCCCCAGCGTTGCTCCGCCGATCTCACCCACCTCAAGGCGCGGCTTTTCCGGGCGCGGGCAACTCTGGTGGAGGCCAGCCCCTTTCTGGGCAGCCTCGTGCTCAAGGTGCCCCTGCTCATCACGGAAGATCCCCGAGTGGACACGGCCTCCGTGGATGGGCAGGGAATCTGCTATTTCAGCAAGGACTTCCTGGAGGCTCTGGACCTGCCTGCCCTGCGCTCGGTTCTGCTCCACGAAACCCTGCACCTGGCACTGGAGGCATTTCCCCGCTGTGGGGCTCGCAAACCCCTGCGCTGGAACATTGCACACGATTTCGCCATCAATCAGCTCATCAATGAGAGCGACTTCAGGCTCGACTTTCTCGACCTTCCCAAAACGTTCAAGCCCTTGCTGGCCCCACGCTTCAAAGGCCTGGCTGCGGAAGAGATCTACGAGGATCTCCCAAAGGATCTCGGCGAATTAGGCCTTGGGGACAAGGACTGCCTCCGGGATGCCATCGAACATATGAACCGCAACGAGAAGGCCTCCTTGGGCAAGGCCATCTTTCACGAATTCGACCTGGGCAAGTTGAATGCGGAGGAGCAGGCAGCCACAAGATCCGCCCTGGAGCGCATCCCAGAGCGCATCCGAGGTGAGCTGCCCCCTTCCCTGGCGGAAGCAGGAGCACCCACCATCGACCGGCTGCGCACCCTTTTTCCGCTGGTGTTCGGGCCCGGTGGAACTTGCGGCGATCTCTGGTTCGACGCCTGGGGCGCGCTTACAGAAGCCGAGCAGGACGCCCTGCGCGACTCCTGGCGGGAAAAACTCCTGGAAGCCGCCGAGCAGGCACTCCAGGGAGACAAGGGCATCGGGAACCTCCCGGGCTGGGCCCAGAAGCTCCTGGGCCCGCTCCTGAACCCTCAGATCCCTTGGCAGGTGAAGCTGGCCCAGAAAATTCACGGCCATCTCCAGGGTCGGCGCCGTACCTTCGCTCGGCCCGGACGGCGCTCCCAGGCCGTAGGCGCAGTGCTGCCCGGCCCGATCAAAGATAAAGGTCCCGTGGGCGTTTTCGTGGATGTCTCAGGCAGCGTGAGTCCCGATGAACTCGGCGCTTTCATGGGCGAACTGGTGGGAATTCTCCAGAATGCCGACCTCCCGGTGCGCTTGATCACCTGGGATGGTGCGGTGCAGGAGGATCTCTTCTTAGAACGTCCCGAGGAGGTCAGCGAGGCCATCGCCCGGCGGGATCTTGAGTTCAAGGGCGGCGGCGGCACCAACCCTTACTGCGTTATCGAGCACCTGGAGTCGCCCCTGTCCCAGGAGCAACCTCCCGTGAGCTTTGGCGTCCTTCTCACCGATGGGTATGTGCCGTGGCCCGAACCAGCGGCGTGGCCCATCGATCTCTTGGTCGTGTGCAGCGGCATCCTGCCGGACCCCAAACTCGCTTACGACGCCATTCTTCTTGATCTCGGAGCCCACCATGGCTGAAAAAATCCAACCCGCCTACCTCCCCCAGATCCGGCCCAACGACCTGCCGGACCTGGCGGTGGCCATGGCCCACAGTGGCCTTGCCCTGATGCTGTACGGCAGCCCAGGCATCGGCAAGACCGCCCTCTTTCAAGCGCTGGGGGATGAGCCCCGGTTGGTGGCCTGGGCCTCCGAGCAGTGCGACCAGACACTCGAGGCCCTGCCTGTGGTCACCCTGAGCGCGCCGGAACTCAACGTGGAGGACCTCTTGGGTGTGCCCACAGTGGAGGAACTGGTGCGCCGCCTCCCAGATGGTAGCGACCGAAAATTCAAAGTGACCCGCTGGGCCACCCCCGCCGTGTTGGATCCCACTCGGCCCTTCGTGCTCTTTATTGATGAACCCAACCGCTGCGAACCCTCCGTTCGCAACGCCCTTTTCCAGCTCATCACCGGGCGCACCACCTCTGGAGGTTTCTGTCTGCCCAAGGGATCGATTGTCTGCATGGCGGGCAATCGTCTGGAGGATCGCGCGGGTGTACGCAGCATGGATACAGCCTTCAGCAACCGCTGTGCCCACTTCGAACTCCTGGTGGACCCAGAGGCATGGCTGGACTGGGCTATCCACCAACCAGGGTTTTCCCCCATCATCCGGGCCTTTCTCGCCCGTCATCCCGGCTACCTTAGCCGTTTCGACCCCGCCAGCCCTAGCCCCCAGCAGCCCACACCCCGCACCTGGGCCGGCGCCGGTTTCGCCCTGCCCAAAAGCCCTGAGGCCCTGCACGGTCAGCTCATGCAAGGCATCGTTGGCGTCGAGGCGGCCCAGCTCTTTCGCAGCTTCCAGAATCATGCGGATGTTGTGCCTGATGTGGCCCATCTCCTGGACAACCCCCAGGGCGTCAAAGTACCCAGCGAAGGACAGCTCGATCAGGCGTGGATCCTAGCCACCGCCTTGGGTGACCATCTGGTCACCCCTTCCAAGGCCCCGATGGGGCAGCGCGACCCCCTGGGCCACGCCGTTGGCGTCGTCATGGCCCGACTCGCCGGAGCCGGCTTCGAGGAAGTGGCGATCTTCTCCCTGCGCCGCGCCTGGCGCAACGCCGAAAAACACCGCCGAAGCGGTGGTGCCGCGGGTAGCCTGCGGTTTTTCAGCGCCGTGCAGACCCTGAGCGAGACGCCCTCGTTCCAGCGGTTTCTGGAGGCCATGCAGCAGGAGAGTGCGGCATGAGGCCAATCTCCAAGACTCAAGGGGACTCGAGCCGAGTCATTACCTCTGATGGTAGACATCGCGACAGGTAATGTCGCACTACCCGCGCCACACTTTTCTCATGGCAATCACCCGCTCTCCAGCCGTTTGGAACTACGGCGAAGCCTTCAAGAACGGCAAGCTTTATTGCTTCTCACCCAGGCGCATCCTGGTGGCCCGGCCTTGGCCCAATCTTTTGGCCTGGGTGAAAACGCCATGCCGTCCCTGGCGTCCCACCTGTCGGGCAGCCGATCGCGAGATCATGCCTGGCCTCTTTCCTCCTGGGACCGAACCCGTTCTCCTGGAACCAGAGGGCCCCCTGGCCCCACTCGGGGAAGAGGATGAGCGCATCAACCGCGAGATTGCCCGTCGCCATGGGGTCTACGTGGCCTTTTTCGATGCGATCCCCGAGGCCGAGCGTTTGGAGGTGCTGCGTTTCAAGGAGCGGCGCTGGTACCTCCTGAATTTGTTTGCCCGCTGCCCCGGCGGGCTGGATCTGAGCCGCTCCAATCCGGCCATGGCCATGGCCCTGGCCTGCAACCGGGCCTTCCATCACCCAGGGGTTCAGCGCCCCTACCGGGCCGCCCGGAGCCTCCTGCCGAAATCCCAGCGGGACATCCTGGCCTGGCTGGGTTTCCCCCCCACCGAGGCGGTAAGGCGCATGCTGCGCAAGATTCCCCCTCGGGCGCTCACCGTGACGCGCCTCCTGACCCTCCGCAAGCGCCTAGAGGACCCCGCTCTCCAAAGGCTTTTGGCCCATCTGCCAGTCCTCCATGAAGGCATCCTCCAGGTGGTGAACGTGCCCCGCTACCGGCCCTTAGCCACAGCGGCCTTCCTGGGCGACCTCGCCAAAAATGACCCCAACCTGGATTGGCATGCCCTGCTCGCCCAGCCCCTCTGGGAAACGGAGGCCAGTTGCAGGCTTCTGGAGGAACCCTTCGAGCTGCCCCCCCTCCGCTCGCTGGATGCCTTTTTTGACTATCACCAAGCCGTGACGGCTCCGATCGGGGAGGCCTATGCCCACCGATTCAACCCGCATCTGCCCCCACCGCCCTTCCCCGGCGTGCCCGGCATCGCGCCCATCACCACCACCGTTGAGCTCTTTCGGGAAGGGGGCGAGATGGAGCACTGCGTGGCTTCCCATCTCCTGGGAATCCAGGGGGGCCGTGAAGCAATCTACCGGGTGACCCACCCCATCCGAGCCACCCTCTCGATTCGGAATTCCCAGGCAGGGTGGCGGCTCGGGCAAATATCCGGCCATCAGAATGCGAAGGTACCCCAAGAGATCACAGCCGACCTGCTTCGTAGACTGCTCGGATCGGGCAAGGCCCCCCCGAGCCTGGATGAGTGACCACCGGGCCCCGAAGAGGATCTGAATCC
>JFJP01039191.1_pt1 | contig 14239 bp, 13 predicted proteins | sample 431651 | NCBI WGS metagenome assembly JFJP01 (sample SAMN02602958, study PRJNA72255) | Microbial mat metagenome, whole genome shotgun sequencing project. | biome: fresh water; feature: sink hole; material: water; isolation source: purple microbial (photo- and chemosynthetic) mats found in... | reverse complement strand
TACCAGTATCAACATCCATGGTTGTGGCTACGATAAAGAAAATAAGCAGCAGGAAAGCGATATCCGCCATCGAGCCAGCATTAATTTCTGGAACAGCTCTTTTTGCCATTTTATATATAGTATTAACCGGTTAAAATTAAAATCCGGTATAAATTATTATTTGAAATATTTTGCAATTTCTGCGTAAACAATAGATAATAAAGCAAGCCCGAGAATAAAATAATTGAAAATAAGCCCAGTATCAATTAATTTCAATATGCCGGGGTCCGAATTATCTGTTCCAGTATATCCAATGATTTCAACTGTTTCACCTGATGATAACAGATATGAGACTCCGATCAGAGTAGCAACACCAATCAGGACCAGCAAACTTCTTATCAGATTTGCCGGATGAACAATTGCATAAACCAATGGGAAAACAACAGCAGTAATTGCAGCAATAAGAAGTAATATATATCCCCATATAATGGCTATATCCATCTTATAATAGACAAGCCTTTCGACAAAATTAAAGCTAACTTCCTCAGCTGCAACCGGAACTACAGTTTCCTCTTTGGCCGGAACATTTTCGAATGAAGCTGAATCAGACTGACCGGAAAGGGAATCAGCACTTTGCAAATCCATTACAACATTTGAACCCGTAGTATTTGCAACAGGATTTTCAATCTTCTGTAACTTTGCCTGATATTTTTCTGTGTTTACAAGGGAATCCCCAAAGTAAAACAGTATCAGAATGGGAATAGTAATTCCCACTACAACGTACAGAACAAATGACGCTATTTTTGAGAATGACATAATTCTTTATTTTTTAAGATTGTGTTTTACAAGAAGGTCCATGAAGGAAATTGATGCATCTTCCATTTTATTGGTAATTGAATCTATTTTCGCAACAATGGTATTGTAGAAAAGCTGCAGAATAATAGCAACGATAAGTCCGAATACGGTTGTAATAAGTGCGATTTTGATACCACCGGCAACCAAGGTTGGGGACACGTCACCTGCAATCTGAATATTGTCAAAAGCAACGATCATACCAATAACTGTTCCAAGGAACCCGAGCATAGGTGCCAATGCAATAAAGAGTGCAATCCAACTCAAGCCTCTTTCAAGCAAACCCATTTGAACACCACCATAGGAAATAATCGATTTTTCAACGATATCCAAACCTTGTCCTTCCCTATCAAGTCCCTGATAAAAAATACTTGCCAAAGGTCCGCGGGTATTACGGCAAAGTTCTTTTGCTGCATCAACTCCGCCTGTTTCTAAGGCACCTTCAACGCTCTTAAGCAGTTTTGTTGTGTTTGTGGTTGCAAGATTCAGGTAGATTACCCTTTCCAAGGCAAGTGCGAGTCCGAAAATGAGACAAAGAAGGATAGAACTCATAAAACCGGCACCACCCTCAATAAATTTTGTTTTTACCTGATAATGCATTACTCCTAATCCACCTTCACTCTTTTCTTCATCAACAACGGGAGTCGCCTCATCAACTGGAGCGGTTGCTATCTGTGAACTGTCTGCTGTTGCTTCAACCTCAGATGTTGTAGAATCGGTAATATCCTGGGCTACTGCCACAAAAGACGCTCCCATCATTAGCATCCCGAAAACTGCTATAAGTGCAAATAACTTTTTCATGGTTTGATGTTTGTTTAATTTTTAGTTTTAAGTAACAAATATTAGTCTTTAAAAATATTAGCTTTTATAATTTTATCAAAATTAATCACTTAGTAATTCAGCATTTTCAACAAAAACTTTCGCAAGATACAATTTATTCTTTTTTATTTTAAAACTTCTTTCCAACTTATTTTGTGAAATTAAATTTATTTTAGGTTTGCGGGCTTATCATCAAAACTGAAGTGTGGCCGGAAACCTCGGAATCGTTTTTGAAACCCCTGCTTTCGTCAATCGTTAGCACCCCAAGACAAAGTATTTTCAAGAAATGTGCAATCCAGTTTATAGCCTCTGCCATAATAATTATTCCATAAAGAATCTCCTTCGCATAAATGCTTCGGAGATTGAGAGCGGAGAGAGGGGGATTCGAACCCCCGGAACCCTTTTGAGGTTCACACGCTTTCCAGGCGTGCCAGTTAAACCACTCCTGCATCTCTCCCTTAAATCGAACCTTTGGATTCTGTTTTACAGACCCCCTGATTCTCTAATCAGGTCCTCTTTTCCAAAAAAATTTCGGGCCGCAAATTAGTAAAAAAAATAGAACATTACCTACTATGGCAAAGTAATTTCACCACGGATGGAACTATTTAAAAGCAATATAAGCTCTTCATGCGGAAAGTTCTGTCCAAGAAGGAGCATCATTTTTGTGGTTGCAGCCTCGGTTGTGATATCGTAACCACTGATCACGCCGGCTTCAGAAAGCTTTCGGCTGGTTTCATACCTGCCGAGTTCAACACTCCCTGTACTGCATTGTGTAACGTCCAAAACAATTATCCCATTTTCGATAGCTTTCCTTATTCTTTTAACAAACCACTCATCCGCAGGGGCATTTCCCGAGCCAAAAGTTTCAAGAATTACTGCCTTCAAGCCCTTAATTCCCAAAATTGAATCGATAAAAGCCCTGTTCATCCCCGGAAACAATTTGAGAATCGCTATATGATTATCAAACTTCGTTTTAACGCTCAGCGTTTTACCGTCTTCCGGATATAAAATATCCTCTGTATTATACTTTATGTGAACGCCCACCTTTGCGAGTGCAGGGTAATTGGCCGATTGAAAGGCGTTGAAATTATCGGCATTTATCTTTGTGGTTCGATTACCCCGGTATAATCTGTTTTCAAAGTAAATGCACACTTCCGGAACGATCGGTTTTCCGTTTTCCTTTGCTGCCGCTATCTCAAGGGAAGTAATGATATTTTCCTTGCCGTCGGTGCGCAATACTCCGATGGGCAGCTGAGATCCGGTAAAGATAACCGGCTTTGCCAGATTCTCGAGCATGAAACTCATTGCTGAAGCGGAATATGCCATTGTATCAGTACCGTGCAGCACTACAAATCCATCGAATTCGTCATAGTTGGAAGCAATAATCTCCGCGATCTTAATCCAAATTTCAGGCCCAATATCGGAAGAATCCATTGGTGGGTCGAAAGATATTGCCTGCAAATGGAAGCCAAACTTCTTGATTTCAGGTACCTGGTCTGAAATCAGCTCAAAATTCAAGGGAAGAAGTGAACCGGTAAGGGGATTAAGTACCATCCCTATGGTTCCGCCGGTATAAATTATCAGAATCGAGGTTTGCTTGTCGTTCATGTTAACTCCTTTTAAATAGTTCGCTGGCATTTGTACTTGTTATCTCGGCAAGCTGATCTGGTGAAACCAGAAGCAGTTTTGCAAGAAACTCATTAATATATATAAGGTGCGAACTTTCGTTTCTGCCTCCCCGTTTAGGAACAGGCGACAAATAAGGGGAATCGGTCTCAAGGAGAATTCTGTTTAGGGGGATTTGATTCACAACCTTATCAATACCGGCGTTTTTAAAAGTAACAATGCCATTGATTCCCAGATAGAAATCATAGTTTAGAATTTTAGAGGCTTCTGCCAATCCCCCGGTAAAACTATGGAAAACTCCACGCAGGCCTGAGCCAGCATGCTTGTCGAGAATATTGAAAATTTCCTGAAATGAGTTACGGGCATGAATAACTATGGGGAGATTCAATTCTTTGGCCAGCAGAATCTGTTTTTCGAATGCATCCTGCTGCTGAGGGAAAAATGTCTTGTCCCAATAAAGATCGATTCCTATTTCGCCAATGGCAATAAAGCCTCCCTTCAAGGCGTGTTCTCTGATAATTTCAAGCTCGTCAAGGTAGTTTTCCTTTACCGAACCGGGATGCAGTCCTATCATAGGAAACATGACCTCCGGATAGTTTCGGCAGAGCTGCATCATTCCTTCAATGGTTCCGGAATCGATGTTGGGCAGGAACATCTTTTCGATCCCCGCATCCAGTGCGTTTTGGACCACCTTTTCCCTGTCGGCATCAAATTCCCGCAGGTAGAGGTGTGTATGTGTATCGGTAAGCGCCACTTAGGTATTATAAAGTATTTGCAGGACTACTCCCCTGTTGTTGGAACAGTTCCTTGAAAATTCCAGGAATTCCTTCCTGAAAATGTGCAGCAAATGTATAAAAAAAAGGGGCTTGCAAGCCCCTTCATTTCATACTGTTGAACATAAGAATCAAACAATTCCCTGTGCCATCATAGCATCAGCCACCTTGACAAAACCTCCGATGTTGGCTCCTTTTATGTAATTTACATACCCACCGTTTTCAGTGCCGTATTTAACACAGGTTTGGTGGATATTCTGCATAATGGTATGCAAACGAGTGTCGACCTCCTCTCTGGACCATGGGAGTCGCATGGAATTCTGAGTCATTTCAAGCCCTGAAACGGCAACTCCGCCGGCATTGGCAGCTTTGCCGGGACCATAAAGAATCCTTTCGCGAAGGTAAACCTCGATTGCGCCGGGTGAGGAAGGCATATTTGCCCCCTCAGAGACGAGCTTGCATCCGTTTTTTATCAGTGCAAGGGCATCCTCTTTCTGCACTTCATTTTCGGTTGCTGATGGGAATGCGGCATCGCATTTAATGTTCCATGGGCGCTGACCTTCAAAATACTCAACTCCGAAATTCTCAGCATATTCGGATATCCGACCGCGACGAATATTTTTGAGCTCCATCACATAAGCCAGTTTCTCATCATCAATACCTGCCGGATCGTAAACAAAACCTGCCGAGTCGCTTAATGTCAACACCTTTGCTCCCAGCTGGTTGAGTTTCTGCACTGTAAATTGGGCAACATTTCCCGATCCGGATACTACTGCGGTTTTGCCTTTAAGGCTTTCACCTCTTGTTTTAAGCATCTCTTCGGCAAAATAAACATTTCCATAGCCTGTTGCTTCCGGCCGGATCAAGCTTCCTCCCCATTCAATCCCCTTGCCTGTCAACACCCCGGTAAACTCGTTTCTGATCCTTTTATATTGCCCAAACATATAACCGATCTCACGGCCACCAACGCCTATGTCGCCTGCCGGCACATCGGTGTTCGGACCTATATGCTTGCACAATTCTGTCATGAAACTCTGGCAAAAACGCATTACTTCGTTATCCGATTTTCCTTTGGGATCGAAGTCAGATCCACCTTTCCCGCCACCCATGGGCAATGTGGTGAGACTGTTCTTAAAAACCTGCTCAAAGGCCAGGAATTTGAGTATACCCAGATTTACGGTCGGGTGAAACCTCAACCCACCTTTGTACGGGCCGATAGCGCTGTTCATCTCAATGCGGAATCCACGGTTCACCTCAACCTCTCCCTTGTCGTTCATCCATGGAACGCGGAAAATTATTATTCGTTCGGGTTCAGCAATCCTTTCCAGAATCTTTGCGAATTTATATCTGGGATTTTCCTCAATGAAAGGGATCAATGATTCAGACACTTCCATAACTGCCTGATGAAATTCGGGTTCGGCAGGATTTTTCACTTTAATCTTTGCCATAAATTGTTCAACTCGGGGGTCCATAGGGGAATAAATTTAGGTTAGTTTGGTTCATCTTCAGAATTAACAAATTTATCAAATTATAATATGAAATTGTTACTTTTGGAATGAAATTTCATGCAATTAGTTTATTTTTTGTGCCTTTTTGTATAAAATCGCCAAAAAATCAAGGCGATCTTCTCAAATAACAAAAAACTTACAATCCATTTTTTAGAGGTTTCAGATCAGTCTGTAACAGTTCCCTGGAAGCACGTTTACAAGCGCTTTAAACTCCATGTTCAGGAGGGTGGCGGAAACCTTACTTACCGGCATACCTGTGCGTAGGCTTATGATATCCGGGCAAAGCCTTTCCTCCTTTTTCAACTCATCCACAATTTTTTGTTCATCCTCATTAAGCTCTGTAAAAAGACTTGCTTGCCGTGGCTGCACTTTTGTGTCTTTCCGATCCCATCCCAGGAGGTACTCGATATCGGCACATCCTGAAACGAGTGCGGCCTTGTTATCTCTAATGAGCATATTGCAACCTTCCGACATCGTGTCGCTTGCTCTGCCGGGAAGGGCAAGAACATCGCGGTTATACGACAGTGCAAGGTCGGCAGTGATCAAGGCCCCTCCCTTTTTGCCTGACTCAATTACCAGGGTCGCATCCGAAAGTCCGGCAATAATGCGGTTGCGTTTGAGGAAATTATTCCTTTCAGGATTGTCGCCCGTACAAAAATCGGTAAGCAGGGCTCCACTCTCAATAATTTTGGCCGCCAGATTTTTATGGGCAAAGGGATATAAAGTATGAAGCCCATGAGCTAAAACGGCCACCGTTTCCTGCCCGTTTTGTAGGGCTGCCATGTGCGCCTGCGCATCTACCCCATAAGCAAGTCCGCTAACAATAAGCACTTTATGATTGTTCTCCGTGAGGTCCCGGATAATTTTCCGGCATTGCTCGGATCCATATTCCGTGGCATTACGTGTACCCACGATGCTCAAAGCTTTGCCGGGGTTTAATACGTTTGTTCCTTTCAAATACAGGACCAGAGGTGCGTCGGGGCACTGTTTCAATCGCTCGGGGTATTCTCTATCGTACAAGGTAAGTGCACTTACCTGGTTTTTCCCAATATAGAGCAACTCACGATCGGCCTGGATCAGCACCTGATCGGGCTTAACAGAGCCGGCAAGAAAGCTCCCGATTCCGGGGATTTTCTGGAGATTTGATTTTTTCTCGCTGAACACGGCTCTTGCTGAGCCTGTATATGCAATTAATTTTCTTGCAGTTATGCTTCCAACTGACGGAATTAAGGTAAGGGCTATCAGAAACCGCAGGTCTTCTTTGTCCATGGAACTTTTCTTTCCCCTTAATGACGGAAAAACGAAAATCTCACACAGTCAATAGGCTAATAATTTGTCGATAATAAGAAATTTCTCTCTACACGCCTAAAAACAGTCGGTTGCGGAATCATTCCGATTATTCACAATAATTGAGAACTGCTATTTCTGCTGTGGCACAATGTTTCAGCACTCAATTCCGGGTATAGTCAAATTTCTTTTTTGCATGAAGATTAAGGCTTGCTTTAATCTTTTCACGATCCAGGCGGCTCACCGCCGATAGACTTACTCCCGGATATTTGGCAATACCGGATTTGTATTTCCCATGCAGATAGAGCACCTCACCACGGCCAAAGAAGAACTTCTCGACTTCCCAGGAAAAGAAACTCTGCTTTGGAATTTCAATTGAGTTTTTCTTCCGGTTAAAGATCCGGGTTGGATAATATCTGAGGATTATCTTGTCGCCGTTATCGGTAAAATATACAAAATTTGGTTTCAACAGTATATTATAAACTATAAGGCCAACATACAAAACCAATAAGGCTAAAAGATACCATAGCTTGTCGATTCCAAAAACCGGTGATTTGAAATAATCGGTAAACCCGAAAGTAATTACCAGAAGAGTAAGAGCAATGGTAGTTAAAAACTTTCTAAGCCAAATCTGAAAAGTATTTTTACGGTTGTCTAATTTCATATTGAAGTTTTTTGTTGTTTACGTCTTTTGAGCTCTTTTACAATAAAAGCCAACTCGCGACCTGTCTGACCCGAAACGGAACTGTTCTCCTCAACCCTTCTCAACAAATAGGGAAGCACATGTTTAACAGGCCCATAAGGTACATATTTTGCTACATTATACCCGTGTAACGCAAGGTTAAAACTTATGTGGTCGCTCATCCCGTAGAGTTGCGAAAACCAGATTCTTGAGTCGTCGGGCTTTAATCCTTTCTGCTTCATCAGCTCCATAAGGAAGAAAGAGCTAGCCTCATTATGCGTTCCGTTAAACACAGATATACGATCAATGTTTTCCACTGAAAATTTCAGGGCCTCGTCATAATCCCTGTCGGTACTTTCCTTGTCGGGCTGAATGGGATCCGGGTATTTCCTTTGCCTTGCTCTTTCCCTTTCCCTTTCCATATATGCGCCACGAACAAATTTTGCGCCAAGGAAAAAATCATTCTCGCTTGCATGCCTGAAATTCTCCTTTAAAATTCCAAGCCTGTCCCATCGGTACATTTGATAGGTATTGAAAACGATGGCCCTTTGGCGGTTGAATTTGCTCATCATTTCCATTACTACGCTGTCGATGAAGGGCTGATAAAAGCTATCCTCCGCATCAATCAATATCGGCAGGTTGCATTCTGAGGCTTTTTTACACAATGCCTCTACCCTCTCCCTGAATTTCAGTCCCTCGTTTAGTGTCTCAGCATCGCTAACACCCCCGATGCTTAACGCCTCCAAGGCATACGACCTGATAAATGCGGTAGGTTTGAATACAGCAAAAGGAATATTCGGGTTAATCCCGGCAAATCCGATTGATTTGAGAGTTTCCTGAAAAGCTACCTCAATTTTTGCATCGTCCTCGCCTCCCTCAACGGAGTAATCCAAAATAGATTTTACCCGGGCTGTGCCAAGTTTTTCCACAACCGGTTTGCATTCGTTAAGGTTTTCTCCCCCGCAGAAATGCTTGAAAACAGTAGGTTTCACTATCCATGCAATAGGAAAGCCAATTTTTATGGCTGCCGGGATAAGCTTGTTTCCTATTCGCACAATAAAACCGTATGAAATAATTCTAAAGAGCCAAAGAGCTCTTTTGAGATCATAGTTTGACTTAATTTTAAAGGCAACTTCGGTATTTTGGAATATGTTCATGTTTCACTTGTTGTGTAAAGGTACTGACGAGTTTTTGCACCGGGCAAAGTTACATTTAAAAACCCTTATCTCTTTCCTCATCTTTTAAAACCCAAAAAAACAGAATTAAAACAATTTTCGTTAAATTTATGCCAAACTTCCTTTAATGATCTACAACATAAAAAATACGGAATCCATTGTAAAAGGTGTTGTACATCTTCCAACCTCCAAAAGCATTTCAAATCGTTTGCTGATAATGTCTGCACTCAGCGAAAACAAGCTGATTCCCAAAGAATTATCAGACAGCGACGATACCAATGTCATGCTAAACATCCTAAATTCATCCTTCCCGGAGCACAATGCCGGGCATGCAGGCACAGCTATGCGGTTTCTTACGGCATATTTTGCATGCAAACCCGGTGAAGTGATACTTACCGGTTCCGAGCGAATGAAAAACAGGCCAATCGCCGTGCTGGTTGACCTGCTAACCGAGTTAGGCGCCACCATAGAGTATGCAGGCAAAAAGGGTTTCCCTCCCCTGAAAATTAAAGGAGCAAAGCTAAAGGGGGGCAAGCGAAGTATAAACAGCGAGGTCAGCAGTCAGTATATCAGTGCATTGTTACTTATAGCCCCCTATTTGCACGGGGGATTAGACCTCTCTCTCAAAGGGAACATGGTCTCGGCCAGTTACATCAATCTTACACTTCAACTGATGAAGAGAGCCGGCATTCGCTATTCATGGAACAATAACAACATTAAGATAGAAGAGGGAAATTACCATGCCGGTGTTTTCCATGTTGAGCCCGACTGGAGTGCGGCTTCCTATTGGTACGAAATGGTTGCCCTGGCAGAAGAAGCCGATATCTTTATGCCCGGGCTTACCTCCGACAGTCTGCAAGGCGACGCTGCCCTTGCACTGATTTTCGAATCCCTTGGAGTAAAAACAGTTTTTGAGGAAAATGGGGTTTCCCTGGTGAAAACAAAACCCACAACTGATTTTTTCGAATATGATTTTACCTTGAATCCGGATCTTGTTCAGACACTGATTCCTGCCTGCGTCCTCAAAAACATTGCTTTCCGCTTTATAGGAACCCAAACCCTGCGAATTAAAGAAACCGACCGGATTCTGGCTCTCCACAATGAAATGAAGAAGTTTGGAGTACAACTGGATTATACTGAAAACGGCGATTGCATCGCATGGGATGGCAAAACGGTTTTCAAGCAGGTGGAATCAGTGCTTATTGACACCTATGAGGATCATCGGATGGCAATGGGATTCGCACCTATTGCGCTGGTATCAAGGGAAATCAATATAAACGATCCCAATGTGGTTTCGAAGTCGTACCCGGGGTATTGGAAAGATTTGGCGATGACGGGTTTTCAAGTGGAAGACCTTGAAACGAAAATGTAAGTAGTATTGAACTAGTGGTTTTCCCTTTTAGCCTTAAAAAAGGCTTTGAGCATCTCCCCCGAAATATCCCCCAGAATTCCTGTTTCCACTTTGGTTGCAGGGTGCAGCACCTCTCCCTGAACAAGACTGTAACCAGCTTTCGGGTCGGAAGCTCCGATAACCAGCCTGTCCAACTGTGCCCATTTAGTGGCGGCTGCACACATCAGGCAAGGCTCGAGGGTGACGTAAAGCGTACAGCCATTGAGGTATTTGCTGCCCAGATAATTCTCGGCAGAAGTTATGGCTAAAATCTCGGCATGTGCCGTTACATCGCAAAGGGTTTCGGTAAGGTTATGTCCGCGGGCTATTATAGTGTTTTGCGACACGACAACTGCTCCCACAGGAACCTCGTCCTCATCAAAAGCTTTTCGTGCCTCACGCAGGGCCTCATTCATAAAGAATTCGTCGGAGTATAAGGGGTAATTCATAATTTGTAAATATCAACTAATAAAACGCATCATCATCAGGAAAAGGATGCAAAAGAGTTGGCAGAATTAATATTTTTGCTGCCCTTTGAACCCGAATAATCGCTATTCAAAAATTTCTTGTTAATTTCGCAGGTCAAAAATAAGGTTTTTTGTACACTTTATGGATTAATATTGCTTTCCCACTCCAACACTCAAAAAAAAATACATGTATAGAACACACACCAACGGAGAACTGAACATCACCAAAATCGGCACAAAAGTAACCCTCAGCGGTTGGGTGCACCGTTCGCGCGACTTAGGCGGGATGACTTTTATCGATCTCCGCGACCGCTACGGCTTGACACAGCTGGTTTTTAATATGGACACAGACAGCGGCCTCTGCAAACAAGCCAGGGAGTTGGGTCGGGAGTTTGTAATTCAGGTAACTGGTATCGTAACCGAAAGAAGCAACAAAAACCTGAAAATCCCCACAGGCGAAATCGAAATCGCCGTTACGGAATTGAAGGTGCTGAGCAAATCAATTACCCCTCCTTTTACACTGGAAGAAAAGTCAGACGGTGGCGACGATCTTCGCATGAAATTCCGTTATCTGGATCTTCGTCGGGAGGTTGTCAGGAAAAACCTGGAACTCAGGCACCGGATGGCTCAGGAAACCCGCAAATATTTAAGTTCACTGGATTTCCTTGAGATCGAAACACCTGTGCTTGTGAATTCTACGCCCGAAGGCGCCCGCGATTTTGTGGTTCCCTCTCGGATGAATCCAGGCGAGTTTTACGCCCTGCCGCAGTCGCCCCAAACCCTGAAACAGCTTTTGATGGTTGCCGGCATGGATCGCTATTTCCAAATAGTGAAATGCTTCAGAGACGAGGATCTAAGGGCCGACCGTCAGCCTGAATTTACGCAGATCGACTGTGAAATGGCATTTGTGGATCGTGAGGATATTCTCGAAACCTTTGCCGGACTTATTCGCCATCTTTTCAAGACAGTATTGGGAGTGGATTTCGAAGAGAACATCCCCCGTATGACATTTAAAGATGCAATGGAGCGTTATGGCTGCGACAAGCCGGATATCCGCTTCGGAATGGAAATATCCGAATTTACCTCCTTTGCGAAAGGCAAGGATTTCAAGGTTTTCGATTCTGCCGATTATATCGGAGCGATTTGTGCCCAGGGTTGCGCAGAATATACCCGCAAGCAGGTCGATGAGTTGACTGCATTCGTGCAAAAGCCCCAAATTGGCGCGAAGGGTCTTATTTATGCCCGTGTGAATGATGACGGAACCATAAAATCGTCGGTAGACAAGTTCTACAGCCCTGAAGATCTTGCCGTTTGGGCCTCAACATTGGGAGCAAAAGCCGGGGACATGATTTTTGTTATGGCGGGGGATAAAAAACAAACCCTTAATGCCCTCAACGAACTGCGACTGGAAATGGGCAGCCGTTTAGGCCTGCGAAGCAAAGCGATCTTCAGGCCCCTCTGGGTAATTGACTTTCCCCTTTTGGAATGGGATGAGGACAGCAAACGTTTTTATGCCATGCACCACCCGTTCACTTCACCTATGGAGGAAGATATGGAGTATTTCACCTCCGATCCCGGAAAAGTGCGCGCGAAAGCTTATGATATGGTAATCAATGGAGTGGAAGTGGGCGGCGGCTCAATAAGAATCCACGACTCGGAGATTCAGAAGCTGATGTTTAAAAATCTTGGAATGGGTGAGGAGGAAGTAAAGCGCAAATTCAGTTTCATTATGGATGCGTTTCGTTACGGTGCTCCCCCTCACGGAGGTATAGCTTTTGGCTTCGACCGGCTGGTGGCAATGTTTGCCGGCCTCGACTCCATCAGAGACGTTATTGCCTTCCCAAAAAACAATTCAGGGAAGGATGTAATGATCGATACTCCAGGGCCTTTGGCACAGGAGCAGCTTGATGAATTGCAGCTTAGAATCGACAAAAAGGAAAAACAGTAATTCCCGGAACACAGAAAGAAAAGAAATTCGCGAATTGGCGGCTATGGGACACCCCAATATTCAGTACCTTCGTGTTAAATCAAAATCTATCTGTCATGAAAAAAAGCTTCGTAATCCCAATGCTGGTTTTGAGCCTCACTATGACTGGATGTCTGAATGCTCAGGTTAGGGAGAATCTCATAAAGACGAGTTTGGCTTTTCCTCTGGGAGAAATCCTGGAAATATCCTATGAACGGGTTTTTAGCACGGAAACCAGCGCCCAGATTTCGGTCTTCCGTGGCGGCGGACTTGAGGCTGCCATTATGCCTGAATTCAGGTATTACCTAAGTGAAACCAAAGTTGCTCCGAATGGTGTTTTTGTTGCACCTTTTGTTTTTGCCGGAGCTGAAATAGGCGGAGGAGGCATAATGGTTGGCGTTCAGCGTCTTTTCAAGGAAAGGATTTCACTCGACGCTTCTCTTGGCCCATTTGTAAGCGGTGAGGGTGTTGCGGTAATGGGAGGGCTGAATATCGGGATTGCATTTTAACGCTTGTTAGTAAAAATAAACGGCAAGTGTTTGTTTGTTTAATATAGTTTGTATTTTTAGGCCTTAACCTAAACCATTTAAAAAATGAAAAAATTTATTCTACCTCTATTGCTTGTGTTTGCCATTTCAGCGTCAACCAACAGCTTCGGCCAGGTTAGCAATGTTGTAAAAACCAGCCTCACAGCACCTCTTTTTAAGGTATATACCATAGCGTATGAAAAAGCATTCAACCCGGATATGTCAGCCCAATTGGGATTTGGTTACTTTGGCGGTTGGAAAATCGGTGACGGGAAAATTGATGGGTTTACTGTAACGCCCGAATTCAGGTATTACCTTAATGAAGAAAAAGGAGCTCCAAAAGGTGGATTTATTGCTCCCTATCTTCGTTACGCCAGCTATACTTTAAAGGTAGGCGAAGTGGGAGATGTTGATTATGGCAAAGCCAGTTTAAATCTAATCGGAGGTGGTATTCTGGTGGGTACACAGAAGGTGTTTAAAGATGTGATATCATTGGAAGCTTTTATTGGGCCGGCTTATTCAAATGCAAGTCTGACTGTTAAAGACGGAACGGGCATTTCTGAAGGCTACGATCTGAAGTTACTCGACGGTTTTGGTGTAAGAGCAGGCGTTACGATTGGAGTAGCATTCTAAGATACAGTTAAGGGGATTAGTGCTTAACATAATTCCAGGGAAGGCGGTCTAACGTATAGACTGCCTTTCTTTTTGTCTTAAAACCCGATCTGCAACTGATCATCCAAAAGCCGAAAGCTCATTCTGTGGTGTTGGCTTGTCCCAAATTCTGCAATTGCTGCCCTATGCGCCCGGGTAGGATATCCCTTATTCGAGTTCCAGAGGTACTGGGGGAATTCCTTGTGCAGCTGAGCCATAAAATCATCCCGATAGGTTTTGGCCAAAACAGATGCCGCTGCAATCGCAAAATACTTACCGTCGCCCTTAATTATGCATGAGTGTTGAATCCCGGGAAATGGCTTAAAACGGTTCCCATCGATAAGCAGATACTCGGGAACAGTTGTCAATTTCTCTATCGCCCTATGCATTGCCAGGAATGAGGCATTTAGAATATTAATGTTGTCGATTTCCTGAGGGGAGCATATTCCGACTGCCCATGCAATAGCATCTTTTTCTATCTCAATCCGCAGCTTTTCCCTTTGCGTGTGGCTGAGAAGTTTTGAATCGTTCAGCACG
>JFJP01000321.1_pt1 | contig 14240 bp, 9 predicted proteins | sample 431651 | NCBI WGS metagenome assembly JFJP01 (sample SAMN02602958, study PRJNA72255) | Microbial mat metagenome, whole genome shotgun sequencing project. | biome: fresh water; feature: sink hole; material: water; isolation source: purple microbial (photo- and chemosynthetic) mats found in... | reverse complement strand
GGGGCATCAAGGCCCGCAATCGCGAACAGCAGTTCGCGCTGGAGCTGCTCCTCGACGATTCCATCCAGGTGGTGACGCTGCTGGGCAAGGCGGGCACGGGCAAGACGCTCCTGGCCATCGCTGCGGGCCTGCAGCAGGTGGTGGATGACGAGCGCTACAACAAGCTGCTGGTGAGCCGTCCCGTGATGCCCATGGGCCGGGACCTGGGTTTCCTGCCGGGCGATGTCGGAGAAAAGCTTCGCCCCTATATGCAGCCCATCTACGACAACCTGGACTTTATCGTGGCGGCCAATACCGAGATGCGACGCCGATCCAGCATGACCGTGGGCCAGCTGGAAGAAGGCGGCTACCTGAGCGTCGAACCCCTCACCTACATCCGAGGCCGCAGCATCCCCAACCAGTACATCATCGTGGACGAGGCCCAGAACCTGACGCCCCACGAGATCAAGACGATCCTGACCCGGGCGGGTGAAGGCACCAAGGTGGTGCTCACCGGGGATCCCTACCAGATCGACAACCCCTATGTGGATGCCAGCACCAACGGCCTGAGCTACCTCGCGGAGCACTTCAAGCACCTGGACATCTCGGGGCACGTGACCCTGATGAAGGGTGAGCGTTCGCGCATGGCCGAACTGGCCAGCAACCTCCTGTAGGAGCGCCGATCGATGGTGGACAGCGGTTGGGACAACGGGGGCATGGCCCCAAGTAAGAAAAATGGCATGCCCGTCTGGAGCAAGGTGCTCGCGGGATGTGCCGTGGCGGTGCTTCTGCTCCTAGGCTCCTGTGTCGGAGTGGCTTGGTGGGGCATGGGGAAACTGTCCGAAAAGGCCGACCAGGCCTGGGCCGAGATGGACCAAACCGTTCGCAGCCTCCAGACCGAGCAGGGAACAAAGGCGCTGTACCTGGCCAATCCCGGTCTGGCGGATTCCTATCCGAACGAGGAAGACTTCCTGAAGGCGGCCGAGGGCTGGCGCGGCAAGCTCGGGGAGTTCCCCGCCCGGCGGCCCAGCATCCGGGACTTGGTTGAGGAAAAGAACGGTGCCGGGCACCTGAACATCGATTCCAGGAATTCCACCACCCGGATCGAGTATCAGATCCCCAAGGGGGGGCGCCTGCACCTCGTGATGGAGTCGGGCAAGGTGACGGACCTGCGCGTGGAGTAGCACATCGGGACTTTTTCAGGGAAGATGCTCACATGAGCATTGATTCCGTTCCGGACGCCCTTCAGCTTCTACTTAAGGGCACTGTCACCTGCCACACCCGAGAGCTTCTCGAGGCGCGATTGAAGACTGGCCGCCCGCTTCGGGTCAAGGCAGGCTTCGATCCCACGGCTCCGGACCTTCATCTGGGGCATGGCGTCCTGCTGCGCAAGATGGCCCAGTTCCAGAAACTGGGCCACACCGTGATTTTTCTCATTGGTGATTTCACCGGAATGATCGGGGATCCTACGGGCAAGAAGGCCACTCGCCCGGCCCTCACCCGCGAAGAAATCAACGCCAACGCAGAGACCTACAAGGCCCAGGTGTTCAAGATTCTCGATCCCGAAAAGACCGAGATCCGCTTCAACAGCGAGTGGCTGGATCCCCTGCACGGGCCGGACTGGATTCGCCTGGCGTCGAAATTTACGGTGGCCCAGATGCTGGAGCGCAACGATTTCCAGAAGCGCATGGCCGCCAATGAGCCCATCAGCTTCCACGAGCTGCTCTACCCGCTGGTGCAGGCCTACGACTCTGTGGCGCTGAAGGCCGATGTGGAACTGGGGGGCAACGACCAGCTCTTCAACCTCATGCGGGGGCGCGATCTGCAGGAATCCCTCGGGCAGCCGCCCCAGATTGTCCTCACGGTACCCCTGCTGCTGGGTCTGGACGGCGTGGAAAAGATGTCCAAGTCCCTGGGCAACTACATCGGTTTCTTCGAGAGTGCTGACGACCAGTTCGGCAAGGCGATGAGCGTTTCTGATGCGCTGATGTGGGAGTGGTATCTGCTCCTCACGGACAAGCTGCCAACCGAGATTGAGGCCATGAAGGCCGGTCACCCCATGGACGCCAAGAAGGGCCTGGCCCGGGAGATCGTGGCGCAGTTCCACGGTTCGGTCGAGGCCGTGGCTGCCGAAGAGCGCTGGGTGCGACGCTTTTCCGAACGCAAGGTTGATGATGCACCGGAGGTGGCAATTGTCGCCACTGCGGGGGATGTGCCCTTGAGTCGTCTACTGGTGGAGCGAGGCATGGCAGCTTCCCGCAAGGAGGCCGAGCGCCTCATGGCCCAGGGGGCCGTAAGCCTCGATGGCCAGAAGGTCTCCGATGCCCAGCACCGGATTGAGCTGCGCTCCGGTGATAGTGTGCTGGTGCGGGCCGGGAAACTGAAACTCGAACGGTGGGTGGTCCAATGAGCGCAAAGGCCCTCCAAGACCTCTTTCGGCGCCATCGCGAAAAGGCCACCGGCCTCTGGAGGCTAGGCCAGGAGCCCAGCCGGACGATCTTCTTCGACTCGGGCGACATCGTGTTTGCTCAGAGCACCCATCCCATGGATCGCCTCACACACTTGTTGGTGGAGCGAGGGAAGCTCACCCAGACTCAATTGGACTATGCTCTAGCCAACCTCCGGCAAGGCATCAGCATCGGCAAAAACTTGATCGAGATGGGGTTCATCACTCAGCGGGATCTCTTGGAGGTGGCCCGGGCCCAGGTGGAGCGTGTCGTTTCGGCCTCCCTGGCGACCGCGGACCTTGACCCGGTCTTCGAGGCCAAGGAACTGGACGCCAATGTGGTGCGTCTGCCCTTCGATACGCCCGAACTCCTCCTGAATGGACTCCTGGGCCTGAAGGACCGAGAGGGGCTCCTGGAATTGTTGGGACCTCTCAATCAAGTCGTGGTCCTGCAGGGGCGCCGCCTCATGGAGATGACCCTGCCTGCGGATCTCGCCAAGCTCCCGCCGCTTTTGGACGGTACCCATACGCTCCTTGAACTCAGTCGCGAGTCTCTGGCGGAGCCTTTACGCCTTGGAATATTTGCCCTTTTTCTGCGGGAGATGGGGTGGGCGAGGCTCCACGAAATGCCGCCCATGGATCGCAGTGCGTTGGATCTGGCCTTGGCTCCGGAACTGGAACCCCTCTCTGGGCTCCTGCCGGGCCCCGAGATCGAGACCGTGCCTTCTCTCTTCTCCTCCATTCAGGCCGCCGCCAAGCCCACAACGAACCTGGAGCATCTCTCCCAGGTCATCGACTCCTTGCCGGAGACCCAGCCCCTTCCCGGTCCCGAGGGTGAAGTCGACAACTTCGGTTTCTCTGTGGAATCCGGTCAGGCCATTCTGCCCACGCCTCGAGCGGTGGACCCCTTGCCGGAACCGATCCTGGTTCCACCGTCACCCGAGCCGGAGCCTTTCGGCTTCCGAAGTGATCCTGCCGTTACGATTCTGCCCTCCACGCTGACAGACACAGAGACCAGTCCAGAAGAGATGGCTCCGCGTTTTGAGGAAGACCTGCCGCGAAAGAGCCGGGTTCCCATGCTGGCAACTGTCGCCTTGGTCGTCGCTGTGGTAGGCGGTGTTTATGGATGGAGTCGGTTGAGGCGTCGCGTTGCGTCGCCTCCCGCAGTGGGTTCCCTTCCTGCCGCGGCTCCCACCGTGTCTGCGCCAGTAACTGCGCCGACTGCCGCAGAGCTTCCCAGGTCCCAGGTTGCGATTCCTGAACCTGGGCCCGAAACCAAGGCGGCGGGAGAGGCCAAGAGAGAGCCCAAGCCGCTTCCATCGAAGGAGATTGGCCACTCCGTGGCAGAGCGCGTGGAAGCACTCCGGAAAGGCGACATCGCCTTGGCGGTGCGGCAGGGGGAGATGCATCTCAAGGAGTTATCCAAGTCTCAGTGGACTCTCCGGTTGGAGATTGCTTGCCAGCCGGAAACCTTGCGCCGAGCGGTTGGCCTTTTCGATGGTCCCAAGCCGGATCTGTGGGTTCTTCCCCTCGCACTGCGGGACGGGAGGGGATGCTTCCAGGTGTTCGAGGGGCACTATGCCACTCGCTCCCTGGCGGAAAAGGCGATTCGAAAGTTGCCATCGGCCTTCCACTCTGAAGGGAACCGGCCCAAACCCTTCAAAATTGGGGACATAGCGGTTAAGCAATAAGCCCGATTTGTGTTGCAAACTGTCAAGGGTTGCTTAAGTGGTGAATCTCGAGACTCCTGCGTCTTGAGGGATTGGGGTTATCAAAGGTTTACATTTCGGCAAGGTTGGGTATACTTCCCTGATAGGGTCAAGTCGACCACGATCTTTCTGGAGCGTCATGGAGTTCAATCCCCTTCCCACCCAGAACTGGAGCCGAGCCTTCAATATCTGGATCGAAGACATCCAGGTGCAGTTCCAGCCCGTTATCGAACTGGAAAGGGCGCTTATTCACGGCGGTTTATTGAGAAGGGTTCGCAGCTTCACTCGGTTTTTGGCGGTGCTGGTCATGCTGCTCTTCACGCTCCATTGCACACGGGCGAGGGTGGTAACTGGAGCCCTGAGACCGGCCCCAATCCAAGGAGGCGAATCTGGATTGGCTGGTTATTCAGAATTGGGGGAGGCCAGCTGGTACGGTAGCGACGAGGACGGATTTGCGGGGAAACCCACGGCCAATGGCGATATTTTCGATCCAGAACGCCTCACCTGTGCTCACCGGACCCTGCCGCTGGGCAGCTATGTTGAAGTGGAAAACCTCGAGAACGGGAAGAAGGCCGTCTTCCTAGTAAATGACCGTGGTCCCTTCATTCGAGGCCGTATTCTTGATGTGTCGCGCCAGGGAGCCCGAGACCTAGGCTTCATTGCTAAGGGGGTCGCTCGAATTGAGGTTCGGGCCATCAATGTCGACGGTAGCCCTGCAAGCGTGGCGGTTTCCCAGGAGAAGGTGGAACCCTACACCGTTCAGGTGGCCGCCCTCACGGACCCGAGCAATATCGAGCGCCTCCAGCGAGCTTTGGAGGAATCCTTCAGCGATGTCAGCCTGCAGGAGGTGCATACTCGGCAGGGGCGCGAGGTAAAACGAATCTGGGTAGGCAGCTTTGTTCGCTTCGAAGACGCCCAGAAGGCAGCTGAGGAGATTGCCAAGCGCTTTGGAGGTCGCGGTGTTGAGCCATTTATCACTCGACGGCGCTAAATCTTATCTTCTCATTCCGGCTGGGGGTCAAGGGCTTCGGATGGGGGGAGGCACTCCCAAGCAATTTCGTGACTGGGGGGGCATGCCTCTTCTCCGTGCCACGGCGCTGGCTTTTCTTGCTCCCGGAATGCCGCCTCTAGCGGGTATTGCCTTCTCCGTTCCCGAGGATCGGGTGGTGGAGGTGGAGGGTTGGACGCTTGGTGTTCCCACCTGGGTGACGGCGGGTGGTGCCTCGCGTCAGGAGTCGGTGGCGGCGGCCTTGGCCCTGCTTCCAGATCATCCGGATCTTCCAGTCATGATTCACGATGCGGTAAGGCCATTCCCTCCTCAGGCTCCTGTCTGGGATGCCCTCCGCGCGCTTGAGTTTGCCGATGGCTCGCTTTTGGCTGAGGCCTCCACGGACACACTGAAGCGCGTTGATGCGGAGGGGAGGGTACTCGCCACCGAACCCAGAGAGCAGATCTTTCGTGCTCAGACTCCCCAGATCGCCCCCCTTTCTTCTTGGCGACGGGCCTTCGCATGGGCTTGCGAGTGCGGCTTCACAGCCACAGACGACGCATCTCTTCTCGAGGCGATGGGTTTGCGGGTGAAGGTGGTATCTTCGCCTGCCTCGAATCTAAAGATTACGACGCCGGAGGACTGGTACCGGTTCTTCCCGCGATAACTACACCCGTAGCGAGATTGACACAGAAGACCTCGCGGACATTTGGATTTAAGTGATGAAATAGATGGGTTTGTGTGATGGCTCAAATGTTGCTTGAGTGCTTTTGAGGCCACTATGCCCCGAAGCTGCCATCCCCAGACACTCCGAGATGCGGTCACTGTGACTGGTCGTGGACTCCATTCGGACCGGCCCTGTACCGTGACGATCCGCCCCGTGGCTCAGGCTTCGGGCCTTCGTTTTCTGCATGGCCCTTCCGGTATCGAGATTCCTGCCAAGGCCGACCTGGTTGGAGATCTCAGCCTCGCCACGACTCTGGTCAAGGATGGCCTGCGCTTTGGCACTGTCGAACATCTTCTTGCGGCCCTTGCAGGTTTGGAGATTGAGCACGCTCTCATCGAGGTGGATAGCGAGGAGCTTCCGATCCTGGATGGAAGCGCTGCGCCTTGGGTTGAAGCTATCGCTACCGGAGGCACGCACAAGCTTCCGGGCGCTCGACGTTTCATTAAAGTGTTGAAGGCTGTGGAAGTGGTTCATGGTGCAAAATGGATGCGCGTTTCTCCCCATGCAGGGCTTCGGATTCGCTACACCATCGATTTTGATCACCCTGCGATCGGTCGGCAGAGCCGCGAACTCAGCCTGGAGCCCGAGAAGTTTCGACGGGAACTCGCATCGGCTCGGACCTTCTGCATGGAACAGGACATCGAATTCATGCGCTCCCGAGGATTGGCCCAGGGGGGAAGCCTTGATAATGCCATTGTGTTTTCGGCCAATGGGCCTCTTAATGAGACGCTTCGTTTCGAGGACGAGGCCGTGCGGCACAAGATGCTCGACTTGGTAGGCGACTTGGCCTTATTGGGTGCCCCATTGCTTGGGCTTGTGGAGGCTCATGCGGCCGGGCATGCCCTGCATGTGGCGCTGGTGAAGGCCCTTCTCTCTGAGACAGACGCATGGGCCTGGAGTGAAGGCGGCGACACCACTCAGGCACGCCCCGTCTTTGGCCATCGGCTTCATTCTGCTCATCCGATCCCTGCCTAAGTGTGCGGGATGTTAATAGGGCCCTTCCAGCATGGAGGGGCCCTATTAACATCCCGCACGAAGGAATATCGTCAGAAGATCGGATCGCCGGGCTTGCGGCGCCAAGCCTCAACCTTGCCCTTGCCTTCGGATTTGGCCTTGCTGCTGTCTTTTGCCGTGGCGAGGGTCTCGAGGAGTCCCACGCCGATGCGAGAGGCCACGGCCTTGGTCACGGCCGGTCTCACGGCAGGCTCAAGGACTGGGATTTCTAGGCGAATGGAGTCGGGCTTTTCGGACTGTTCGCGCAGGCGCTTCTGATACCAGGCCTTCCGCTTTGGATCGATGCTGCGAATCTCGGCACTGCGGCCCGTTTTTCGCGCAGCCAGCACCTTTGGCTTGCTTTCTTTGCGGTCCTCGCGGACAGCGGATTCAGGATTGGAGGCTTCCTCGAGGATTTTTGCCAGATCCGCCAGACTTCCGAGACCGCGTTTACTCATGGGTTGTCGCTTCTCCTTTTTGGGGGCATCTCCGCGCCCAACATTTAAGATTACCGGCTGAACCCGCTTCCTCCAAGCCCAGAACAAAAAACTGTCGCAGGCTTGCGGGAATGTGATGAATCCACTGCTCTTTTTGAGAGAGGGTAGCTAGGCTGGAGTGGATATCAACTTAAATGCAAGGTTCTCAAACGATGACATCGCGTTATTACTTGTTTTTTCGGTCACTGCTCTGGTTTGTGCTGCTTGGGCTGGTCTCGGCTGGGGGCGCCAGATTAATGGGGGAAAGCCTTCCTCCGGAACGGCTCTCCTTCAAGGCCTACGGCATGGATCATGGTCTCGGGAACCTGTCTCCTTGGGCTCTTGCCCAAGACCGGACTGGGTTCATCTGGGTCGGAACCGAAGACGGCCTCTACCGTTTTGATGGCCAGCGTTTTCAGGTTTTTGGGTTGAGGCAAGGGCTGCCTTCCTCCTTTGTTGGCGGTCTCCATGTGGACTTTCAGGGAACGCTCTGGGTGGGGACATACAACGGCTTGTGTTATCCGCAGGACGACCATTTTCGGGCCGTCGGTAAAGACTCTGGCCTTCCTAGCGCACAAGTGACCGCCATGAAGGATGGGCCGGATGGTCGGCTTTGGGTTGGGATGAACGACGGGCTCTACCAGCGCCTTCCCGATGGTCGTTTCCAGCCGGTTCCCGGATGGGTGGGGGGCGCCGTGACGGCGATGTGGAGTCAGCCGGGTGGTGGGTCCGTTTGGGTGGCCTCCTGGCGTGATTCTCGTGCGACGATTCTGCGATGGGACGGAGGCCGCTGGCGTTCTGTCGGCGGTGGGAAGGACTTGGGACGTGAAAGGATCGATGCACTGGCCGTGGATGGGCGAGGCACGGTATGGGCCAGGTCACTTAGCCGTCTCTGGTCCATGGCTGGTGGACGAAGCCTTTTCGAGGTATCGAGCGGCAAGCTGCCTACAGCGCGGCAGAAGGGGCACCTCTACGTTGATCCTCGAGGCCAACTATGGGTGACGACAGATCAAGGCCTCTACCGAAAGAATGGGGCGGAATGGACTCGCCTTGGACCTTCCGAAGGCCTGCCAGGGAAAATATTGCGGGCTGTGATGGAAGACCGCGAGGGGTCGCTATGGGTCGCGGGTGGAGGGGTTTTTCGCCTCCAAGGTGGAGGTGTCCTCAAGGCGTACACCGCAGATCATGGGCTGCCCAATGAGGTTGTCTGGTCGGTGTACAGGGACAAGGCCGGGACTCTTTACGCGGGCACGGATGGAGGGTTGGCGAAGGCCGAAGCCAAGGGTTGGAGTCTGGTGCCGGGCACGGCCAACTTCCAGGTCAGGAGTGTTATCCAAGGGCCGGATGGCGCGCTCTATCTTGGGGGCGGACCTGAGGTCTTGCGCTTGGATGTTCGCGGCGGAATTCGCCGATTCGGGAGTGCCCAGGGTGTCGTGACTTCTGGGCGGATCTTCCGGCTGCTGTTCGATTCCCTTGGCAATCTATGGGTGGCCACCGATGGGGGCGGCCTTCTGAGGGGGGTCGGGCATGGGGACCACTGGCGCTTCGATCGCCAAGCCATTCCCGGTGGATCGTCCTCGGAGAGTTTTGCCGATATCTTCATTGATTCTGAAGGGAGGCTCTGGGCCCCGGGAGAAAAGGGGCTGGCCATGTGGGATGGTCAAATCTGGCGCCGATTCACGCAGCAGGATGGTCTTCGCAGCGACCACGCAAACTACATCCGTGGCAGTCGGAACGGCGATCTCCTCTTTACTTACTTTGAGCCACTCGGGATTGCCCGTGCCACCTATTCCCGGGGCACTTTCAAGGTCCTGGAGCACCTGGATCGGACGGTCTCTTCCGAGAAGACCATTTTTTCCTTTGCGGAAGATGCGAAAGGCAATCTGTGGGTTGGCACGGGGCAGGGGCTCGATATGGTGGCTCGCGATGGGCGAGCCGAACATTTCGGTCATGGAGAAGGCCTCGTTAGCGAGGACCTCAACTCGATGGCCCTCTTGCCTGAACCGAATGGTGATGTATGGATCGGCACAGGAGGGGGGCTGGCGCGGTTTGACGCCTCGACCTACAAGGGCCCACCTGAGCACCCCTCTACCGTCATCCTTGAATGCAGGTTAGGGAAGGACCGGGTGCCCGTTTTTTCTTCGCAGCGCATTCAAGTGCCCCATGGTTCCAGCACGTTTTCGGTGAAGTTCGCGAGCCTCAGCTTCATTCGGGAGGGCAGTGTTCATTGCCAGGTCCGCCTTGAGGGGTTGGAGTCGGAGTGGCATTTCTCGGACACCCTGGAGGAGCGCTACCCGGCGCTACCCTTTGGCAAGTACCGTTTCGATGCGCGTTCCCGGATTGCCCAGGGAGAGTGGGGGCCCGTATCTTCCTATGAGTTTGAAGTGCTTCCTGCTTGGTGGGAAACCTGGTGGTGCCGGACGCTTGTAATCCTGTTAGCTGCCGGAGGAATTCTGCTCATCATCCGTTGGCGCGTGGATGCCTTGCACCGGCGCAACCGCATTCTTGAAGAAATGGTTGCCGCACGAACCCGTGAGGTGGAGGCCAAGGCTGGAGAACTGGAACGGGTGAACGAAGCCTTAAGGAATCAGAGCCTCACGGACCCGCTCACGGGTCTTCGCAATCGTCGCTACCTCGGCGTCTGCATGCCTGAAGATGTGGCCCAGGTGCATCGGGTTCATCGCGATGTGGTGGCCAGCCGGAACGATCGCCTCCTGCTCAATATCGATCTCATTTTCTTGATGGTGGACATCGACCACTTCAAGTTTGTGAACGACCATTTCGGCCATGCTGCAGGCGACCAGGTGCTTCAGCAGGTCGCGGAGATCCTCAAGAAGGCCACCCGCGACTCGGACACTGTGGTTCGCTGGGGGGGCGAGGAGTTTCTGGTCGTGGCCCGGAATGCGGCCCGACGGGATTCGGCAATTCTGGCCGAACGGATTCGCTCGCAAATGGAGGAGCATGATTTCCTGTTGGAGGATGGTACCCGCCTCCGACGCACCTGCTCCGTTGGGTTCACCTATTACCCCTTCGTTCCGGAGAATCCCAATCTGCTGCCTTGGGAGCAGGTGTTAGACATTGCGGACCATTGCCTCTTTGCCGCTAAGCGGGGAGGGCGAAACGCATGGGTGGGTCTGTTTCCTACGGTAGAAGGCGATGCCACCCATATCAAAAAGGCGCTTCCCTTGGAAATACCAGAGCTCCTGGTTTCGGGCGAGATCTCGGTGACGACTTCCTTGGTCGACCCTACCTTGCTGGATTGGAATTTAAAGGGATAAACCTTTTCTTCCTACTAGGTTAATTGGGGGCTTTTCGCGGTTTTAGCCGGTAGGATATTGTCTATTCCGTGATCGATTTTTTTATGAAGAGATGTTTGTGGCGAACGATCTGGCTGCTGGTGGCCGCATTGGCCACTGGCAGTGCATGGACAGGGCCCTTGCCACAGGTCTCTCCTGGTCGACAGGTGGTTCGCAGTTTCGGATTAGAACAGGGCCTTGGTAGTCTCAGCGTTCACTGTCTGGCTCAGGACCCGCTAGGGTTCGTATGGGTGGGCACGGAGGATGGACTCTATCGCTTTTCGGGTCGTGAATTCCTTGGTTATGGGCGAGGCGATGGCCTCCCTTCTTCGACCATTGAGCATGTGGTGGCGACTCCGGAGGGGAAGGTCTGGGTGGGAACTCCCAAGGGGCTTGGGCTTTGGAATGGTCTTGGATTCATACCCGTGGGTCCTGAGCGGGGTCTTGAGCTTGGCGCGATCCGGGCCCTTGCTGTGGGGCCTGGGGGGAAGTTGCTAGTCGGAACTGATGGTGGATTCTTCGAACTCATTTCGGGTGAGCGGTTCCGGCGAGTGCAGGATTGGCCTGGGGGCAGCGTTACGGCGATTTGGGGGCGAGCAGACCTTCATGAAGTCTGGGTGGCCTCCTGGGGGGGGGGCGGTTCGACTGTTCACCGATGGGCTGCCGAAACCTGGGCGGCCTTGGCATTAGACGGCGGCATGTCGAAGGACCGCATCGATGCTTTGGCTATGGATAGCCGCAGGCACATTTGGGCACGCACCCAAAAGGCCCTCTGGGTGGCCGATAGTGCTGGCGGCACATTCCGTGAGGCCAGGGATATGCTGGTGCCGGGTGGACAGCAGGGGCGTCTCCTCGCCGACCGGATGGGGAATGTCTGGGTGCCGACTGAGCGCGGACTCCTGGTCCTTGAAAACGGTGTGCCGAGACGGTTAGGAAGCCGGGAGGGCTTGCCTTCCAAGCTTATTTCTGCGGTGATGCTGGATTCTGATGGGGCGCTGTGGCTAGGAGGTTTAGGGGTTCAGCGTATTCCGGGCGGTGGCATGTGGGAAATTCACGGAGTGGATCAGGGGTTGCCTAGCGATGTGGTCTGGTGTGTGTTTCGAGACGCTCAAGGGCAGCTTTTCGCGGGGACAAATCGGGGATTGGCCCGGGCCTCGGGTGATGGCTGGTCCGTGGTTCCGGGAACCGAGGCCTGCCAGGTGCGATCCGCAGTCCAGGGGTGGGATGGCAGCTTTTTCCTGGCGGGCTCGCCGGTGGTCCTGCGTTGGGATCCTCGCAGGCAGAGGGTAGAAAAATTTGGACCGGAGTCCGGGGTCGAATCCAACGGACGGATTTTTCGCCTAGCGATGGGGTTGGATGGTCGGCTTTGGGTAGCCACAGACGGTAGCGGGCTGCTGGTGGGGGAGGCCACCAAAGGGCAGTGGATTTTTAGCAGGGAACAGATCACAGGGGGAGATCCCAGGGAACGCTTCGAGGATGTGCGGGTAGACGCCTTGGGAAGGGTCTGGGCCTGCGGTGAGCGTGGGCTTGCTGTGCTGGATCAGGGGCGCTGGGAACGGATCACTGCGGGGGAGGGGCTCCGGAGCAACCATGTCTCTTACCTCCGGCCCCTGGCAGACGGCACTTTGGTGCTGGCCTATTTTGAGCCGATGGGAGTCTGCCGGGCCCGCTATCAAGGGGGACGCTTCCAGGTCCTGGAACACCTGGACTCCAGGATTCCGCCGGATCGCACGATCTATCTGGTGGGGGAAGATGCCGGCCGCAATCTGTGGTTTGGCACGGGGCGTGGCGTGGATGTTCTCCTCGCTTCTGGTGCCGTGGACCACTTCAGCCATCTCGACGGCCTCGCTGGGGATGACGTGAATTCGATGGCCTTTCTGGCTGATGCCAACGGGGATGTCTGGATCGGCACCAGTTCTGGCCTCGCGCACTTCATCGCACAGGCCTACCGGGGGGTTCCTCCCGTGCCGAGAGTCGAAATTCTCACCTGCAGGCTGGGTGGAAGAGCTCTTCCACCCAGCCTCCCAGAGATTCCAATTGCGCCGCACCGGGATAACACGTTTGAAGTGCGCTTCGCGGCTCCGAGCTTTACGCGGGAAGGGGCCATAAAATACCAAGTTCGCCTTTTAGGCCTGGAATCCGATTGGCACATGAACGACGGCACGCCCGAACGGTTTCCCAAGCTGGGGTCGGGCCACTATCAGTTCGAGGTCAGGGCCCGGGTGGGCGGGGGTTCCTGGGGGCCCTCCTCCTCATTCCGATTCGAGGTGCTGCCAGCCTGGTGGCAGACCTGGTGGGCTCGAGGGCTCACGGCCATGGGTTGCATCGGCCTACTGGGGGTCTTCATTCGTTTCAGGATCCGAACGGTTCGGCGGCGCAACCGGATGCTCGAACAGATGGTGGCGGCGCGCACCCGGGAACTCGAATCGGCCAATGTGGCTCTCCGAAACCAGAGCCTCTCTGATCCGCTGACGGGCTTGCACAACCGGCGCTACCTGTCCCTGGCCATGCCCGACACCCTTGCCCAGATCCGTCGGGAGCAGCGGAATACGTTGCTGTCCCGCCAGGAACGCATGGATCAGAACGTGGACATCGTTTTCATCATGGTGGACATCGATCATTTCAAGGCGGTGAATGATCAGTACGGTCACACGGCGGGAGACCACGTGATTCAAGAGATGGCGGGCATTCTGCGCAGTGCCATCCGGGATTCCGATGCTGTGATCCGCTGGGGGGGCGAGGAATTCCTGGTGGTGGCGCGGAATGTCAGTCGGCGGGAATCCACCATTCTCGTGGAGCGCATCCGCTCGGCGGTTGCCCTGCATCCCTTCAAGGTCGGGAAAGGACAGACCTTCCGTCGGACCTGCTCCCAGGGATTTGCCTTCCTGCCCTTTGTGCCCGAGCGGACCGATCTCTTCGAGTGGGAGCGAGTCGTGGATCTTGCGGACCACTGCCTGCTCGCCGCAAAGAGGGCGGGCCGGGATGCCTGGGTTGGCATCCATCCCTCGCTGGAGGGCGATGCCGCCAGTCTCAAAGATCGACTCCCCATGGAGATCGGAGAGCTCATTCGGGAGGGGCACCTGGAGGTGAAGGCCTCGGTGGCCAAGGAATCCTTGAACTGGGAAACAAGCCCAGGGTAAAGATTCAGCGCATCGCTTCCATGGGAGAGAGTCTCATGGCGCGGAAAGCCGGATAGAGCCCAAAGAGCACTGCCAGCCCAAGGGCCACAATCCAGGCCATGATCAGGCCGTAGGTGTTCACCACCAGGCCCCAGGGGAAACTGGACGAAAGCACCTGGCACAGGAACGAGCCCGCCACGGTGCCTGCGAGCGCCCCGAGGGCCGCGAGCACGATGGCTTCCAGCAGGAACTGCACGAAGATCTGCTGGTCGGTGGCGCCCATGGCCTTGCGCAGGCCTATCTCGTAGCGGCGATCGGAGAAGGAGATGAGCATCACGCTGAGCACGCCCACGCCACCCACCAGCAGCACTGTGCCAGCGAGGCTCTGGAGCACTATCTTCCAGCCCCAGATCTGATCCTCGAACTGCTGGTAGGCGCGCACCAGCTCCGCCGCAAGGTCCGTGGTCTCCACATCATCGATACCATGGTGGGCCTGCTTGGCCCGGG
>JFJP01047657.1_pt1 | contig 14241 bp, 16 predicted proteins | sample 431651 | NCBI WGS metagenome assembly JFJP01 (sample SAMN02602958, study PRJNA72255) | Microbial mat metagenome, whole genome shotgun sequencing project. | biome: fresh water; feature: sink hole; material: water; isolation source: purple microbial (photo- and chemosynthetic) mats found in... | reverse complement strand
TAGTGGTGGCTTGGCTGTGGCAAAAAAATTGAATGTCGGAACGTTAGTCGATTTATCAACTTCCACTGCTGGGCAGATTAAGTTCCCTGCTACTCAGAATCCAAGTGCTGATGCTAATACGTTGGATGATTATGAGGAGGGGACTTGGACTCCGAGTTTCACTGGATTAACTGTTGTTAATGGAACAGGATGGGTAACTTACTCTGGTACATATACAAAAATAGGGAGACTCGTATATTTTAATGCGATCATTTCCGTAACTGGAACAGCGACAACTGCCTCAACTATGCCTTCCACATACATCAATAATCTACCATTCACTGTGGGTTCTCCTAGCGTTGGGGGGGCTATGCCACAAAACGCATTATTAACATTTGGCAATGTTTATATATATGTAGGATCAACTGAATGTTACCCACCAGTATGGTCAGCGATAAATGCTGGCGTTGTTATTAGTGGTTCATACATAACAGCATGACCATCCTCCACCTAATCCACAAAGCAATCTGGTACTGCGTACTGTTCGTACCAGCAGTTATTGGCTCACTCATCGCCATTATCTTTTCACCGTTGATAGCCTACTTTGTCGATAGTGAAGGGCATCTTCCTACCTATCTCAAGTGGTTTGAAACTACTGATGCTACGATGTTTGACGAGTTATGGGTAGCGGAGCATCCAACGTGGAGTAAGTATTTCATTGCGCTTACATGGTGCGCTCGTAACCCCTTCTACGGTTTCCTAGCTTACGTCTCATGCTCTGCACCATCGACAACAAAAACATATGGCAACGACAACATTGACGACAAGCGTGGTGTGTCTGGTTGGTTCTTTATTCTAGGGAACAACGGAGCGTTTCAGTTCCGTTTTATTTATCCAATAGGTTTAGGCAAGTGCATCCAAGGTGACTACGGCTGGCAACTCAAGACTCCAGCGCATAAGACCTACCGCATGCTCCAGCTTGCCCCATTCAGATTTTATAAGTTTGGAGTTTAGAGCATGAGTGAGCCATTACATAACCGCCGACAAAACGACATGGACGAGTTAGGTACTTCATTCTCCATGTGTCCTAAGTATGATAAGCATGAACTAACCTCTGAACAAATAGCAGAGATAGCTGAAGCTGCTGCTCAACGAGCAGTACAGATTGCTAGGGAAAACTTCTATAAAGATGTTGGTAAGTCGGTTATCAGTAAATGGTTTGTAATTGTAGGTATGGGCACTGTTGCGTTATACGCATGGGCTAGAAGTAAAAACATAATTTAGGAGTAGTATATGTCGGTTAGTGGAACTACTAGCTTCACCCTTACAAGAGACCAGATCATCCAGTATGCTCTGCGTAAGTTAGCTGTCCTAGAACTGGGAGCTACTCCAGAGTCTAATATGATAGCTAATGCTGCTCAGTCTTTAGATATGTTAGTAAAGAGTTGGGTAGCTAAAGGATCTAAACTCTGGACTATCCAAGAGTTAACCCTACCACTTACTGCTAATAAGACTTCATATATTATTGGTACTGGTTTCCTAGACATTTCATATGGTGGTAACACTTACCGTGTACAAGGAAACAATGTAGCTACTTCTATTGTACCTTCTATTGGTACTGGAGGTACTGATGGTACTTACTCTGCTACTATTGGAGGTGCTATCAATGGACTACCTACCTGCTCTTACACTATTACAGACGGTGGTATAACTTCTATTACCTTTAATTATGGAGTTGGTTATGTTACTGCTCCTACTGTTACCTTTGCTGATGGCGGATTAGTAGGTACTATTACTACTAGTGTTAGTCTTGTGGATCTAAACACAGACAAGCCTATGACTTTAATGCAGGCTTGGATTAGAAACATTACTCTAACTCCTCAGAATGATATCCCTATGCAGGTTATCAGTCAGCATGACTATAACATCCTAGGTTCTAAGGGTGCTACAGGCACTCCTAATAGTATGAACCTAGCTGTGGGTAGGGACCAGTCAGTACTTAAGATCTATGTTACTCCTGATGTATATGCTCAGGGTACATACCAAGCTCACCTACTAGTTAAACGTACACTACAGGATGTAGGTACTACTGAATCTACACTAGACTTTCCACAGGAATGGCTATATGCTTTAGGATGGAACCTAGCTGCTGAGTTAGCTAGTGACTATGAACTTCCACCTAATAGGGTACAATACATCGAAGCTAAAGCTGCTAAAGCCTTAGATGAAATAGAAGCATTTGATACTGAACAGAACTCTATATTCTTTTCACCTGGACCTAGGTTTAAATAATGCCTACTACTAGACTACACCTTACTCCATCACAGGATAACCGAAATGCTTCCAATGTAAAGGATTCTATCGGTTTTAACTGTCTGTATGAAACTCAGAATGATAAGAAGTGGGTAGTTAAACGTCCTGGAACTTACACCTTACCGGTGTCACCAGCTCTTCCTACGGGTGAGGGTCAAGGACTATATCACTGGAATGGCTATCTAATAGCTGGTCAGACTGGCGGGTTATATGGTATCAATGGTGGTGTATCAACTGCCTTTGGTAGCATTGCTGGTACTGCTGTTCCTTGGAGCTTTGCTCAGACATCTAATGACCAGTACCTCTGTATACATAATGGCTCTAACTTATACCTACTCAATAAGACTGGTAATGTATTTAGTACCGGTGTAGTTAACTCTATTGTAGGTAGTGTTAATATTAACTACGGAGGATCGGGCTATGTAGCTACTCCTTCTGTAACCTTCGGTCCTCCTCCTAGTGGAACTACAGCCTTAGGAACTGCTGTTATAAGTAACGGTAGAGTTACTAGTGTTACTATCCTTAACCCTGGAACTGGCTATACAGCTGCCCCTACTGTTACTATAGGCCCTCCTACACAAGTTGCTGTACAGGCTACTGCTACTATCTCAGATGCTACCGTTGGTGGAGTGGCTTATTACTGCGGAAGAACTGGACAGAATTCTGTAGTAAATCTTGGGAGTATCTCTCTAACTAACGGAGGTGATAACTATTTAACTACACCTACCTTTAAGGTATACTATAATGGGGTAGGTAGTGTAGCAGCTACCTGTTTCTATCCTGCACTAGGTTCAGTAGAAGTAGCTAGTGGCTACTGTACTGTAGTAGATAGAAAGATTACTAGTTTAGTCATTACTTCTACTACTACTAGGTATGCTATGTCAACAAATGGTATATTTATTAGGGATGGCTATGCTTATCCAATAACAGGAACAGTTGTTATAGACCCTCCTAGTACTACCTCTAACTCTAATGCTACTGGAACAGCTGTTATGACATCAGGTAGCCCTAGTATCCTAGGTCCGTATGCTTTTGGTATGCCTTACCTAAACCAACGTATCTACCTAATGAATAAGAATGGTACTATCTTCCAGTCAGGGTTAGACAATCCTACTAGTTGGAACAGTGCTGAGTACATCTATGCTAACTCAGATCCTGATGAGGGGGTAGCCTTAGTACGCCATCTTAACTACCTAGTAGCTTTTGGTAAGTGGAGTACTCAGTTCTTCTATGACTCTGGTAATCCAGTAGGTTCTGTACTTACTAACTACCAAGCTGCTAAGTTAGAGATTGGATGTGCTGAAGGACTGTCTGTAGCTACTGCAGAACAAACCTTGGTGTGGATTGGTCAAGGCCTTACGGAAGGTCGTAGTGTATATATTCTAGACGGTACCTCTCCAATAAAGGTATCTAACATCTACATAGACCGGATCTTAAACACTAGTACCCTAGAGGGGACACATTCTTACTGTATGAAGGTAGCTGGTCATACGCTGTATGTCTTGTCTTTAGCTACTGCAGATCTTACTTTCGTATATGATATAGAAGAGAAGACTTGGTACCGTTGGACTAGTAATGTCAGTGGTGTTGAGAAGGCTTTCCAGTATATGTACTTTAACGGTAACGTAGAGTACAGTCCTAACCTTTATGTACAACATGAGTATAATGGGCAGGTATATATCCTTAGTCCTGACTACTATGGAGATGGTACTACTCCTATTGACTTCCGTATCCGTACTACTAAGGAAGACCAAGGTTCTACTAAGCGTAAGTTCTACCGTAGGGTAGAGGTAGTAGGAGATAAGACACCAGCTACTCTGTCTATTAGACATACTGACGATGACTATCAGACTTGGAGCACTGCTCGTACTGTTAGTTTACTAGATACTAGACCTGTACTGTACCAGAATGGTAGTGCTAGACGTAGAGCTTGGGAAGTATTTAGTGCAGATTTACAACCAATTCGTATAGAATCTCTTGAAATAGATATTGACATTTCTGAATAAGTGTGATATAGTAGTTAGATGAATACACAATTAACTACTATCTCTTTAGATTCTATTGACAAAGCAGAGAAGACTTTACTTAGTCTTCCTCAAGCTCCCTGTGATGTTATACATAAGTTTGCTCCTGGTCTGTACATACGGGAGTTACATATGCAGGCAGGGACACTAGCTATAGGACATGAACAACGATACCAACACTATAATGTTATGTTACAAGGAAAGGTACAGATCCTTAGGGATGATGGTAGTACCACTGTACTAGAAGCTCCACTCTGCTTTATAGGTAAGCCAGGTCGTAAGATTGGTTATGTATTAGAAGACATGGTATGGCAGAACATCTACGCTACTACCGAGACTTCTGTAGATAAACTAGAAGAGATGTTCCTTATTAAGAGTGATACTTGGAAAGAGCACGATGCTACTAGGCAAGGACTACTAGCTCTGAAAGGTGATGCTGATAGGTCTGACTTTGATAAGATGATCTCTGACTTATCCGTATCTAAGGAGTTAGTTAGTGCTCAGTCTAACAATACAGAAGACTTGATTAGTATTGTCTTGAGTACAGTAACCATAGCTCCTTCTACAATCCACGGGTCTGGTATATTCGCTACAGCTTCATTTCAATCAGGTGCCATCATAGGGCCAGCTCGTTTAGAGGATAAACGTACACAGTTAGGTAGGTACACTAACCACTCTATAAGTCCTAATTCAGAGACGGTTATGTTACAAGATGGTAATATATATCTAAGAACTCTATATCCTATTCAAGGATGTCTTGGTGGAGATCTAGGAGAAGAGATTACTATAGATTATAGACAAGCAGTTAAAACCGTATTGGAGGCATTATGTCAGGAGTAGCAACCGCAGTTGCAGGATCAGCAGTATTAGGATATATGGGTAGTCAGGAGGCTGGTAGAGCAGCTACTGATGCTAACAATGCTAACCTAGGATATCAACGTGAGAACAATGCTGCTAATAGAGCAGCTGAGTTAGAGCGTTTTCAACTTACTAATCCATTCCAAGCTAGTGGTGGTGGGAAGGAGTATGTTAGTAAGTTACATGAACTAATGAGTGGTAATGTCTCTGACATCTATAGTGATCCTATTTTCCAAGGACAGTTAACTATGGGTCAGGATGCTATCTCTCGTAGATTCGCTGCTGATGGTAATGCTGGTAGTGGTGCTGAGAGAATTGGTCTTATGCAATACACCACTGGTGCTGCTCAAGATGCGTACACACAGAAGTATAATAGATTAAAGGAGTTATCTGGTGCTACTAGTCAAGCTCCTGGTGCATATGCTGGTGGTCTAAGTACGCTAGCTGGTATCTATTCTAAACGCGACTCTTTCACTAAGGCTAGTTAATATGGGACAACTAATTGACTTCGGAGCTACTATAGCTCAAGGTGTTCAGACTGGCAGTATGCTTGGTCAGAATATGCTAGAGGGTAGAGAGCGCGGTGATACTAAGAAGGCTATCACTGAGTATACTGACTGGGTTAAGGGTGCTCAACCTTCTACACCAGCCCTCCCTGCTGTGGATAAACCTACCTCATTAACAGAATCGGCTGCTGATCCAGCTAGAAGTGAGGGTAAACGCTATAGTAATCTTACTAAGTTAGCTGAGGAGTATGAGAAGAAGGCTAAATTTGTAGAGGAGGCTGAGAAGAAACTTCTTAGTATGTCTAATACAGGTGCTCGTAAAGAACTCGCTCCTCAGGTAGCCTTGTACAAAGGTGATCTAGAAGCTCTTCGTACTAAACTCACTACTGCTAAATCGGACATGGCAGCTAAGGAGATCCTCTCTTTACAGCAGTTTTACTTAGGTGGGAATAAGATTACTGCTAAGGATAAGGATGGTAATCCAACTCAAACAAGCTGGGATAGTTATAGAAACTTTACAGAGCGTAAGTTACGTACTGCGGTGGCAGACCGTCTAAATGTAGGGGATACTCCTACTGAGGCTGAGACTGCAGCGATAGAACGTGAAGTAGCTGCTAATATGAAACAGATGCCTAAGGAATATTCTGAGGACTTTGTTAATGACCAGCTTGGTAATCTATTAACCTTTAAAGAAGCAGGTGAGTTACAGAAACATAAGATGTCTATGGATAAGACTGACGCTGCTCTTGCTGCTGTTGAACAGAGAGACAGGGCTTCTCAACGACAACTGCAAGGCCTCCTAGCTGCTGTAGCTGGACGAGGTAGTGATTCTCATTTGAACTTACTTTCTAAAGTAGCAGAATCTCATGAGGAAGAAGCTAAACTACTTAATGCTGAAGAAGCTCGTCTACAAAAACACTTAGGGGAGATTGACAAGGCTACTGGTGCTACTAAACCTAGAGAGAAGATACCTGGGTATATATGGGATACTGATAATACAGAGAAGGTTCAGGCATGGACTGACGCTAGAACTGGTACTGAGACTGCTCTAGCTAAGGTAGCCGAAGCTAAAGCAAAGCTGGAGCGTAAGATAGAGGCCAACAGAGCAGAGATGAATATGTATGGAGGTAGTGGTAAGAAGACCCCTCCTCCTAAAGAGGCTCCGTCCCCCTCACAATATACTAAAGAGAACCCTGCTTCAGGGCTTACTCAAGCGTCTTTTGATAAGCTCCCATCTGGAAGTTTCTATATCAATCCAGCAGACAAGAAAGTGTATCGTAAAAAATAAGGACACTATATGGCTTTAGATTTTAGTACTGCAGGAGTACCAGCAGAGGAACTTGACTTCAGTAGTCAAGGAGAGGTAGCAGATTTTAGTTCACAAGGAGAGCCTGTAGAGACTCCATCTAAATCCTTTACCGAAGAATTGGGTGAAGGTAAGCAGAGCAGGATAAGCTTAATGCTGCGGAGGAGGCAGGTAAACCTAAAGAACCTGAGATGTCTTTCTCTGACTCATTAGCTGCTCTTAAGAAGTCTGCTACTGAGAACCCTACTGAGTTTATTAAAGCTGTAGGTATGGGCCTTATCCGAGATCCTGAGCTATTACACCCAGCTCTATGGTCTGCTATGCCTGTTAAGATAGCAGCGGCTATATCAAAAGCTGGTATTGTAGCTAAGGTAGCTGAGACGGGGGTTAGAGGAGCTGCTATAGGAGCTGGTGCTGAAGCTGGTACTGAGCTCATAGAGGGTAAAGACATTAACTCTAACAAGGTGCTCCATGAAGCTGAGATGTGGGGTGCTATGGGGGCTGGTGGTCATGCCATTGCTAAGGGTGTGTCTGCTGGTGTTAGTAAGTTTAAGGCTGCTAATGCTCCTAAGTCTACCTTTACTCCGGAGCAGGCTGCTGACTTAATGGGTGACGGCCCTGTTCCTGAACGTGCTCCTAGCTCTATTCTAAAAGAAGAGCCTAAGATAGAAGCCAGCTTAAAGGAATCTATTGAAGAACTACATAGCAAGCATGGTAGTAAGAAAGACTTAGCTCCTGAAGCTGAGGCTACCCTTCTAGAACCTACATGGAAAGAGGCTCACTCCAATGCTGCTAAACGATTCGTTGCTAAGTCTCTTAAGGATGTTCCTGATGGTCCTCGTAGAGACCAGTTAGCTAGAGAACTATTTGAAGAGTTTGATGCTCAGTCCTCTTCTTATAAACCAAAGCCTGTAGTAACTGAAGCTGACCTAGCTGCTGCTAAGGAAGCTGGTGAAGCTCGTACTGTAGATCGTACATCTAGTATTAAAGCAGAGTCTCAACAAGCTGCTTTCTTAAGAGATCAACAGGCATTACAAGAAGCTGGTGCTGCTAGGACAGTGGACACTACAGCTTCTAAGATCGCTGATGCTAAACGTAGACTATTCGAGAAGGACCAGCAAGCTCTCAGAGAAGCAGGAGAGGCTCGTACTGTAGACGTATCAGCTTCTGAAAGAGCTGCAGCTAAACAGAGAGCTTTTGAGGGGGAACAGCAGGCTTTACGTGAGGCTGGTGAGGCTAGACTTCCTAATCAGGATGTAGCTGCTCAGAATAGGGAAGCAAAGGCTTTAACAGAGGGTGAAGCTAGAGCTACTACTGATCGTATACTACAGGAAGGGGCTGATGCACGGCCTGTCCAGAACCCTACTCAACCAGCTAAGACTTATGAGCAGTTACGTAAAGCTCAGGGTGGTAGTGTAGATCCTCGTTTAGCGGGATTGATTGGCGTTACTTCGATGGGTGCTGTAGTAGGTGCTGTACTAGATACAGATAACCCTATTGCAGGATCCTTATTCGGTGGTGGTGCTGCTTTACTGGCTCTTAAATCTCCTTCCGCTGTACGTAAGTTAATGGCAGGTGCTAAGGATGTCAAGGAAGTAACTCCTACTATAGCTAGTGCTACTGTAAAAGGTATTGACTACTTAGTTGGTCAAGTTGGTACTCGTATCAGTAATATTAGTCCTCGTATAGGATTAAAAGCTGTAGAGAATGAGATGAAGATCCTTAGTGATGTCCATAAAGGAGTATCAATAGGAGATCCATTCATAAGAGCTATCAATAAACTACCAACTATAGATAAAGAACTAATAAACAACGCTCTTCTTAATGGTAGGTTTAGTGCTGTACGTGGTACACTTTCTGGTGAGGCGTTAGCCAGCTTTGATGGTGTAGTACATGTGCTTAAACATCTAGGTAAAGAGGCCTCTGCTCGTGGTATTATTAAAGGAGAGCTAGAGAACTACTTCCCTCGAATGGTTAAAGACCTAGAAGGATTGCGTAAGGTCCTGAACGTAGAGCATAGCGAAGGTCTTACTAAGGTTATCCTAGAAAAGGGAAGAACATTAGGACGAGCTCTAACTCCTGAAGAAGAAGCTAAGGTAGTAAACTCCTACATCCTAGGTAAGGGTGATACAACTGCCTTTAAGCCTGGCTTTACTAAAGGAAGATCTTTAGGTCAGTTGTCTGCTGAGTTGGCTAAGTTCTACCATTCTCCTGAGCAAGCTTACCATTCTTATGTACAGAGAATGACTCATGAGATCCACACTCATGACTTCTTTGGTAAGTCTGCTAAAACAGGTGAAGGTGGTTTAGATCTAGATGCTAGTATAGGTAACTACATGACGGCTGAGGTTGAGGCTGGCAGATTAACCTGGGAAGGGGCAGAGAGACTATCTACTCTGTTTAAGGCTAGGTATAGAGCAGGTCAGGTAGCTTCACATCCTGGTGTACAAGAGGTTAAGAACTGGACTACTGCTTTAGTACTAGGTGATGTGGTTAGTGCTGCTTCTAACCTATCAGGACCTATCATGGCTGGCTTTAGGTACGGTACTATGCCAGGACTTAAGGCTACACTAATGTCTGCTAGAGAGATGGTAGGATCCGGTAATAAGCTCCCTATTTCTGTAAAGGACTACGGCCTACTGGACACTATCTCAGAAGAGTTTGTAAATACCTCTCGTAGCCAGGTGTATACTAGAAACATTATGAAGGCTGCGGGTTGGGGTAAGCTAGATAGCTTTGAGAAGAATACCCAGTTTAACGCTTCTCTTCTTAGAGCACAGAACCTAGCTAAATCAGATGCAGGAATAACTAAACTAACTAGCCTATATAAAAAGGAGTTTGGGGAGACCTTCCCTAAACTAGTAAGTGATCTTAAGAACGGTGTTATCTCTAATGAAGTAAAGCTGATGTCTTTCTTTGAGGTATCTAAACAACAGCCTTTAACTAAGCTACAGAGATCTCAGTTCGGTCTTGAGCATCCTAACATTGGTGGACTAACTCTGCAATTCAAGTCTTGGATGATGAGTCAGGCTAACGCTGTAAGAACTGAGTCCTTTAATCTAGTTAAGTCTGGTATGCAGACCGGTGATACAGCTCTTGTTAAGAGAGGCTTAGGTAATCTAGCTCGACTAGGCTCTGCCTATGCTATAATGGGTGTATCTACTACAGCTATTACTAACCTGATCTTAGGTCGTCCTGTAGATATAGATACTAATGACGTAGTTACTGGAGCGTTTAAGCAAATAGGTTATAATGACTATACTGCTAAGAAGTTTAGGGACGGCAAGCTAGACGAGGCGATGGGTGACTACCTAATACCACCTGGGGTTAATGTAGTTATGGACATTGTATCTAGAGAGCCTGATAAGATCCTTAGACACTTCCCTGTTGTAGGTCGTACCCTAGCTGCTAGATCCGAGAGTGGTAAAGAGAGATTTGAGACTACTCAAACCAAGGAGAAGCGTGCTAAGGCTACGGATAGTGTAAAAGAGGAGTACTCAGAAGAAGACTGGAAGGATATGAGTGCTAATGCTAAGGGTAAGTTAGTTAAAGACAAAATGATGGAGCTTGGATATGAATGAACTAATAGCAACACTGTTTCTAAGTAGAGATGTTACACATAGAGCACATCTTAGTACTGATTCCTATGCTGAACACAGGGCATTGGGATCTTTCTATGAAGAGGTTATTGAACTAGCGGATAGTCTAGCTGAAGCTTATCAAGGATATACAGGTAAGAGACTAGGAGAGATCCCTTACTACAGTAACCCATCTAAGAAGGATACAGTAGAGACTCTTAAGCTACTACTTAAACAGATTCAAGAAGAGCGTAAGGACATTGAGCCTGACTACTCCCCTATCCAGAATGTTATAGATGAGGTTGAGTCACTCTTCAACTCTACTATCTATAAGCTAACCTTCCTTAAGTAAGGAGTACGTATGGCATTACTAGACCTACCACCTAAGAGCCCAGACTTTACTAGTTACTTATGGAAAGACTGGTTCAATGCTGTAGCTATGTGGAGTAAGAGTCCTTACAATAAGATACCACAAGCTACCACAGCTAATGCTCCTGGGTACGCTAAGGGTGCATTGTACTTCGACTTAACCCTTAATAAACTACGAGTAGGTGGTGCTTCTGGCTGGGAGACCGTCCAAAGCATATGATAATCTATAAGGCCACTAATCTAATAAATAGTAAAGTATATATAGGTCAAACTACACAGACTTTACAAAAGCGAATCTCTAATCATTTAGGTGATAGTAAGCGTAGCAGAAAAGCAAAGGCTACTACTAAGTTTAGTAAGGCTATCCTGAAATATGGTATAGTCAATTTTAAATTTGAAGTCTTACATAGTACAGACTCTATAGAAGAACTTAATAGATTAGAGTTACTGACTATATCTGAGTATGACTCATGTAATGACTGCAAAGGATATAATCTATTATTAGGAGGCCATCAAGGTGGTAGACATTCTGAGGAAACTAAGAAGAAGATTTCATTAGGATCTATTAACGCAGCTAAAGAAGCTAAAGAAAACGGACAACACTGGAATGTTGGTAGGATTTGTTCTGAAGAAAAGAAAGCGCATTTACGGGAATTATTAACTGGTGTTAAGTGCCCAGCTAAGGGTGTTAAAAGTAGAGGAGATACAAACCCAATGAAGAATCCAGACATAGTTAAGAGGATGGTGGCTAAGAGGACTGCCAATCGATTAGCTAAACTTGCTCAGACGGTGACTTCTGTATGATAACTACTCAACAATACTTCGGTAAGAAGCCACATACGCAAGAGCAGGACTATCAGGCTAGAGTATTACTTGGTAAGGTAGGTTTATTATGCCAGTACTATGGAGTTATGCCTTACATAGACACTGACACCGGTAGTCAGATCAGTGGTTCTAAGGGAGGGGCAGGTGATGGTGGGTTTAGATTACCTACATCTACCACCGGTGCTGGTAGTTCCTCACACAAGGAAGCTAAAGGAGTGGATGTATATGATCCTGATAATATCCTTGACAAGGCTATATCTAAGAATGAACATGGGTTAATTATCCACGACCTCTATAGAGAACATCCTGATGCTACGCCTGGATGGTGTCATTTAACCACAAGAGCTCCGGCTTCTAAGAGAAGGACATTCAGACCATGATAGCTAGATTCTGGGATTGGATTGATAGTAGAGCAGTAGTTCGTAGACTGGTACTGTTCATTACTCTATGGATGACATATAGTATTACAGTACAGGCATGGAGTTTTGCCCATACTAGCACCTTTGATGGTACTGGAACTGCTGCATGATAGAGAAACTTAAGGAATACTATGTAGTAATAGGACTTGTTGTAGTCTTTACTATGGGATGGGTGGGTCATGGACTGTATACTAATGCGATTACTGAAGCTATTGCGGAAGCTAGACTCGAAGCTTCTCGGTCTGCTGCGGAAGAGATTGCGAAGATTACAGCAACCAACACAACAATCCAACAGAAGATCATTGAACGGGTGCGGACAGAGACCGTCTACTCAGAATGCCGTCATGCACCTGACACATACCAACTTATTAAGGACGCACTCAAATGATAGAGATACTACTGATTTTAACGGTGACGTTTGGTGGAGGATACTGGACAGGTCACGAGAACCCAAGTGTATCATGTATCGACACAAGCCTGGTAACCGCTAACTGTATAGAATTACAACCTCCTGTAGATGACTCCTTTGGTGCTATGACTTCAAGCTACATAGACCATATTGGTATCTACAAGAGGTGTAAAGCTTCTTGCGTTGCTGCTAAGTAATCACATACAGGCCAAACATTCACGTGAACCGTGAACACCAGCTAAGGTAGTGATGTAGTATAAACCTAAGATGTTAGGATCCTCAAATGCCAGCTTATGAATATGACTTATCCAAGCAGGATCCTCATCAGCTCCAAAGAACAGATTTATTGATTGTCCTTGGCACAAGTATTTCTGTCGTGCTGACGCATATCTTAGTACTACTTCTTGGTTAATCTCAAAGGCTGTCTTAAAGACTAGCTTCTCCTCATCAGTTAACCAGTCTACCTTCTGTACACTACCGAAGTTATCAATGATGTCTTGGATGTTCTTCTTAGTGTAGACTCCTTTAGACTTCATCAACTCCCACAAGACTGGATTCAGTCGGTCTACTTCCCCGCCAGCAGTAGTTTGTGTAAATGCCATAGCTGGGTCGGGGTTAATCCCTTCACTAACTCCACCCATAAGGAGAGCTGTGGATTTTGTTGGAGCAACTGCCGTACGGTGCGTATTCCTAATTCCATATCCTCTACACCATTCAGGTTCTCCGAGAACTCTTGCAAGCTCTTGGCTTGCTCCCATTGACTTGTCATGTAACTCCTTTGCTAAAGCCTCATTAAGGAACCCTGCTGTAAGGCTCTCATAGGGCTCTTCCATCTTCTGAAAGAAGGTATGTAACCCACACATACCCAGACCTAATGCTCGTCCCTTCTCAGTGAATCTTACAGCTTTCTCAAGCCCCTTCGTATCTCTTGCCTTCTCGATGAATTCACTAGCCACACAATCCAAGAAGATAGTAGCCCAACGTATCGCATCTGTATCCTTCCACTCATCATACTTAGCATAGTTCATACTGCTCAGTACACAGGTAAAGGTATGGTCTTCATCTGATGGTAGGTTAATCTCTACACATAGATTAGATGCCTTTACTGTCATACCCTGTGCCTTGATGGTGTCAGGACTGTGAGCGTTAGAGGCATCTGACTTCCAGAAGTACCCCTTACCAGTTACCATCTTAGTCTTGATAGCCTTCTGGTATCTACGTAGTGTCTCTGGTTCGTTGTCGTGTAGTAGTTTAATTACCTTGTCAGAGATAACCCATCCGATGTTTACATCATCTGGTTCAGCTGCTAGGTAGTCACACAATTCATCGAAGTCACCATGTTCAAGAGGAAGATAACCAGCCCATGCACCCCGTCTTGCAGTACCCTGAGCTACGTCTCTCATGTCCTGAACAAACCCTTTGAAGACTGGTACTACGCCACTAGCTGTACCACCAACGCTGATACTGCTACCCCTAGGACGAATCCCACCCAGATAAGCGGATGTGCCAAAGCCGTTCTTAGTGAGGATTGCGGTTTCATATCTTGCGGAGTAGAAACCGTCGATACTGTCGTCAATGCTGCTGCCAGAGCAAGCAACTGGTAGTCCTCTAAAGGTTCCCATGTTAGCGAGGACCGGTGTAGAAGGGGAGAGCCA
>JFJP01039189.1_pt1 | contig 14241 bp, 9 predicted proteins | sample 431651 | NCBI WGS metagenome assembly JFJP01 (sample SAMN02602958, study PRJNA72255) | Microbial mat metagenome, whole genome shotgun sequencing project. | biome: fresh water; feature: sink hole; material: water; isolation source: purple microbial (photo- and chemosynthetic) mats found in... | reverse complement strand
CTTCGAGAGCAATGAAGCTGCGGTCTTCGCCCGAGGGAGAGAATGCGATTTTTGAAATTACGAGGCCGCTGGCTGGTTTTCTGAGCAATGGGCAGATCAGAATTTGACCAAGCTGGCTGATCATCTCGATGGCTCTCTGAATCGTTGGCGCAGCCTCTATCGTTCAGCAAGGACAATCCTGACTAGGGCGACACAACACATCGAAAGTGGAACCCTCAGCCTGGGCAGTGAGGAATACCGGAAATACAAAAGAAATCAGGATCAGGCTACTCGCCAGCTGGACCTCCTACGAAACAACTTCAGCGGCAGATCAACTGATTTGTCGGAGTTCTATCCTTACCGGTATCTTGCTTCGGAAGGATTTCTCCCTGGCTACAATTTTACTCGCTTGCCACTCAGGGTATTTCTACCTACTGGCGATTCGTCCGGTGAATTCATCTCTCGTCCACGCGCCATCGCCCTTCGAGAGTTTGGGCCGCTCAACATCATCTACCATAATGGGCGTAAGTACCGGGTGACACAACTGGTTGTCCAGGACTCTGAGGCATCACAATCCGAAGCGCGGATCAGCAAGAAGGCGGGCTATTTCCTTACCTCTGACCAAAAGGATTTGGAGATCTGTCCCTTTACCGGTCTTACTCTCGGCGACAGCGCCAATAAGGAGCATCTCCACCATCTGTTGGAGATGAGCGAGTCCAGGGCCGAAGAGGTGGATCGGATCTCTTGCGAGGAGGAAGAACGTGTCTCTCGGGGCTTTTATATCAAAACCTACTTCTCGGTGGATGGAGGCCAGTTGGAGCGGATTAAAAAGGCGAAGGTTCTGACCAGTGAAAACACCCTGCTCAATCTCCGCTTTATCCCAGCGGCACGGTTGGTTCATGTGAATTACCGCTGGCGGGCGCAACACTCGGATGGCTTTCCCATTGGCCTCGTTTCCGGCGATTGGCGGAGTTCAATCCCTGATTCGGACAGCAACTTTAAGGAAGAGTTTCGCCTGATAAAGCTTTGGACTTCCAACATGGCCGATGCCTTATATATTGAACCAGTCCAACCCCTTGGGCTCACCCCTGATGGCGTGATAACTTTGCAGCACGCGCTGAAACGGGCCATCGAGGCTGTCTTTCAAGTGGAGTCAAATGAGATAGGTGTTGTCGCCGTGGGTGATCCCGAAGCCCCAAACATTCTCCTTTATGAGGCGGCGGAAGGCAGTCTTGGCATCTTGTCGCAATTTGTTGACAATGTTGAGGTGTTCCATAATGTTATCAACCAGGCATTTCAGCTCTGTCAATATGACAAGGAAGAGTACAAGGCCCCGGCCTGCTACGATGATCTGCTCAGCTACTACAATCAGCGTGACCACCGGATTATTGACCGGCATCTTATCAAAGATGCTTTGAAAAAGCTGCTTATCTGCGATATTGAAATCCAAAGCAATGCTGGCTTCGGCAGTTATGAGGATCAGCATCAAACCCTGCTGCGCGGTCTTGACCCGAACTCCTCCACAGAATTACATTTCATCCAATTCCTTTATGATAATGGCTTGCGCTTGCCGGATGCAGCCCAGAAAAGGGTGGATGGGATTTTTGTGCAACCCGACTTTTATTACGAACCGCGTTTCTGGGTTTTCTGTGATGGTACTCCCCATGATTCGCCTGCCGTACAGGCCGATGATGAAGTCAAACGCCAGTCCATTATGGCCAAAGGAGACGAAGTCTGGGTCTATTATTACCGGGATAACTTAACCGAGAAGATTGCGGATCGTCCCGATATATTCAGGAAGGTCAAATGAAGACCATGCTCCAACCCGGGAAACTCGTCACACTGCGAGGTAGAGACTGGATAGTTTTACCGTCCGATGATAATGACCTGTTGATCGTCAAGCCCTTGGGGGGATCTGATGATGAAACAGCAGGGATTTATCTTCCTCTTGCCATTGCCTCTGATCAGCCCGCAGATGCCCGGTTCGCTCCTCCAAGTGCCGCGGACCTTGGCGATATCGCCACTGCCCGTCTACTTTATGACTCTGCTCGTCTTGCCTTCCGTAACGGGGCTGGCCCATTCCGCGCTCTGGCCAAGCTCTCCTTCCGCCCGCGTGCCTACCAGATGGTGCCGCTCGTCATGGCACTGCGCCAGGAGACCGTCAGGCTCCTGATCGCCGATGATGTTGGGGTGGGTAAAACAGTGGAGGCCCTTTTAATCGTCAAGGAGCTGTTGGAGCGTCGTCGCATCAAGCGATTCGCCGTGGTGTGCCTGCCTCATCTCTGTGAACAGTGGCAAGCTGAGATCAGGGCCAAGCTCGATATCGAGGCCGTTATCATCCGCTCTAATACTCAGGCTCGTCTTGATCGACATATTCAGGGCGACACCAGCGTGTATGATTACTATCCCTATCAGGTAATCAGTATCGACTACATCAAGTCCGATACCCGTCGCAATGTTTTCATTGAACAGTGCCCGGAGCTGGTCATCGTTGATGAAGCCCATACCGGCGTACGGCCAGCCGGGGCCTCGGCAGGTCAACAACAACGCTACCATCTGGTCAGCAATATTGCCCAGAAGCTCGGACAACATCTCCTTCTGCTTACCGCTACCCCGCACAGCGGTAAACCAGAGGAGTTTCATTCACTCCTCGGCCTGTTGCGCAAGGACTTTGAAGGTCTCGACCTGCCGAATTCCAGCCAAACGCAACGACGCGACCTGGCCCGTTTCTTTGTGCAGCGCAAACGGGCGGATGTAGAAAAATGGCTGGGAGAGGACACCCCCTTCCCAGAGCGAGAAGCCTTTGAATGGCCGTATGAACTTGGAAAAGACTACGCCATTTTTTTTGAGAAAATTATCGATTTTGCCCGCCGATTGATTGCTCCCGATCCCAAGCGTGGCGGCCACAAACGAGTACAGTACTGGACCGCGCTGGCGCTCTTGCGCGGGGTGATGTCGAGTCCGGCGGCAGGTATCGAAATGCTGAAGACCCGGCTCTCAAATCTGGCTGACGCAGCCGGGGGCGAGCAGACGGCAGCTTTCCTGCCTGAGGAGGATTCGGAAGAAAACCCTGTCCGCGACACTGAGTTCGGTTTTGAGGGTGACAACGTCCCGACTCAACTTATCGAGCGCAACGACTGGACTTCATCACAACGCCAGTCGTTGCGTGAGTTTGCGCAGCAATTAGAAAAATTGGCCAACCTTAAGGATGACCAAAAACTCGCCTCGACCGAGCTCATCATCGAAGATTGGCTGAATGAGGGCTACCGGCCAGTGGTCTTCTGCCGGTATATTGCCACGGCCAACTATATCGGTAGAATCTTGACCCCATCCCTCAAGAAGAAATTCCCTAAACTCGATATCCAGGTTATCACCAGTGAGCTGCCGGACGAACTTCGCAAGCAGCGGATCGAGGAAATGGGGAAAGCATCTCTGCGTGTTCTGATCGCCACCGATTGCTTAAGCGAAGGCATCAATCTGCAAGCTCACTTCAACGGTATCCTGCATTACGATCTGCCCTGGAATCCGAACCGTCTGGAACAACGCGAGGGCCGGGTTGACCGCTATGGGCAACAGGAACCCAAGGTCAAGGCCTGCCTGCTCTACGGAGCCGACAACCCCATTGACGGTATCGTGTTGGATGTCCTGCTGCGCAAGGTCAGGGAAATCAAGCGGGCCACCGGGATCAATGTCCCGTTTCCCGAGGATTCGCAAAGCATCATCGACACCATCACCCAAGCCCTGCTCCTCAACCCGGATCGCAGGATATCAGCCAAGGGCATACGAAAACCAGGCAGTCCGGTTCAGCTCAAACTGGATTTTGGAGGCCTTACCGAGGCGGAGCAGGCCAAAGCCAATGTCACCCGCAAGGTGGATGAAGCAGCAGAGCGGGAAAAGGCATCTCGCAGTATTTTTGCCCAGAACGCGATCAAGGCCCAAGAGATCGAGGCCGATCTTCGTGAGGTGGACGAAGCTATCGGCGATCCCCGGGCAGTGGAAGAGTTTGTCGTCGCTGTCCTCAATAATCTGTTCGGTGTACAGGTACTGCGAAACGCCAAGGGCTACCGCATCATCATGGGCAATCTTCCCGTACAGCTACGGGAACTCCTCCCGCTTGGCGATCCGGTTCAAGTCAGTTTTTTTTCACCCACCCCAGAGGGCTATCACTATCTGGGACGCAATCATCGTTTCGTAGAACAGCTTTGCCAACTGGTCATGGCCAATACCATGGCCCGTGTCGATAAACGGGCGGCACGAAGCGCGGTTATCCGGTCCCGCCAGATCAACACCAAGACGACCCTGTTACTTTTCCGTTGCCGGAATGTGATTGAGCAGTCCAAAGGGAAACAGCAGATTGTGGCCGAGGAGATGCTGCTGTGGGGCTGGCGGGGAACCCCCCAGCAAAAAGAATTTCTTGATCACGGAGAAGCCAAGGCTCTCCTGAGTACAGCCCGCGCCTCGTCTGACCTCTCGGCCCAGGCGAGGGCCGGTTTCCTGGAAAACGAACTGAAACTCTTGGCGACCTTGGACACTGATTTTTCAACCGTGGCCGAGGCCCAGTCGAAAAAACTGGTGGCTGCCCACGAACGGTTCAGCGCCCTCATGGATCACGAGAAATTTCAGGTGGTGTATCCCGTCCTGCCCATGGATCTGCTGGGCATCTATATTTTATTGCCGGAGTAAATCATGTCTTTGCCGATAAACATCAATGACCTGCTGCAAGGTAAGCCCGTCGAGTGGGAACGCCTTGAATTGAAGGCCGGGTGGAATCCGGAAGACATTCTCCACACCCTGTGCGCCTTTGCCAATGACATTCACAACCTCGGTGGCGGCTACATCATTGTAGGCATCGAGGAAAACAACGGGCGTCCAGTTTTGCCTCCAGTGGGTCTTGATGTGGCACAGATCGACAGCATTCAGAAGGAGCTGCTCAATCTCGGCTACAGCGCCATTGCCCCATATTACCACCCCATCGCCGTGCCGGTGGAGATCGAAGGCCGCCATGTGTTGGTGCTCTGGGCGTTGGGCGGCCCGACACGCCCTTACAAGGCAAAACGATCTCTGGCCAAGGATGCCAAGGAGTATGCCTATTATATCCGAAAGGGTTCCAGTACAGTCCGTGCGCGAGGCGCCGACGAATCCGAGCTCATGTCGCTTGCCGCGACCGTTCCCTTCGATGACCGATTTAATCAACAAGCCAAGATTGAAGATCTTTCTCGCGATCTGATGCAGGAATACCTGCAACAGGTCGGCAGTGATTTGGCCAGGCAGGCTCCAGCTCTCTCGCTGGTGGAGTTGGGCAGGCAGATGGGCGTCATCGGCGGCCCGGAGGAATCGCCATTTCCGCTCAATGTGGGTTTGATGATGTTCACCCCGGAACCATGGCGATTTTTCCCCGTTATGCAGATTGATGTTGTCTGGTTCCCCAAAGAAGGGCCAGGCGGCAACAAATTTTCCGAGAAGATCTTCAAGGGGCCGATCCCTCGCATGATCTCTGACGCCCTTGATTACATCAAACGGAACTTCATCAGCGAGACCGTCATCAAGCACCATGGCCGGGCCGAGTCTACCCGCGTTGAGAATTTTCCTTACGATGCCATCGAGGAGGCCGTGGTCAATGCTGTCTATCATCGGGGTTACGATGTTCGCGAGCCGGTGGAGATTCGGATTATGCACGATGAGCTGGTGGTGCTGAGCTACCCCGGCCCTGACCGGTCAGTGCGGCTTGACCAGCTCCGGCTTGGCCGCGCCCACCCCCGCCGCTATCGCAATCGCCGACTTGGAGAGTACTTGAAAGAGCTGGAATTCACCGAGGGTCGCTCTACCGGCATTCCCAAGATCATGGAGGCCATGACAAAAAACGGCTCACCTCCGGCAGAGTTCGAGTTTGATGAAGACCACAGCTATTTCATGGTGCGATTACCCGTGCATTCGGCGGCCCTGGAAGTGACCGCCTCGATTTCGGGGGTAGAGAAAGACCTGCCTACCCTACCAGTCACCCCACCAGTCACCCCACCAGTCGAAAAATTATTGGTTGTATTGTCTTCAGGCGAATCATTGGGCGGAGCGGAGATCAGGGCGCACCTGGGCCTGAAAGATCGCGCCCATGTCCGTCAACATTATATTGAACCGGCGCTTGCAGCAGGCCTGATTGAATATACCATCCCGGACAAGCCCAGGAGCCGCCTGCAACAGTATCGGCTTACGGACAAGGGCCATGTGCTTACTGCCTCACTAAAGGATGGCGGGATATGAACTATTCCTCAATCCGCATTGAAGGCGCGATTCTCTCCCCGGATATTCTCGACCGTATCGAAGACGCTCCTGGTCAACGACCGGCAGACTTTGGCCTCGACAACCCGGTCAAGGATGAAATCGTCCGCGCCTGGGCTGATGCCCAGGACTACTGGCGCATCTTCCAGCGCAAACTCGACGCCCTTAAAATCAACTCGCCGGCCACCACCGAGACCCGCCAGTTATGGATCCAGCCGCTGCTCGGACTGCTTGGTCATCAGCTTGAATACCAGGCCAAGGCCGCTGAGCTGAACGGCAAACTTTATCCCATATCTCACCGCGTGGTCAATAGGGTGAATACCCCGCTCCACATCATCGGCTGTCGCGAATCCGTCGGACTGGATCGAAAACCGGAAAAGACTGGTCTCCGCATGTCGGCCCACGCCATGGTGCAGGAATACCTGAACCTGCAGGACGAACTGTACGGTTTTGTCACCAATGGCTTGGTACTGCGCCTCTTGCGCGATAGCTCGCGGCTGGTCAAGCTCACTTATCTGGAGTTCGACCTCGACCGTATTTTTTCTGATGGCCTGTTTGCCGATTTTGCCATTCTCTATCGGCTGCTTCATGCCAGCCGGCTACCCCAGGCTGTGGAGGAGTCGGCCACCTGCTGGCTGGAGCGGTATCACCAGGACTCCATCGAGCAGGGTTCCCGCATCCGGGAAGGACTTCGCCTGGCCGTGACCGAGGCTTTGGAGTTTCTCGGAACAGGCTTTCTGGCAAATCCAGATAATCATACCCTCCGTGAGCAGATAGCCCACGAGCACATCAAGGCTGACAGCTATTTCAATCATTTGCTACGATTCGTTTATCGGTTGCTTTTCCTGATGGTAATCGAAGAGCGTGGTTTGGTCTTTCTCAAAGGGTCGTCGACAAAACAGATACAAATATATTTTCAGCATTACAGTATTCAACGGTTGCGCAGACTGGCGGTGACTAGAGGGCTAAAGATCGAGCGTTTTCACGATGCCTGGCTGTCGTTGCTCGCCACCTTTCAGCTTTTCGAGCATCCAGAACAAGCCGCCAAACTAGGCACCACCGCTTTAACCGGCCAGCTTTTCCATTCTGGTAGCCTTGGCCTGTTAACCACCTGTCGGTTGAGCAATGCCGCGTTATTTAATGCTTTGGACAGACTTTGTTATTTTGACGATCCCAAGACCGGCCAGCGCACCCCGGTTAACTTCGGGGCTCTTGCCACCGAAGAATTCGGCTCAGTCTATGAAAGCCTGTTGGAGTTGCATCCTCTGGTCGAGACCGTACCATCGCCGCGATTTAGCTTCAAACAGGCCGCCGGTAATGAGCGAAAGACATCCGGCAGCTATTATACCCCAGCCACCTTGGTGGACTGCCTTCTCGACACTGCGCTTGACCCAGTGCTCAATGAACATATCCATAATTTTGTCACCCTCGGCTACCAGTCAGCTGAACAGGCGGTGCTGGCTCTCAAGGTTTGTGACCCTGCTTGCGGCAGCGGACACTTTCTCATTGCTGCGGCCCAGCGTATTGCCCGGCGACTTGCAACATTACGCGCCGGGGGCGAGGAACCAGGGCCAGACCAGTTCCGTCATACCCTGCGTGAGGTCATCGGCCACTGCATCCATGGGGTGGACATCAATCCTATGTCCGTCGAACTGTGCAAAGTAGGGCTGTGGCTGGAGGCGGTGGAACCCGGAAAACCACTCACTTTCCTCGATCACCACATCAAGTGCGGGAACAGCCTCCTGGGCGCAACCCCAAAGGCTATCCAAGACGGTATTCCAGATGAGGCATACAAACCAATCGCCGACGATACTAAAGAAGCCTGCAAGTGGATGAAAGAGCTTAACAAGAAGGCCCGTGCCGGAGTGCAAAGGCTTCCTTTCGAGGAGATTGAGCCTTGGGAGCGGTTGGGCAACCTGCCTGCCGCCATGGCAAACCTGGAAACCCTAGATGACGGCACAACTGAAGCTATAGCGGAAAAGGAACGGCGATACCGCGAGATCGTCGAGGGTAGCGGTTATGACAACGCCCGGCTGCTGCATGACTCTTGGTGCGCCGCCTTTGTCTGGCCAAAAAGTAAGGTGGAATACGGTACGGAATTGACCACCGAACATCTGCGTAGCATCGAGCGCAACCCTCACAGTGTTGATCCGCACCTGAAAGAACGAATCCGTACCCTGGCCCAGCATTATCGATACTTCCACTGGCACTTAGAATATCCTGCCGTGTTCGGTGCGGTGGGGGAAGGCGGCTTTGATGTGGTGTTGGGGTAACCCTCCATGGGAGAAACTCCAAACGGAAGAACTTCAATACTTTGCGGTTAGAAGCCCTGAAATCGCCCTATTAAAAGGCGCAAAACGCAAGGCAGTCATTAATGCATTGAAGGAAACGGATCCTGATCTAGCGGCAAACTGGCGGGCCCAATGTCGTATTGATGCAGGGATGATCTCTTTCATTCGTCATTCGAGAACATACCCGCTTACCGGAGTTGGAAAATTCAATACATTCGCTCTGTTTGCCGAATTGAGTAACTCCCTGTTGTCGTCTACCGGAAGACTTGGCTACATCGTACCGTCCGGAATCGCCACAGACGACACGACCAAACTTTTTTTCCAGAACATTGTCACTGCAAACACTCTGGTCAGCCTCTTTGATTTTGAGAATCGAGATGCGATATTTTCTGGAGTTCATCGCAGTTTCAAGTTCTGCCTGCTGACACTTTCTGGCAAAGCTAAACCGATTACCCAAGGAGCGGATTTTATTTTTTTCGCACATTCTGTTGATGACCTCCGAGATGAGCAAAAACGATTCACTCTCTCTTTAGAAGACATTGAACTGCTTAATCCTAACACACTTACCTGTGCGACATTCAGGTCTCGTCTCGATGCTACGATTACAAAAGGCATCTACCTTCGCGTCCCGATTTTCCTCAACGAAAGAAAGCTGCAGAAGAATGTCTTCCAGCCGCAAGTGTGGCGCCTGCTCAACACTACAGACGACAGCAAAAAGTTTGTTCACTTTAGCCAGGAAGGCCGGAATGAACTGATCCCCGTCATCGAAGCGAAGACCATTCACCAATTCGATCACCGTTTTGCGACATTTCCTGAAGTTAGCGACGACGAAGCAACCGCATCTGAAATTACATCAGCAGCAAAATTATCCCCTCATCTTGAATCAATTGCACGTTACTACATCACCGATACATTGTTTCGCGAGAGAATGCCAGAGGCTTTTCGCGAAAACGTTGGTTTTTGACTGCACGAAATATCACCAACTCAACAAATGAACGAACGATAATTGCTGCGATCATTCCACGAGCAGCAAGCTGTGAAGTGACTCCTTACATTGAAATAGTGGGCGGTGCGCATGTGTCTGCCTTTTTGTCAGGAGCACTGAACAGCTTCGTGCTTGATTATGTAGCAAGGCAAAAGGTCGGAGGCATGCACCTGAGTTACTTTATCCTCTACCAGTTGCCAATTCTGTTTCCAGACAAAGATCTTTCGATACCATTACAATTTTTTACAACTCACGTCCTTGAACTTACTTTCACCGCCTGGGACTTGGAGCCCTTTGCCCGCGACTGCGGCTTTTACGGCCCGCCCTTCCGTTGGGATGAAGCACGTCGTTTCCAGCTCCGCTGTGAACTCGACGCCGCTTTCTTTCACCTCTACGGCATCTCCCGCGACGACATGGCCTACATCATGGACACCTTCCCCATCGTCAAACGTAAGGACGAAGCGAAGTATGGCACCTACCGCACCAAGGACACCATCCTCGCCATTTACGATGCCTTACTTGAGGCCCAGCGTACCGGCCAACCCTTCATCAGCCCCCTCGCCCCACCCCCGGCAGACTCGCATTGTTGTCATCCGCCGCGCGAAGCGCGAGCTTCTCTCGAAGCTCTTGATGGAGCCTTTGGGGTAAAACAAAATGCCCAGATGAACGGAGGCCACGAAGATGATCGAGCTCGGCGTTGACATTTCTTGTCTCTTGCCCTGGTTTTCGCATGAGCAAAATGAACCTTATGTTCTTATTCGCGTCTCAACCGAACAGGCTGCGTCTTGGGCCGATGCCCTCGGTGTTCCGCTCCGTCGCTGCTACATAACGGATGATGCACTAGAGGAGAATAGTCAACGTACGGGCCGTCCGAAGTCCGAACTGGTCGCCGCCAAGCTTCCAAATCCAGGATCCACGATGGCCGGGGACTTCGGTGAGATCCTCGTCTACCTCTACCACGCGGCGCATGAACACCCAACAGCCGTTATCGGCCCGAAGAAGTGGCGTCTTAAGCAGGACCGCACCAAGCCGGCCCCGTATTCTGACGTTGTCCATCTCGTGGTGCCATTCTGGCCTCAATCCAGTGAAAATGATCTGCTTCTTTGCTCGGAGGTGAAGACCAAATCGACCAATGGGGACTCATCGCCGATCACAGCCGCCATCGCGGATTGCGAAAAAGACCGTACCAGCAGACTAGCAAAAACATTGGTATGGTTACGTGAACGAGCCTTGGGCGAGGATCTTGGTTCGACAACAATTGGACATCTCGAGCGCTTCATTGACGCGACGGATCATCCGCCTGCCCAGAAACATTTTCGGGCGGTAGCTGTCATCTGCTCGACTCTTGTTGATGCCGAACTTGCCGATGCCTCAGATAGAGTTCCAGACGATCATGCAGTCGTGATAATCTCCGTACCGGATCTCAAAGAAATTTACGAGGGGGTATTCAATGCTGCCCTAGCCTCTACGGCGGAATCTGGTGTCGCTCCATGAGGTCCTCGCTGGCGAAATGGGTGAGCGATGCGGATGCACTCCACCATATCCAACGCTTTGGGCTCAAATTGATCCCCTTGCAGTTAGATTATCTTAGGGCGAGGGAAAACGACTACTATCTTTCGCTTATCGGTGAGTTGTTCCAGCGAATACGTGAGCCTTACGAAGACCCGGTCGAATGGTCTCGGCTTGGAAATGCGCTTACCCAAGTTGGAGTCGGAGGAGCAAGTGGTTTAACGGCGGCACCTGGAATTCTAACATCGGAGACAGCACTTTTCGCGGCAGCGGCGTTCTACTTTGGCGGGTATTCCGCATCTGCGTATCTCACGCTCAAGGCTGCTGATCCTGCCACCTTTACCGAGACACTCCGGGCTTGCTACGAATTGCTTGCGCGTCCTTCAACGATACAATCAACAGGTTCCGGGCGCTTGTTGGTGCTGTTCGGCGAGGTACATTGCAGGTAATCCGGAACTACGTCATCCAAGCCGCAGCGCATGAAGAACAGGCTCTGCGGCTTGGGCCTGACGAATGGGTAGGGTCGAGACTATTCCGGCGGATGCTGGAGCGGTTCGAAACAACGAACATTAGGGCGGTTCTGCCGGATGGTGAGAACAACTTCTGGGATCCGCTGGTTCGGTCACTGATCAATAGGAGCCCACCCGCATGGGACTTCTTTCCCTCGCAAATTGACGCGATACAAAGAGGTTTGCTTGACAGTTCAACCACGTTTTCTCTGCAGATGCCGACTGGTGCAGGCAAGACCGCACTCTCTGAAACGCTTCTTTTCTACCATCTTAAAAAAAATTCGAACGATGTGGCGGTACTATTAGTACCATATCGCTCTCTGGCATCTGAATTACGAGGGAGCCTCGTCAAACGCCTTAACCGGATGGATCTGGCCGCTCGTTGCGCGTACGGCGGGACGGTTCCGACGGGGGATGAAGTTCACGGCCTTGCTGACACCCGGGCGATCATTGCGACCCCGGAAGCTCTTTCCGGACTACTCAGTGCCGACCCAGCCTTCTTCACACGGGTGACTCTCGTCATCTGCGATGAGGGCCACTTGCTGGATGGGCAGGCTCGCGGCGTTGGGCTTGAACTCCTCTTATCCAGGATGCGGGCACGGGAGAACGGCGCGCCTCGCTTTGTTTTCGTATCCGCCATCGTACCAAATATCGAGGAAATTAATGCCTGGCTGGGCGGCACGCCGGAAACCGTGGTTCGTAGCGATTACCGCCCGGCCCTCGCAGAGTTTGCCGTGCTGAGTACCCACGGTAGCGGAGCGTCGATGTCCGTGGCGCTTGAGTTGAACCCCCACGAAACTGCGCCAACCAAGTTGTCTGTAGACGGATTCCTCTCCCGCAAAGATTTCCGTTTCCGAAACCCCGATTCAGGGCAGTTAAACACTTACTCCTTCGGCACGGTCAAAACTCAGGCAATTGCCTCCGCCAGGAAGGCCTTGTCGATGGGCGCAGTTGCTGTTTTTGCTGCGAACAAGCGCGGTAACCAGGGGGCTGTTGGTCTTGCCAAAGAGCTCCTGAAACAACTTAAGCATCCTATGTCGCTGCCTGCGCCGATACAGTTTGTATCGGATGCCGCGAAGTTGCAGGCTGTTGTGGAATACTTTGCTTTGGAGTACGGGAACCAATGGGTAGGGACGCAAGCACTCACTGTCGGAGCAGTACTGCATCATGGGGACATTCCTCAAGAGAGCCGGGAGGTCGTCGAGGCGCTTGTCCGGCGGGGGGAGGTACGTTTGGCGATCTGCACGAGTACACTCGCAGAGGGCGTCAACCTGCCAATCCGGACTTTGATACTCTACTCGGTGCAACGTCGTGGGCCTGACGGAGCCGCAGAGAATCTGCTCGCCCGGGATATCAAAAATCTGGTTGGGAGAGCTGGCAGGGCTGGTGACACGACCAAAGGGCTCGTGATTTGTGCAAATCCTCAGCAGTGGTCCCTGGTTGAGCCGGTTGCTAAGCAGCAACCAGGAGAACGGGTTGCCGGAGCGCTCCATGGACTTATGGTAAGATTGCGGGATGCCCTAAGACAGCAAAGCCTGACATTGACGAACGAGATTCTCGAAGAGTACACAGTATTCCACACGCTCATCGACGGTATCGACGCAACACTCATCGATCTTGCTGCTGAGGAACTGGGTGAAGATGAACTTATTCGTATTGCCGGCGACCTGCCTGGCCAGACCTTCGCGGCACGCCAAGCCGAACCCAGTACTTTGGCGTTAATGCGTGAGGTATTCGAACTGCGTGCGCGTCGAGTTGTTGCCATCCGGAGCGCAGGTCGCTTGGGGTGGATTCGCGAGACTGGAACGCGAGCCCGAATGCTCGATTCGGTTGAGGCGTCCTTGCTGCCGCTACAAGAACATTGGGACGACATTCCATCACCGACCGACCCCAGACTCATCGAAACTATGCTTACCTGGGCCTGGGAACAGACGGACATGAAGGAGGCCATCTCGGAAACATACAGAGATGCTACCCCTACCCGAGAGGCCTTCGCCGAAACCCTGGCCGAATGGTTAGAAGGCACGCCGCTAGTTATGATGGCTACCTCTGCAGGGCTCGACGTCGACGGAATGCTTGGTGTCCACGCCAAAGTACTGACCTATGTGTTGCAAGTTGCTATCGAACAGGCGATTGGACTTTTGAGAAAACTCCTTGAGGCGAACGGGAAAGTGCTCGCCCAGGCGGTTATCGACTTCCCTGAGTACCTCCGGTTCGGAGTACCGACTCCTGCGGCCCGAGCACTCGCTGCCGGAGGGGTAAGGCATCGGCGTGCCGCAGTTGCGCTGGGACAGAGCCCAGAACTTAGTGCCGTCGCAGCTGATGATCGGGTTCAAGTCTTTGCGACCGCTCGGCACTTATTGGAGTACCGTGAACGGTGGCTTCCTAAGCTTGGCAGTCTGGTACTGGAACGTACGATTGCGGACCTCGCAGAGGCGATCCCTGCCGACGATGCTCGCCAGGTTTGAATGTAAACTAAGATAGAAAGTAGCTGTTCACCATCTCCAACCTGAACGATTTAAGACGGAGCCCGCGATTATGGCAATTGACCTCCAAGGTATCGCTACAAAACTGCGACGTGCGAGAGAGCTTCAGTCGCTGTTGGTCGAAACCGTTAGCCAGGACACTGGTATTTCCTCTGAACGTATTGCCCTGATCGAAGCGGGACAGTCCAGGCCATCTGGTGACGAAGTTC
>JFJP01030272.1_pt1 | contig 14243 bp, 12 predicted proteins | sample 431651 | NCBI WGS metagenome assembly JFJP01 (sample SAMN02602958, study PRJNA72255) | Microbial mat metagenome, whole genome shotgun sequencing project. | biome: fresh water; feature: sink hole; material: water; isolation source: purple microbial (photo- and chemosynthetic) mats found in... | reverse complement strand
CATGGCTTGCTTTCCGGTTCGCCCGACTTATGCTCCTGGGCCAACCAAGGCCCCCTTGGGCAGAATCCTGACGACTTAGGCTTTGACAACAATGCTCTTGCCGGTGCGGGTGACATCATGCACAACTTTGCCTTCATTGACCTCATCTTCGACCGCTTGCTGGATATCGGTATTCGTCCCTTTCTTGAAATAGGCTTTATGCCGAGATTGCTGGCGAGCGGCGACCACACGCTGATGCGCTGGAAGGCGAATACGACGCCACCACGCGACTATGGCCTGTGGGAGGACCTTATTGAATCGCTGATGAATCACTGTATCAAGCGGTACGGCAGGAAGGAGATGCGTACCTGGTATTATGAGGTGTGGAATGAACCCAATCTGCATGGTTTCTGGCCATCGACCATGGAGGAATACCACAAGCTCTATGCGCACACCGCAAGGACGGTTAAAGCCGCTGATAAGGATTTCAGGGTTGGAGGACCGGCAACGGCAGGCCGGACTGAAGCGCATATCAATGCCTTTCTACGCTTCTGCCATGAAACGAAGACACCGGTCGATTTTGTGACCAGTCATTCCTATGCGGTCCAATCGTCAGATCGTCGAGGCGAGTTCACCTATCACGAACTGAGGGCACCAACCTTTCTGCCCACACGTTTCCAGCAGATGCGTGAAGAGATCGACAACTCTCCCATCCCTGGGTTGCCTTTGCATATAACCGAGTATAACAGTACGACCTCTACTCACGAGATTATCCATGATATCCCGTTCAATGCGGCCTACCTGGCCCGTACCCTGAGCGAGGCGCAGGCTCCTGACAGCCTTTCTTATTGGGCGGTTTCCGATATCTTCGTGGAAGAGACGATTCCGCGGGCCGAATTCCATGGTGGTTTCGGCATGATCAACATCCACGACATTCCCAAGCCGACCTTCAACATGTTCCAATTCTTTTCGCAACTCGGGGAAACGGTTTTGGACCGCACGGAGAACTCCCTTTTTACGCGAAGGGAAGATGGGCACATCGTTGGCGTGCTATGGAATCCCAATTGCAAGGCGCGTGCCTCCCAGGACATGGATGTCCGTGTGAGACTGCCGCAGCAAAGTCAACCCTATGTGGCACGAACCCTCCTGTTGGACGAGGAGCATGCCAACCCCTACCGCGCTTGGGTATTGCGGGGCAGGGAACGTAATCCATCACGGAAAGACATCGAGTGTCTGCGAGAGGCAAGCAGACCACTATGCCGTCATCATAATGTCACCCAGAGTGACGGTAGCAGTTGCCTCGATCTTAGACTGGGGAAGAATGCTGTTCAGTTGGTCGAGTTCATCCCCGTGGAAGATCACTCGCACGAGTACTATCAGTTGGATCAGGATTTCTACGACAACTTTAGCATATAAATGACCGACGCGATTCAAGTTCAGGCGACGTGATTACTGGAGCATAATATGGCTGATACGACATGGTTTACACACGATCGGTTCGGAATGTTCATTCACTGGGGGCTTTACTCGGTACCTGCTGGTGTCTGGAAAGGAAAGAAGATCCGGAAGAGCTACTCTGAGTGGTTGCAGGCTTCCGTTCCCGTGCCCCGCGCCGAGTATCGGGAACTGGCAAAATCGTTCAATCCCTCCCGCTTCAATGCGGATGAATGGATACGTGCAGCGAAACAGGCGGGCATGCGGTATTTTCTCATCACAGCCAAGCACCACGACGGCTTCTGTCTCTGGCCGACACGTGTGTCGGATTATAACGTTGTTGACGCCACGCCATTCGGGCGAGACATCCTCGGAGAACTCGCTACCGCGTGCCGCGAACACGGTATCAAACTCGGCTTCTACTACTCTCACTGGATGGACTGGGATGGAACTGGCGGGGACGTGAGTTATCAGGATGAGGTTCAGATCGATGATGAGGTTGCCGCGAGGGAATACACCCACCCCTCACAAGAAGCGTTCGAAGCCTACTGGCAGGGGAAGTGTCTGCCCCAGGTCAGGGAGCTGATCGAGAGCTACGACCCCGCCTTTCTCTGGTTCGACACCTGGGGAAAATATTCCAGCGAATACATGACACCCCGGCGACAGGAAGAGATGATCGGGTTGGTCCATTCTTGTAGTTCGTCCTGTCTCGTCAACAGCCGGATCAATTTTGAGTCACCATCAGACCGTTGCGACTACCTTTCCATGATGGACAACTGTTATCCCAATACAACGTTTGAAAAAGCCTGGGAGACATCGGGCACCCTTAACCATTCCTGGGCGTACCACAAGCTTGACTACGAATGGAAATCCACCGGGCAACTGATTAAGTATCTTGTCGGTAACGCGTCCCTCGGTGGCAACTACCAGCTCAATGTGGGCCCTATGCCGGACGGGACATTTCAACCGGCGGCACTGCGTCGACTCCGCGAGATTGGCTGCTGGATGGACGTGAATGGTGAATCGATCTACGGGACGGCCGCAAGTCCGGTGGGGACTGTGGAGTGGGGGAGGATTACCATCCGCAAGGCCGGCGAGGCGACCTTATGGTACCTTCATTTATGGAATGTGACGCCCGGTACGGCCCTTTTTGTGAACGGATTGGTTAGCAAGGTCACCCGTGCCATTATTCTTGAGAGCGGTCAACCCGTCAGAACCCAGTCGTCCGATTGCGGAACCTGGGTCTCCTTTCCAAAAGAGGCCAGTGGCCTTCTGCTTCCAGTGATCAAGGTTGAGGTAGATCCCAGAGGCTAAGAATGGCAGCGCTTCCGAATATCGTTTTTATCATGGCTGACGATATGGGGTATGGCGATGCGGGTATTCCCCACCATTGATTGAGCCGGAGCGCCCGACCGTGGCCTCCCTGCTGAAGAAGCAGGGCTATCACACGGCCTGCATTAGCAAGCGACAGGGCAACTGGAAGGCCATCTTTGACTGTGCCGATTCCGGCGGCTGACCGACGCCCCGCGGCACCCATCCACAACCTGATTCTCCGGGCCAATTGTATGACCTGAGCGTCGATCCCGCTGAACAGCACAACCTTTGGAATGACCGAGATGACGCGGTGACCCGGCTGTGCGACATGCTGAACCGCTTTAAGGAAACAGGCCGCAGCGCCCCATGCCCAGCCGGCCTACAAATTCAATCCTTTTCCTATTGGTGGTCATGATTTGATAATATCATGATTTGATAATATCCGCAGAAACCCAGGAAGTTGATCTCGCTTGTGTCCGGCATGCAAGCCTGCCAAACCACACCGAGACTTCGTAACACCCTATTTTCAGTAATCATATGCGTCTCACTCGTTATTACGCGCTTCTGCAATTAACGGCTAAACCGGGTGCGTTCCCTGAATTCCACAAACATTGAAATCCGTTGAAAACCGACGCGGTACCTGATTAAATCAGCGACATCAGAAGGAGAATGCTACAAATCCGTAAAGACAATAAACGCGGATTCACCTATAATCGAGTCGATTTACTACAGGCTAGGCGTAAGGTTTGCCGTGAGTAACGATGGAAAGAAGAATGGAATGACGAATCAAGAAACACTTTTCCGCAAGGGCCTGCAGCATCTTGAACCATTTGATCCAACCGATCACACGGACGTGGTTCGGTTGTATCTCAATGAGGGATTGGCGCACGACGATGGCTTTGCGGATCTGTTTGCCGAGCGGGTGCGCAAGCTGCTCAAGGAAAGGCGAAGCCTGCACTGGTATGGTGAAGTCAACCCGGTCGGATTGATCCAGGCCTATGCCGACTACCTGGGCGTGCCGCACCAGGATGTGGAGATCACCTCGGGTTCCAGTGAATCCATTCTGATGCTCGCGCTGGCCTGTTTTACCGAAAACAAGCGCATCGCCTATCCCTCGCCCAGTTACTACCTCTTTGAGAAATGTATTTCCCTTTTCAGCGCGACCGGTGTTCCGTATGCCATGCCGTTGCCCTCTGACGGATATGATGCGAGAATGCGGCAGGCGCTGTTTGCCCCGGCGGTCATGGATTCTGATATCGCCATCATCTGCAATCCGAACAATCCGACCGGTTCCGTACTCCCCGCCGCCTGGATCAAGGAGTTCTTGGATATCTACCAGGGGACGGTGATCATCGACGAGGCGTACCAGGAGTTTGCCGAAGCCATGGGCGTGCCGTCTTTCGTGCAGGAAACCCCGAAGTTCCCCAACCTGATCGTGCTCCGGACCATGTCCAAGGCCTTTGGCGCGGCGGGGTTGCGGGTTGGCGCGATTGTGGCCCATCCTGATATTATTTATAATTTGGCCAAGGTCCGGACTTACCGGATGTCGATTATTTCGCAGTATCTGGGGGAGTGGATGCTGACCGAACAGACTGACAGCATGCGCCGCCGCGTTTCTGAAACCATGCGCATCAAGGCCGATTGGGTGGCCCGGTTAAAGGAAATCAAGGGTATTGAGGTGTTTCCCACCTGCACCAACTTTATCCTCATGCGGCATCCGAAAGGGCCAGCGCTGGCGAAGTACCTGCTTGAAAAGGGAGGGTTTGCCGTGCGGGCGCTGAGCGGCGGGGTGTTGGAAAACACGCTGCGCCCTTCGGTGCCGGACGAGGCCCATGTCGGGAACTTTGTACAGGCCGTCAAGGATTTTACGGAGCTCAATCCATGAATATAGTGATTCCCGATCAGTTGGACTTTTCCAGTCAAACCTGGGCGGCCATTCATTCCAGGATCAAGGTAGAGGTGTTTAACGACCGTCCCGACCCGGATGAGTTCCAGCGCCGCGTGGCCGATGCGCAGATCTGCACGGCCAGTTGGACGGCGTTCACCGGTAAGATGATGGAAGGCTGCCCCCGTCTGCAATACATCATTTCGCCCGGTGTGGGCTATGACTGGATCGATGTCGCCGCGGCGTCTAAACGCAATATCAAGGTTTTGAATTGCCCGACCTATAATGTGGCAGCCGTGGCGGAACATGTCATGGCCTTCATGTTTGCCTTGGCCAAGCACCTCGTCGATGGTCAGCGCTATATCGAGACGCACCCCTGGAAGTGCGGCGTGTTCATGAATGCCGAATTGCGGGGGCGGCAACTAGGTATCATCGGTTTAGGCAATATCGGCAAACGGGTGGCCGCACTGGCCGAGGCGATCGGTATGCGGGTCCAGTGGTTGGACAGGGACCACACCAGCGAGCAGCTGGACGCTCTGCTGGCTACGTCGGATGTCATCACGATCCATGTGCCACTGATGCCTTCGACCCGTGGCTTGATTGATGAGCGCAGGCTGAATCTGATTAAGAATGAGGCATTCCTCATCAACACTGCGCGGGGCAGTGTGGTCGACGAGCTCGCCTTGTTGAAGCGGATGCGCGAAAAGCCCCTGGCCGGCCTGGCGTTGGACGTGTTCGGGGATCACCCGCTGGTGTCCGTGCCGGCTGACATCATGGCGGCGCTGGGGCAATTGCCCAATGTCATCCTGTCGCCGTATAATGCCTACAATACGACCGAGGCCTACCAGCGGCTGGGTGAAGAACTGGTCCGTAATATCGAGTCCTGCCTGGCAGGGAATCCGGTGAATGTCGTCAACCGAGTGGTGGCAGGTGTCTAATGATTAGTGTTTTTCCTTCGTTCTGTGCCCTTTATGCCGCTTTTGGCTATGCGCTGGGCACCAGCGTGTATACCCCCGTTTCCCAGCGATATTCCTGGGCGGCGGTCAGTGTTCTGCGGGCCGGCTTTGCGCTGCCCCTGTTCCTTGGCTGGGCGCTGGTTCTGGAGCTTGCCCATCCCGGGAGTGCGGGCGGCTTTTCCGATCTGACCTGGAAATCCATCGGGTGGCTGGCCGTTGCCTCGGTAGGAAGCCAGGGCTGTGCGGACGGTCTGCTGCTGCTGGCGTCCCGGCGCATCGGGGTGCCCACCTCCTTGACCATTGCCGGGCTTTATCCGCTTTGGACGGCGTTGTGGTTGCTCTTCCAAGGGGGGGCTCTCCGTTGGGTCCAGGGGGCCGGACTTGCCATGGTGCTGACCGGGGTGGCGGCCCTTATCTACTTGTCCGAAACCCAGGCACACCAACCTGAAAGCAAACCGGGAGTATCCCTGTTGAGTTTCGGTGGTCTGGTGGGTATCGCCATTGCGCTGCTGGCCTCCATCCTTTTTGCACTGGCCATTTTCGGGATCCGCTACGGCGGAAGCGGTGTGAATATCGGTGTTGCCAATACGGTCCGGATGTCATTGGCGCTCGTGATTGCGCCCTCCTTGGCCATGCTGTCCGGGGTTAAACGTGAACGGATTGTCATGCCGCTCAAGGATATGAAATCGCTGGCCTGGATCCTGTCGATCGAAACCGTCGGATTTGCCGCCTATGTGTATGCCATGACCAAGGGCTCCCTGGTGACGGTCAGTGCGCTATCCTCGCTGTCGCCGGTCTTTGCTGTCCTGATTGCCCTGAGTCTCGGGCGTGAACCCTTTTCTTTACGTAAGGTGTTCTTCGTCCTGTTGACTTGTGGTGGTGCAATCATGCTGAATTAGTTTATAAAGAGGACTGATGAATTATGAAGAGTGGAAGAACAAGGCGATATGAAGAACGAGGAAGACAAGAAACAGAATCGCGTTAATGTGCCGGCCGAAGAAGCCTTGGTCGACACGCGCGTTGACCATCAACAAACTGTGCCCCACACCCTGCCCGCAATGGCTGATGCGGCGGCGGTAGTTCTTCCGGCAATAATCCCGTCGCTCGACATGATGCGGCGCGCGGAGGACCTCAAGCGTCTCCGGTGGGGGATGTTCATCTGCTGGAGCTTCAGTACCTTCTCCGGCAAGGAGTGGACTTCGGGGGTTGCGGACGTCTCATTTTTCAGGGCGGACGATATCGACACGGACCAGTGGGCGCGCACCGCCAAAGAGGCGGGCATGGGCTACATCCTGTTCCTGGCGAAACACCACGACGGGTTTTGTCTCTGGGACACGGAAACCACGGATCGCAAGATCACCAAGGCGCCCTTGGGGCGGGATGTACTGGCGGAATTGCGCGGGAGTTGCGACCGGTACGGCATTAGGCTCGCGCTGTATTTTTCCGAGGGCGACTGGACCTGGCCCGGAGCCAGGGATGGAGCGCTAGACGGCTCGGGGCAGGATGCCGCGAGAGAAAAGGCACAACTCACCGAACTTCTGGGCAACTACGGTCCGGTCGAGTACCTCTGGGTCGATCACGCCGCCGGCACCGGCGGTCTGAGTCATGCTGAATTTGTCGCCCACTGCAAGGCCCTGCAGCCCGGCTGTTTTGTGGGTTTCAATCACGGCGACCAGATCGATGCGGACATCCGCCTGGGTGAGGATGGCTGGCCCGGCCCGCTGGAGGATCAGACGGCGGCAGGGCCGCATATGCGGGAGACGGTGGCGGGAAACTACCTCCTGGCGGAATTCACGTACCCCATCCTGCCGAAGCACAAGGGTGGGGCAATGTGGTTCTATTCACTGCCCGAGCATGATGGCCTGTGCCATTCCTCCGAAAAGCTGTACCGGGATTATCTGGGGGCCGTGAAGTACGGCAACCTTTTCTCGCTCGATGTCGGGCCTGATTACAACGGCAGGCTGCGCGACATTGACGTGAGGACTCTCCGGCAAGTCGGGGCCATGATTAGGAACAAGCCGGCTGATTCCAGTGGATCCAGTAGCACATCTATGGATGGGATTTCATGATGCAAATGAAAATCGTCGACGGTAAACTGATGCTTTCTTCCGATGTGACCGCAGGTTTATCAAGACTGGAAGGCCTTGGGCATGAATATTGAGGCGAGGATGGATGCATACAATGTGATTTGGACGACACCCAGCCGGGGTGCGTCGAAATCAATGCCCTGTGGCGTCGGTGACATCGGGCTGAACGTCTTGGTGGAAAGCGGCGATGTGTTGTACTATCTCGCCCGCAGTGGGTCGCTGGACTAGCTGAATGAGTCTCAAGCTGGATGATGCCCATCCAAAGCCCCGAAAAAAGCGCTGGAGTTATGATGGCGGGGCATGGTAGATTGGTCTTGCATTACTTATACGAATGGCGTGTTCAGTTTGAAAGGAGGACAGCAGGAATGAGACAGGGGCAGTACTTTCTTATCTTATTGCTTTCAGTTGTTTGCACCGTGCTCACCGTAGGGTTGATCACGATGGGGCAGACCAACATGCGGATGCAGGGGAAGCTGCAGGCTCAGCAGCAGAAACTCAACCAGGGGATACTGGGGCAGCAGGCGCAGCAGATCAGTGGAGAGGTCTTGAAGGACATGGCGGATGTGGCGGCCGAGAACGGCAAGATGCGTCGACTTCTGGAGAAGCATGGATTCCAGGTAAAGCCGGGCGCTGCTGCCGTGGCCGGATCGGCTGCGAAAAAGGATGACAAAACAACTGATGGCACCGGAGAGGAAGGGGTGAAGTAATGAATAATAACCAAGGAAATGCAGATCGTTTGACGTTGTTCTGGCCGTTCTGCCTGGTGACACTGAGCCTTACTGTCTTTCTGGGATGGCAGGTATCGCTGACCGTGCGGCAATATATCGGATCGGTCCGGGTTGCCGAGCAGCAGGAACTGCTGGAGACGCAGGCGGTGCAGGCGGAGGCCAAGTTCCAAGCCATGGTGATGGATCTTATGACGCTGGCGAAGACGGATACGGATGCCAGGAAAATCGTGACCAAGTACGGCATCAAGTATAATCCCTCGCCTTCACCGGCCCAGCCTGCGGAAGAGGTGGCACCGAAACCTCAGTCTTTGCCCGGCGTTCCTGACAAAGAGGCCGTCAAATCAGTGGACGATGCGAACTGAGAGGCCATGTGCTGAATAGTTCTGATCGTGCCGCCAGTCATGCGCTTGTCCGTGAATCGCCGTCGGTGAATTTCTTCGAGGGTGCCATTCTCGGGAATGGGGGCATGGGGGCGGTTGTGTGTGTCCGGCCTGACGCGGTGATGATCCACTTCGGGCACAACAATGTCTGGGATATCCGCCTGGCCGAGAACAACAAGGATAAGATCGGGACATTCAAGGAAATCTTCGAGAAGGTCAAGGCGATCCCCGCTTCCCATAAGCTGCTCACGGAGGATCCCTGGTATGCCGAGTATCTCAAGATCGCCCAGGAAAATTATCGCAAGCCCTATCCGAGGCCGTTTCCCTGCGGGACCCTGGTGCTGGGGTTCGATCGCCGCAAGGTGGAGGCGCTTGGCTACCATCTGAATATCGCCGACGGGGCCTGCCGGGTCAATCTGCTGGTTGGAGGCGCTCCCCGATTCCTGGATATTTTCTGCGAGATGACGTGGGATCGGCTGTGGCTTCGAACCGTGGATGTAGACGGGGCACCAGTGGATTCCCCCTTTGACCGGGTCAGGCTGGTGCCGGATGCCGAGACGCCGGCGGATCTGCCAGCCTTCACCCGCCGGGTTTCGGAAGCGGAGGGATGCGTGTCGTTCCGGCAGGTATTGCCGCGACTGGAACCTGTGGATGGAAACCCCGGAGCCGCGCATCCCGCCGACAAGGCATTCCGGTTGCAGGTCCGGCTGTCCGGCAAGTTATCCATGGACAGTCGGCTGCAGGTCAATGGCACCTGGGGGGAGATGGGGCCTCTGGAGCGACGGATCACGTCAACAGGTCCCTTCGTGGCCGTGGTGCAGATTGACGAGGGCTTGGCCAGCACGATCCCTGAGGAGACTCCGGCGGCGGTTCCCCCGCCGGTCCTGGCGGGCTTTGCCGTGGCTCGTGAATCAGCGATGGCGAGCTGGATTGACTACTGGTCCTGTTCCGGCGTGGCACTGGGCGATGTGGAGCTTGAGCGTATCTGGTATCGCAATCTCTATTTCCTGAACTGCGCGGTGCGCGAGGGCGTAACCTGTCCGGGGTTGTTCGCGAACTGGAGTTACGGGAAGATCGGCACCCCGTGGCATGGCGATTACCACATGAACTACAACACCCAGCAGCCCTTCTGGGGGACGTTCTCCTCTAATCATGTTGAAAAGCATCTGCCCTATGTGGCGATGGTGCAGCATCTGCTGCCATCGAGCATGGCGTGGGCGAAGGATTATTACCAGATGCGCGGGGCTTTCTTCCCCCATAGCGCCTATCCGGTGGAGATGACGATGAATTCCTATCCCGTTCCCACCTGGGGCTGGGAGGTCTTTGAGACGCCCTGGACCGTTCAGAGCTTGTGGTGGCATTACACCTACACCCTTGATCGCGAGTTCCTTGAACAACGCGCGTTTGAGCCGATCCGCGAGGCGACGCTGTTCATGATCGACTACATGACCCGTCCTGATGCGCATGGTCCGGCTTGGTGTGATGACCGCTATCACATCTTTCCCACGGTGCCGCCGGAGCTATATGGGCTGATGCCGGGCTTCAAGCGCAACGCGGACGGATTAAGCGACTTGACGCTGACGAAATTCCTCTTCAATGCTTTTATCGAAGCCTGCCGGGTGCTGGACCGCCAGGAGGGTGAACAGGAGGCGCTGAAGGCGATCCAGGCGATCCTGACGCATTATCCGGACTATCCCACGGCAGAAACCGAGGTCGGGCGCACGTTTGTCAGCGTGCGGGGCGAGGAGCCGGGCGTTGTCTACAACTGCCCCGCCAACACCGTCACCGTATTCCCAGGCGAGGAGCACGGACTGCACTCCGGCAGCGACGATTACGCACTGGCGTTGAACTCCTACCGGCATCAGCAGAATGAGGGCGGCAACGAGCTGGTCTTCCTCAATCTCCAGGCGGCCCGACTTGGCGTGCTGGATCTGGAGCGGTTCAAGCGCCAGGTGGCTTACTGTTGTCTTCCAAACGGGGCCTGTACGGACAAGGTGCTACAGACGGGCGGGCGCTACAACGATACAACCAAGTTCGACTGGATGGGGGTGCATGGGGTCTGGTTCGAGAATTTCGCGTTGCCGGTGGTGATCAATGAATGCCTGATGCAGAGTTATACCGGTATCATCCGTCTTTTCCCGAACTGGCCAGATGCGTGCGACGCCCGGTTCACGACGCTGCGGGCGGTAGGGGCCTTCCTGGTATCCTGCGAGCGTAGGGCAGGGGAGATCCGCTCACTGGTGATCCAAAGTGAGAAGGGTGCCACCTGCCGGCTTTATTCACCTTGGCTAGGTAATTCGGTCAAGGTTATGCAGGGGGATGCTGAAGTTAGCGTTGCAGAGGTTGCCGGCGTAATTGTCTTCGACACGGCCCCGGGCTGTTCTTATAGCGTTTGCGCCAGTTTGGCCTAAAGCGGACTGAAAACCACATGCACGGTCGTTGTTGTCAACCCGGTCAGGTGGATGGCGAGCTTGCGGATTGCCTTTCCTGGATCGGGCTCGCCCCAGCGTGGTGTATCGCCAACCTTCACGATATGAAACTCGCGCGACGCATTGAGGAGTTTAGCCCCGTTGTTCGGGTTCTGCCCTTCGGGATCCGGCGAGCCGGGTAGGGGACGGGCGTCCATGACAGCCAGCTTGGTGGCGTTCGGCGACTCCAAGCGCACACGCAACCGTTTCTCGCCGATTGCCAGTACCGCGCTGCGTCCATCTTCCGCCAAGGTTACGGCTGCCGGTGTGTGGAAGAACCACCAGGCTTCTCCAGCACCGTCGAGCTCTAGTGCATCGGTCAATTCAAGGGCGTTATCGGCAAGTAAGAAGGTGCGTTGCACGTGCTTTGCCCCGTGTCCGGCATAGGCGGGGGTAAGATCGGTCGTTATGACCGACTCCCCGTCCTTCTTTCCGTCCCGTGTAATAAGGGTACACATCGCCTTGGGATCCTGGTCTGGCTGGCTTCTGCCCGGATTGACGACCAGGGTGTTGTGCCCTTCCGCTCTCATACGGTAATAGGTATAGCGATTCTGGCCGAAATAGGCTGGCAGGTTGTAATCATCAGGGCCGAGGTCGATGATCCAGCGTTCGCCCAGTGCTTCGAGAATAAAGGAGCCAAGGTCCAGGTTGTCATGGCTGACGCCGTTGCGGCCGGCCTTGACCCCGATGAACAGCGCCTGATTGTCATTCCAGCGCGTACGGGCGCTGGCCACTTCCACCCCTCGGAAATGGGAAAGGCCGGGAGGATCAGCCACCGCGTTGGTGATCAGCGCCGGTTTATACCACAATAGCGCTTCGGCATTCGGTCTGCCGTGGCGTGACTGGTAGTTCGCCCAGTCGGGGCGGTTGAACTTATTCGCCAGCCAGAAAAGGGACGAGTGTTGAACATCAGAAACCTTGGCGTCGGCATAATTGAAGCTTTTGCCAGTGGCCCCGGCCATCTGGATGAAGAAGTCCGCGGCACGATCAAACCCCTCGATGCGCGAAAGTCCGAAGTCGGTTCCGAGCGCCGAATCGAGACAGGCAATTGCCAGGGCGTTATACATCATCGCGTATCCCCAGTAGCCGGGGCCCTCGAACCAGCCGCCGTCCGGGCCGAAGTTGCGCATGGCCAAAGGCAGGGATTCGACGGCATTGCGGACAACCGTCGCCGCCAGCTCCGGTTCTTCCTCAGCGATGGCCAGTGCCCCGGCGATCATGCCGCCGTTGCAGACCTGGTTCCAGTTGTTATGCGCGCGGACCCACCAGCCGTAAGGTTCTTTTCCGTCGTAGCTCAGCATCCCTGGTTCAAGACCATGTTTGATAATGGCCACGCGAAGGGTCTGCCGCTGTTCTGCACTCAGTCCGTGGTAGAGCCAGTCATAACCAATTGCCATTCCAGCCGTCATCTCGGCCGTATCCAGGAAGTGCGACGGATTCCAATCCGGGAAGGCGGCAGCGGCGCTGAGTTCCAGCCACGCGCGTTCAAGAACCTTCGGTTCGCTGGTTACCTGCCAGACCATCCCCAACGTATACACCCGGTCGACCAACCGCCGACTTACCGCGAGCAGTCGCTTGCCATCGGGAATGTCATACGCGACCACCGGTTCGCCCATGATCTTGTCGGACTGCTTGATGATGCTGGCGAACCACGCCTTCGCCCGCGGGTCGGACTGGACAAGCTCCCTGATCCGTTCGAACCGCGCCGCATCAGCCAGCAGCCGCGGGTGAACCGGATTGAGTGTTCTGAGCATGTTGGTCTGGGACGATTCCTGCATGGCGTTAACCTTTCCGTGAATTGTGATCATGATAGTGAATAAGAGCAAAGTGACAAGCCAACCACACGGGTGCCCGTGCAATAACGAATTGGTAACTGGAGAAGAATCGAATCGAACATCCAACAACCAACGCCCAACAACCAACGCCCAAGTTGGGGAGAATTTCCTTGGATGTTGGGCGCTGGATGTTGGATGTTGGGCGTTGAAAAAAATGAAGTTACAGGCAAGACGCATCATGGTTACTCCACCGACAGGACTGTGAAGGTCTGCTTATTGCCGGCAAGGTTGATGGTGAAGTGCTCGCCTATGGTTCTGCCCAGGACGGCGCGTCCGAGAGGGGACTGGGATGTAACGATGACAATGTCCTCGCTATCCACCTGGATGCGCTCGCCGCCGCCGGCAGAGCCGAAGTACAGTGCCCGCATTTCGCCGTTCGGGGCCTGAAGGCGCACCAGTGCGCTGAGCTGCACGGGATCGTTAGCGTCCAGCGCCTTCACCGGCATCAGGTGCAGGCGCTCCAGCGCCTGGCGCAGTTCCTCAACGCGACGGGCCTGGCCACGGGCAAGGTAAGAGGTTTCCAGACTGAAGGTGTCGTATTTCCCTTCGGCATGGTGCGCCTCGCTGGTGGCCGTGGCTATTGACGATCTCGCCGCGGATGTGATCGTGTCCAGCTCATTCGCAAGCTGCCGGATAAATTGCAGATGGATGTCTTGTTTCGTCATCTCGTGTTTGCATTCCTTGTGATTCCGGATGGCTTGATTCCCGCGATCGTCCGTTTACCTAGTTCACTGGCGTGAGCTTAAACGCTTTGATGCTGAACCCCTTGTTTGGGGATTTAGCAGTAAACTGGAGGGAATTCCTGCCCTCCTGTAGGTCTACCTCGACTGGTACATCCCCTTGGTATAGGGCAGCGGAATATCGACCAGCGTTCGCCGGTTAAGCCGCAGCATGAAATCCCGGTCAACGGTCAACGTGCAGACCTTTGCCGTCAGCGCGTATTTTCCCGCCTTGGGCGCCTCCAGATCATACTTGAGCAGCTCCGGCTGTCCACCACCAAGGCTGTAGTGCACCTGTACGCCGTCATCATCTATGGTCCGCATGAAGTGAATCTTCGCCGTATTCGTTACGGAGTGGGCCGCCCCTGGCGGGATCGTAATCACACCATCCGCACCGAACGCTATCGTCTTGTCCTTTTCGTCCAGCCTGATGCTTGGCACGGGGGGGGCGTCCGGGA
>JFJP01010494.1_pt1 | contig 14246 bp, 17 predicted proteins | sample 431651 | NCBI WGS metagenome assembly JFJP01 (sample SAMN02602958, study PRJNA72255) | Microbial mat metagenome, whole genome shotgun sequencing project. | biome: fresh water; feature: sink hole; material: water; isolation source: purple microbial (photo- and chemosynthetic) mats found in... | reverse complement strand
GATCAGTGCGCCGGAGCGCCAGCCGCGACCGTCGATCACCTGCTCGTTGGCGAGCACGGTCTGGTCGACCGGGTCCCAGTTCACCACCTGCGTGCGCCGCTCGGCGATGCCGGCCGCGAGCATCTTGAGGAACAGCCACTGGTTCCACTTGTAATACGTCGGCGAGCAGGTCGCGACCTCGCGCGACCAGTCGATCGCCAGGCCCATGGCCTGCATCTGGGCCTTCATGTGGGCGATGTTCGAGTATGTCCAGCGGGCGGGCGGCACGCCGTTCTTCATGGCCGCGTTCTCCGCGGGCAGGCCGAACGCGTCCCAACCCATCGGCATCAGCACGTTGTATCCCTTCATCCGCAGATGTCGGGTCAGCATGTCGTTGATGGTGTAGTTGCGCACATGACCCATGTGCAGCTTGCCGCTTGGGTAGGGCAGCATCGAGCAGGCGTAGAACTTGGGGCGGCTCGTGTCTTCGACCACCCGATAGGCGTCGCGGGCGTTCCACTGCGCCTGGGCGGCGGCTTCGATGGCGCGATGGTCGTAGGGAGTAGGGGGAACGGCGCTCATGCGGGGGCCGACGCTGCGTGGCGCCAGTCTCGAAAGTATGGGGTCAATTTTAGGCCCCGCTCCCTCGCGGGGCCGTCACTTCAGCGAGACGGTGTCGAGGCGGTAGCGGGCCCAGGTGTCTCGGCCACGAAGGCGATGCGATTCAATCCTGCCTGCTGCAGCCTGCCGATCAGGGCGGCGACGCGGCCGTAGGGCACGGCCTGATCGGCACGCAGGCGAATCTCGAGCCCGGGCTGCGCCGCGGCCGCGGCGCGCAGGCGTGCGTCGAACACGGCGTCTTCGAGAGCCTCGTCAGACAGATACAGCGTCCCGTCGACCGTGAGCGACACGGACAGGAAGCTCGGCGCTTCGCTCGGGGTTGCGCCCTCGGCTTTTGGAAGATCAAGTTTCAGGCTGGCCGTCATCAGTGGCGCGCTGATCATGAAGATCACCAGCAGCACCAGCATCACGTCGATCAGCGGCGTCATGTTGATGTCGCTCATCGGCTGAGGCAGCGCGTTGCGCTCCAGGCGACCGAAGGCCATGTCAGTCCTCGACGCCGTTGGTGGACGCCGCTGTCCGGTCCAGCATCATCTCGCGCAGATCGTGCGCGAAGCCTTCCAACTCGGCCTCGCAGGCGCCGACCAGCTTGCCGAACACGTTGTAGGCCAGCACGGCGGGAATCGCGACTGCCAGGCCCGCGGCGGTCATGACCAGGGCCTCGCCGATCGGGCCCGAAATGCGATCCAGGCTCAGGCTGCCGGCGGCGGAGATACCGAGCAGCGTGTGATAGATGCCCCAGACGGTGCCGAACAGGCCGATGAAGGGCGAGGTGGCGCCGATCGACGCCAACAGCACCTGCCCGAAATGCAGCGAGGCCAGCACGCGGTGTAGCGCGTCTCGCAGTCTGCGAGTGAGCTGGGATCCGAGCGCGCCGGCCGACTCGAGCGTGCCCGCGCGGGCGACCTGCGTCGCTGCGTCGACCAGCGGTATCAAGACTGCCTCGCGGTCGAAGGCCTGCAATTGCGTGCGTGCCAGGCTCAGATCGGGCGCCGCCCAGAAGGCGGGGATGGCACGCGCCAGGTCGCTTCGCACCCTGCGCAGCAGCCAAGTCTTCCAGAAGATGAGCACCCAGGCGCTGATCGACATGGAAAGCAGCAACAAGGCCACGCCGCGGATGACCGCGTCGCCCTCGGACCAGAACAGCGGCAAGCTCACCGCCGGGTCCTTCGCTGGGGCGCCGAGTGGCTCGGTGCCTCAGCCACTGCTCATGCCCAGCACATCGCCCATGCCGAACAGGCCGGCCCGTTGGCCGGCCAGGAAACGCACGGCGCGGAGGCTGCCCTGGGCGTAGGTCACGCGGCTGCTCGACTTGTGGGCGATCTCGATGCGCTCGCCCGTGCCGAGGAACATCACCGTGTGGTCGCCCACCACATCGCCGCCGCGCACGGTGGCAAAACCGATCGTCGAGGGATCGCGCTCACCGGTCACGCCTTCGCGTCCGTAGACGGCGCAAGACCCGAGATCGCGACCCAGCGCCTGCGCGACCACCTCCCCCATCTTCAGTGCGGTCCCGCTGGGCGCATCGACCTTGTGGCGGTGGTGGGCCTCGACGATCTCGATGTCGTAGCCTTCGCGCAGGGCCTTGGCCGCGCTGGCCAGAAGCTGGAGCACCACGTTGACGCCGACGCTCATGTTGGGCGCCATCACGATTGCGATGTGCTCGGCAGCCGCGCTGATCGCTGCCTTGCCTTCATCGTCGAAGCCGGTCGTGCCGATGACCAGTTGCACGCCGAGTTCGCGACAGACTCCCAGGTGCGCGAGCGTGCCCGCCGGACGGGTGAAGTCCACCAGAACGTCGGCGCCAGACAGACCGACGTGCAGATCGTGCGTGATCCTGACCGCGGTCGCCACGCCGAGGAAGGCCGCCGCGTCCTGGCCCACGGACGGGCTGTCGCAGCGGTCGAGGGCGCCGGACAGCTCGCAGTCGTCAGAGGCGAGCACCGCTTCGATCAGCATGCGCCCCATGCGACCCGATGCCCCCGCGACGGCCACTCGCCGGCGGGCCCGAGCCGTTGCGCTCACGGCGCGGCTTCCAGCGGCGGATAGCTGCGGGCCGGACCGAGCGGCTCCGCAGTCACCGGAGCGACGGCCGCGGGGCGCGCCGGGACGGGAAGTGCGCGCACCTGCTCCTCGGTCAATGCGAGCACCGGCGGCTTGGACGGCGCACGACGGGTATCGATGGAGGCAACGAACTCCTGCTCGCTGGGAAGTTCGTCGGAATCGAAGGACTTGAGGATGTCGCCTTCAAAGAAGAGCGTCACCCGGCGTTGCTGGTAGGCCGCGCCCTGGCGCCTGATCGTGAACACGTAATCCCATCGATCCGCATGGAACACGTCGGTCAACAGCGGCGAGCCGAGCATGTCGCGCGCCTGTGCGCGGGTGAGCCCCGGCTTGAGGCCGGCGGCCATCTCGCTGGTGACCACGTTGCCTTGGACGATCTCGAGTCGATAGGGCGTGATGAAGCCCATGAAGTTGTCGCTGCTGAGCGATGAGAACTGGCTGCAGCCCGCCAGAGGCAGGAGCAGGCAGAACGCGCTGGCACGGAGGCAAGGAGAGCAGGGAGGCATCGGTCAGGGCTGGCGTTCAGAGCCGCAGTGGCGATCGGCCGGCGGCGCCAGGGCGCCGCCGGCCGTATGATCTGGCGATTCTAGAGGAGCGTCCCTCCTGAGCGAGGACCCGACCATGAACCACGCCGACGAACTGAAGAGCAGCGGCCTGAAGGCGACGTTGCCCCGGATCAAGATCCTGGAAGTCTTTCAGGCGTCGTCGGTGCGCCACCTGACGGCCGAGGACGTCTACAAGGCGCTGCTGGCCGAGGGGGCCGACATCGGACTGGCCACCGTTTACCGGGTGCTGATGCAGTTCGAGCAGGCCGGCATCCTGTTGCGCAACCATTTCGAGTCCGGCAAGTCGGTGTTCGAACTTGACCAAGGCCAGCACCACGACCACCTGGTCTGTCTGGACTGCGGCCGGGTCGAGGAGTTCTTCGACGCAGAAATCGAGGCGCGGCAGCGCGAGGTGGCCCAGGAGCGCGGTTTCTCTCTGCACGAGCATGCGCTGTCGCTGTACGCGACCTGCACCACTGCCAACTGCCCGCACAGGGCGAACCGCAAGTGATTCGCGCAGCCCCCTGGGCGGGGGCTGCGTCTGGATCCTTCACAGATCGGCGCCGTCGCCGCCTTCCATGGCGATCCGGTGGCGCTCGATGAACTCCTTGTAGGTATCGATGCCGCGAAGCTGCAGGATCGTGTTGCGCACCGCGGCTTCGACCAGCACTGCCAGATTGCGTCCGGCATCGACGGCGATCACGGCCTTGCGCACCGGCACGTCGAGCACCGTTTCGTAGAGCGGCTCGTAGGGCAGACGCTCGAACTCTCTCTCCAGTGTTTCCTTGCGGACCAGGTGCACGATGAGCTTCAGGCGCATCTTCCTGCGCACCGCCGTTTCACCGAAGATGGCCTTGATGTCGAGCAGGCCGATGCCGCGCACCTCGAGCAAGTTCATCAGCAGGTCGGGGCAGCGGCCGTCGAGCGCCGTTTGGGCGACACGGTACAGATCCACCGCGTCATCCGCGACGAGGCCGTGACCGCGGGAGATGAGTTCCAGCCCTAGCTCGCTCTTGCCCAGTCCGGATTCGCCGGTGATGAGCACGCCCACGCCCAGGATGTCCATGAACACGCCGTGCCGCGTCGTGCGGTTGGCAAAGTGCTGGCCGAGGTGGGCGCGGAGCACGTCGATCACGTGGCCGGCCGACTCCTTGGTCACGAACAGCGGGATGTCGGCGCGTTCGCACATCGCCACCAGCTGCTCGGGCGGCGTCTCGTCGTCCGCGGCGACCACCACCGGCGGCTCCAGGGTCACGATGCGCGAGATGCGCCTGGCCTGGTCTTCCGGCGGCACCTCCGTCAGGTAGCGCACTTCGCGCCGACCGACGATCTGAACACGGTAGGGGTGGATGTAGTTGAGGTAGCCCACCAGATCGGCGGCCGACTGGGCGTCGCGAATGGCGACTTCATCGAAACGGCGTTCCGGGTGGGCGTGGCCTGCCAGCCACTCCCAGTGCAGGACCGTTCGCAACGCTTCGAACAGCGCCTCGGCGCTGATGACGGTGGGCTTCAAGGCGCTGCGAGCCGTGTGGAGGTGGGTCCGGCCAGGTGGCGGCCCATTCTCACGCGACCGACTTCAAGGGTTCCCAGTTGGAGATCAGCTCGTGCAGCGCCGCCGCATCGGGTGCGACCTTGAGCTTGTCCCGCAGCGGACGGTCGGACAGCATTTCGGCGATCTCGGAGAGGATCTCGAGGTGCCGCTGCGTGGCAGCCTCGGGCACCAGAAGGAAGATCAGCAACGATACCGGTTCGTCGTCGGGTGAGTCGAAACCGATCGGCTGCTGCATGCGGATCACCGCCGCCAACGGATTCTTCAGGCCCTTGATGCGGCCGTGCGGAATGGCCACGCCGTGACCCAGCCCGGTGGACCCCAACCGCTCTCTGGCGAACAGGTTGTCGGTGACCGTGGCGCGGGCAATCGCGTGACGGTTCTCGAACAGCAATCCGGCCTGTTCGAAGACCCGCTTCTTGCTGGTGGCGTCCACATCGACCAGCACGTTGCTGACGGGCAGGATGGCGGCGAGACGGTTCATCTGATCAGAGCGCCGATTTCGACCCAGAGGCCTTGGCCGTCGCTTCTCAATGTGGAGACCCTGAAATTATAGGAATCGGCCCTGATGCTGGGCTCAATCAGGGATTGATCGGCGCACGAAGCGTCGACAAGGTTGTTGCCTGACAACGGCTAAGGCGAACCATATGTGAAAAGAGCGGCCGCAAGGCCGCTCTTTCGCGGGCTGCTCGAGCCCGATTCACTGCAAATCGGGGGCGCTCAGGCGTTTGGGCGACTCGTGATGGTGATCCTGGACCCGGTCCTTGTGGCGGCAGACCTGGCGATCCAGCTTGTCCATCAGTTCGTCGATGGCCGCATAGAGATCCTGGTGGGCAGACTCGACGAAGATGTCCTTGCCCTTCACGTGCAGCGTGACTTCGGCTTTCTGTCGCTTCTCCTTCTCTTTCTGTCTCTCGATGCTCAGCAAGACATTGATATCGACCACCTGGTCGAAGTGGCGGGTGATTCGATCCAGCTTGGTCAGTACGTACTCTCTCAGAGCCGGCGTCACCTCGAGGTGATGTCCGCTGATCGTCAGGTTCATAGGTTGTCCTTTCACCGGGTTGGAGCCGATCAATCGGCGCCAGCGGGCGACAGGCCCACTGCGCAGGACCAGTGTGCGCCTGTGTCAAGGCAATGACAAGCCGACGGCCTACGGCTGGGGCAGGGCGAGGTCGCGGCGGGGCTTCAGCCGGGTGCCATAATTCCGCGGTTACGTTCATGGAGTCTTCGTTGGACAGCACCCCACCTCGGTGACCGTCCGCTCCAACTGCCCGACCCTCTCCAGGGCCTCGGGCTGGCTGGGAGTGAGGCGGTGCCCCCTTCCCCAGCCCGCCCGGGTCACCCGGGCACGGGTTTCGATGCGGCGCTTGGTGCCGACCCGTTTGTTGGAGTTCGCATGCTGAACGTCTTCACGCTCGCCAGTGGGCGACTCATCCAGGAAGAGATTGAAAGCGCCGACGCGCTGGCGCATCTGGCTCCAGTCTGGGTCGACCTCGAGAGTCCGACGCCCGAGGAGAAGCTGTGGGTCACCGAGCGTTTTGGCCTCGCGCTGCCCGAGAACCTCGTCGACGATGACATCGAGGAATCGGCGCGCTTCTACGAAGACGACAACGGCGAGTTGCACCTGCGGTCCGACTTCCTGATCGACGAGGAAGCCGGCCAGGACGGCCGGCGCGCGCGCAATGTCCGGGTGGCGTTCATCCTTCACGAGAAGGTGCTTTTTTCGGTCCACGCGGAAGATCTGCCGGTGTTCCGGCTGTTCCGGATGCGGGCGCGTCGCATTCCGGCACTGATCGAGGACGCCAAGGACGTGCTGCTCAAGCTCTACGATGCGGATGCCGAGTATTCCGCTGATGCGCTCGAGGGCATCTACGACGATCTGGAGCGGGTGTCTGCCCAGGTCTTGCAGTCCACGCTGAACGATCAGGCCGCTGCCGATGCGCTGGCCGCAATCGCGCGGCAGGAGGACCTGAATGGCCGCATCCGTCGCAACGTGATGGACACCCGCCGCGCACTGAGCTTCATGATGCGCAGCCGCCTGCTCAACGCCGAACAGTTCGAGGAAGCGCGGCAGATCCTGCGCGACATCGACTCGCTCGATTCGCACACCGCCTTCCTGTTCGACAAGATCAACTTCCTGATGGATGCAATCGTCGGCTTCATCAACATCAATCAGAACAAGATCATCAAGATCTTCTCGGTGGCCAGCGTGGCCTTCCTTCCGCCGACCCTGATCGCGAGCATCTATGGAATGAACTTCCGCATCCTTCCCGAGCTGGGTTGGGAGCTGGGCTACCCATGGGCCCTGGCGCTGATGCTGGCGAGTTCGATTGCGCCGTTCCTCTATTTCCGTCGGCGCGGATGGCTCGGGTGAGGCCAGCGCTGGCGACGCGACGCTTCGTCCCGTGCACCAGCCCGAGAGCCAGATGAAGCAGGCAGCGGTCGTTTCGGCGGGCCTGGTGGTGCTGGCCCTGGTGTTCTGGCTCAAGGTCTTGCATGCCAGCGAGGTCTGCCAGGATGCAGGCGGTTTCTGGACAGGGGGCGATTGCCAGTTCGAAGATCGGGACGAACCGATCGTCGATGCGCCGCGGCGCTGAGCGCGCCGATCCCGGTGCCGGGGCGCTGACGCGCGTGGCGTCGTCGGACGCGCGGTCCCTAGGTGTTGGCGCGCCGCTTCAGCCAGCGCATCAGCGCACCGACCCCAGGCAGCTTCTCGTAGAGTTCCTCGGCAGCGTCCCAGTAGTCACGGTGCAGTTCGATCCGACCGTCCGCGGCGAATCTCAGGTGCGAGCCGCCACGCACGGTCTGTAGTTCGCTCGAGAAGCGCCGGAAGCGAAACAGGAAGTCCCACACCAGAAAGCATTGATCGCCCTGCGCGATGGCCTCGGTGACGACGAAGCGGGGGCCGTCGAGTGCCGCGAACATGTGATCGAACACGCCGCGAATCGCTGGCAGACCTTGCACGTCGTTGAACGGGTCCTTGAAGCGCGCATCGTCGGCATAGAGTCTCTCGAGTTGCCGCAGGTCTTCACGCTTCAGTGTCTCGAAGGCTTCGATCACTCGCTGCACGCGCGCATCAGTGGTGATCCTGGTCGGCACGGCTACAGCCCCGTGGCGCGCTTCACGGCCTTGAAGTACAGCGCATCGCTCAGGTGGCTCATCGCCTTGAGCCAGAGCGTGAAGCGCTTCGGGAAATGCAGTTCGAACGCCCCGGCTGCCCAACCGGCGAGGATGGCGCTCGCCGCCTGTTCGGGCGTGATGAGGGCCGGCATCTTGAACTCGTTCTGTGCCGTCAGCGGCGTCTCCACGAAGCCCGGGTTGATCACCGAGACCCCGATGCCGAGATCGTGCAGATCGAGGTAGAGCGTCTGGGCCAGATTGATCAATGCGGCCTTGGTGGGCCCGTAGGCCAGCGAATTGGGCAGCCCGCGGTAACCCGCCACGCTGGACACGAGGCTCAAGTGGCCGCTCCCCTGGTGCCGCAAGGTCGGCAGCACGGCATCGATGACGTAGAGCGCGCCCACATAGTTGATCTGCTGGTGCTTGAGCATCTCGTCGAGGTCGAACTCGGTCGCACGCATTGCCTTGTAGTAGCCGGCGCAGTACATCACGAGGTCGAGTGGAGAAGTCGGGCCGCCGCCGATGGCGAGCACGCGCCTCGCCGCTGCGTGCACCGCCGCGCGGTCGCCGACGTCGAACGCCACGGCGTGACTACCCGGATGTGCCTGCACGAAGACATCGAGCGCGGCCTGGTTGCGTGCCGACACGACGACGGTGGCACCCCGTGCGTGCAAGGCCGATGCGGTCGCGCGGCCGATGCCGGTGGAGGCGCCGACCAGCCAGCAGACCTTGCCGGACCAGTCGGTGATTGAGGGGTTCAGCGGCACGGCAGTCTCAGGGTTTCTGGAAGGCGAGCGTCACTTCGCCCAGGCGGATGCCGAACTTGCTCATCACGGCTTTGTTGAGCATGACCTTGTCGTCCATCAGGTACATCCAGTCGTCGAACTGCACCTCGTAGACCTTGCCGTCCACCGGCAGGCTGAGCGTGTACTTCCAATTGAAGGCATTGCCTGCAGTCTCGCCGCTGGCCGTGCCGACCACGTCATCCGCAGTGCCGCTGTAGCGGCCGCCGCCCAGCTTCTTCAGGCGCCACACACGCTTCTGCGTGCTGCCGTCGCTGTAGACGAAGTCCTCGTCGAGAATGCCTTCGTCGCCCTGCCAACTGCACTTCATCACCACGCTGAAGCGCTTGACGACCTTGCCGCTGCGGTCGGTGAACAGGCCGTGCGCGGTGATCGTGCCATCGAAATACTCGGCCAGGTCGAGCGTCGGGCGCTCGGCGGCGTAGTCGGCCACGGTCGGCCCGGCGCAACCGGCCAGGCCGGCGACCATTGCGAGCGACAGTGCACCGGCTGCCAGGGCGAAACGGCGTCTCGGATTCATCGGGCATCTCCTGTTTCGGGGTTGCGCAGCCACAGCGTCCACAGCAGCGCGGCGGCGCCGAGCTTGAGCAGACAGGGCAGCACGCAATAGGCCAGCGTCAGCGCTCGCAACGCCTGGGGACCCCGCGAGCCGCTCTCGAAGCCCAAGGCGCCGAGCAGCGGCAACGCCACCCCGGCAGCCAGGGCCAGATTGAGCTTGGTCGCGAAGTTCCACCAACCGAAGTAGGCTCCTTCCGAGCGGCCCGAATGCCCGGCCCGCTGGATCACGCCGGCCAGCAGCGCGCCCGGCAGCGTCAGGTCGGCTCCGAGTCCGATGCCGCTGGCGGCACACACGGCCAGATAGGCCCAGGTGTCGCCGGCACCGAGTGTGGCCGCCCAGATGAACGCTGCGATGTTGAGTCCCATGCCTACGAGCCAGGCACGGGCGAGGCCGAGCCGGGCCACCGCGCGCACCCACAGCGGTATCGACAGCGCCCCGGCGGCGAAGTAGGCCGCCAAGAAGGCCGGCTCCCAGGTGGGCGCTTGCAGCCGGTCGCGTATGAAGAAGAGCACCAGCGTGGCAGGCACCGCGCTGGCGATTCCGTTGACGACGAAGATCGCCAGCAGACGCCGGAAGGCGCTCACCTGCAGCGGCAACCATAGCGACGTGGCAGAAGCTTCATGCGCCTGTACGGTCGGGCGAGGGGCGCGCAGCAGCAGGGCCAGACCGGTGAAGAGCAGCACAGCGAACACCGCGGTGGTCCAGCCCAGACCGGCCAGCGATGGCAGCACGCTGGCCACCAGCACGCCGATCAGCGCGGCACCTTCGCGCCAGGCCACGACGCGCGCGCGTTGTGGCTCATTGCCTCCGAGGCGGGCGCCCCACGACTGGTGCATGACGGTCACGACGCTGTAGGCCAGGTAGGTCACGGTCAGGCCGGCGGCGCACCAGATGAGCAGTGCGGTCGTCCCTTCGACAGCAGGGAAAAACAGCGCCCTAAACCCCAGCGCGAGCGCGAAAGCGGCGCCGAACGCGGCCCACCACGCCGGCATCACGCCATGCCGGAACAGGCGATCGATCCAGCGACCGATCAGCGGATCGACCACGGCATCCAGCAGCCGTGCAGCCAGCAGCACCGCACCGAGGAGCGCGAGCGGGACCCCGAATGCCTCGGCATAGTGCGCCGGCAGCACGACGTAGAGCGGCAGCGCGACGAAGGCCAGCGGTAGCCCGAGGGCTCCGTAGTGCAGTCCGGCGCGCCCGCCGACGAGGCCGTGGCCCTCGGCGCGCGGCGTCTGGCTGGCGAGACCCGGGGTTGCAGTTGCCCCCGGCGCGACGGTCAAGCCGTGCCCCCGAGCAACTGCTGACGCATCTGAGGTTGCGACGTCAGAGGGCTGAGCCAGATACCAAAGAAGCGAGCGGCAAACTCGCCGTCACGGATCTCGGGTGCGGCCTTGCCGTCGACGAAGAATCGCACGGTGTCGGCGGGCTTATGCAGCGCGCTCAGGCGAGTGCCCTCCACGACGTCCGGAAAAGTCTGCTGCATGAACGTGAGCCAGGACTCTGCCGTCGCCTTGCTCAGCGGTCCGCTGCGCTCCATCTCCTGGAGCGAGCGCTCGGCGATCTGCTTTCCGGCCAGCGCCCGGGCGTACTGGAGTTCCAGCAGGAGGTCGTAGCGCAGGAAATCAGCGCGCGCCGGCGCGTCGCGCGGGTAATCTGGCTCGACCCAGAGCCTCGCATCGTAGATGTGAAGGCCGAAGAATCGCAGCCTTGCGCTGCCTTGCAGGCGCGCGCCCGGCAGTTCAACCTGCACTTCCATCGGAGGCACGGCGACCGCCTGAGCCTGCACCTTCGTGGCGAGGAGGGCGGTGCTGGCGGCCAGCAGCAAGGTGCGGCGGTCCATGGCGCGTTTCAGCCCTTGCTCAGCGTGAATTGCACGATATCGGTGTTGCCGGTCGTGAACGCCGCCTCGCAGTAGGCGAGGTAGAACTCCCACGTGCGCACAAAGCGGGTATCGAAGCCGAGTTTGCGGACCCGGGCCTCGTCGCTCATGAAGCGATTGCGCCAGCGACGCAGGGTTTCGGCGTAATCGGCACCGAAACGGAAGGTCACGTCCACCCGCAACCCAGCCCTGGCCGCCTCGGCCTCGAAGGTGCTGACGCTCGGCAACAGGCCGCCGGGAAAGATGTACTGCTGGATGAAGTCGGTGCCCTTCACGTAGCGCTCGAACAGGTCGTCGCGGATCGTGATCGTCTGGATGCAGGCGCGGCCACCGGGCTTGAGCTTGCTCGACAGCGTGCGGAAGTAGCTGCCCCAGTACTCGCGCCCCACGGCCTCGAACATCTCGATCGAGACGATGGCGTCAAAAGGCCCGTCCGGGATGTCTCGGTAATCCTGGAAGCGCAGGTCGGCCAGATCAGCGAGACCCGCGCGCTTCAGCCGGGTCTGTGCGTAGTCGAGTTGCTCCGATGACAGCGTGACGCCCGTGACGTGTGCGTCGAAGTCTCGGGCTGCCACCTCCGCCAGTCCACCCCAGCCGCAGCCGATCTCCAGTACGCGCGAGCCGGCTGCGACCCCCGCTTCGCGCAGCGCGCGGCGCAGCTTCGCTTGCTGAGCCTCCGCCATCGGTCGGCTGCGGTCACCCTCGAACCATGCGCTCGAGTAGTTCATCGTCTCGTCGAGCCAGAGCTTGTAGAAGCTGTTGCCCAGGTCGTAATGCGCGTGGATGTTCTTTCGGCTTCCCGAGCGTGAATTGCGGTTCAACAGATGGCGTGCGCGGTACACCAGTGCGCCCCACCAGGTGCCATAGATCACGGACTCGATCTCGTCACGGTTGGCGATGAAGAGCCTCAGCAGGGCAGCCAGGTCGGGCGTGCTCCAGTCGCCGTCGATGTAGCTCTCTGCAAAACCGATATCGCCTCGCTTCAGCGCGGCGCCGCAGACATTCCAGTTGCGCAGACGGATCGCAGCGCGCGTGTCGACGTGCTCGTGCATCTCGCCGAAGCGCGCGCTGCTGCCATCGGGCAGTTGCACGTCCAACTGGCCATGGCGCAATTTCGTGAGGAGTGCGAACACGGCGCGTGCGGATGCCGGTGCCGATCTGGGCAATGAAGACGCAAGCTCGGCCTGCGAAGCGGGGGCGGTTCGGGTGGTGGTGTTCATCGGTCGGTCAGCGGCTGACGAAGGCACGAGGCGGGAGAGGTTTGCCAAAGAAAGGCACTCGCTTGAGCCAGAGCCGCAGCGCCTGCCAGTGGATTCGCGCAATCACGCCGAAGCCCATCAAGGGCATGCCCCAGAAGGCTCGCCGAAGGCTTGCAGCGGTGAGCGGCACAAGTGCGCCGCTGACGCTGGTCTGCAGCAGCGGGCCTTCGGCATCGTCGTGGTCGATGCGTGCGACCACCTGCTCGATCGCGTCCGGGTGGGCGCGTGCACCCGTGCCCGCAGGATGCGGCGTGCGCAGGAAACGAAAGCGGTAGGTTCCGGACGTGGCGCAGAACGGGGAGACATGAAACACCTTGGCTGCGGTCAGTTCACGGCCCCAGCCCAGGCGCTCGCCATGCAGCAGGTAGCAATGGCGCTCGCCGAAGGTGTTGTTGACCTCGGCCACGATGGCCGCCAGCGAACCGTCGCGGCGGTGCGCGTACCAGAAGCTCACCGGCTTGAACACGTAGCCCAGCACGCGCGGGTAAGTTTGCAGCCAGACTTCGCCGTCGGCGTCGCGCAGTCCTTCGGCGGCGAGCAGTTCGTCGAGCCAAGCCAGCGCGTCGGCGCGACCGTCGCCGTGGTCGGCGTCGTGGAAGCTCAAGACACCGAAACGATTGCGCGCCAGCACGGCGCAAGGCTGGCGGGCGAGGCTGCGCATCGGCAGCATCAGGAAATACGTCGGGTAGGCGAAGCGATGAGTCGTCGGGCGCAGGCGTGCGTGGCGTACCGTGCCGAAGGCGATCAGCGCGCGAGCGGTTCCGGGTGTCGTCGTCACGTCGCCCACCTGATCAGGCTGCCTGCCGCTCGGCCGGCACGCGGTTCGACGCGATCACGGCAGCCGCCACCGCCAGGCCGGATTTCAGCCCGTCCTCGTGGAAACCATAGCCGGTCCATGCCCCGCAGAACCAGCGGTGATGACGGCCCTGGATCTGCGGCAGGCGCCGTTGAGCGTCGATGGCCGCGGCATCGAACACCGGATGGGCGTAGTCGTACTCGCCGAGCACGCTGCCCGCGAGTGGCTCGCGAGTCGGATTCAACGAGACCACCACTGGCTGCGCGAAGGGCAGGGGTTGCAGTCGGTTCAACAGGTAGTGCAGGCAGACGCCGGCGCGCTCGCGCGAATCGGAAGCGGCCCGCTCGTAGTTCCAGGCGGCCCAGGCCAGTCGACGCGAGGGCAGTACCGATACGTCGGTGTGCAGCACCGCGCGATTGGCGTGGTAGCGGATCGCGCCGAGTACGGCCTCTTCTTCGGGTGTGGCATCGGCGAGCAGCGCCAGCGCCTGGTCGCTGTGACAGGCGAATACGACCTCGTCGAAACGTTCGCTGCCGGCACTGCTTTGGACCAACAGACCGCCCGCATGTCGTTGCACGCGATGGACCGGCGTGCACAGGCGCGCGTCGGGCAGGCGCTTGAGCATGGCCCTCACGTAATGCTTGGCGCCGCCTCGGACCGTGTGCCACTGCGGCCGGTCGCTCACCTGCATCAGCCCGTGGTTGTGGCAGAAGCGGATCATGGTGGCGATCGGGAAACGCAGCATCTGGCCGGTCGGACAGGACCAGATGCAGCCGATCATCGGCAGGAAGTACCAGTCGCGGAACTCATTCCCGAATCGATGCGCGTCGAGAAACTCGCCGATCGGCTGCGCGAGTTGCTGCTCATCGCCTCGCTGCGCGATGGCCGTGCACGTGCGGTTGAAGCGGAGAATCTCGGCGAGCATGCGCCAGAAGCGCGGGCGCAGCAGGTTGGCGCGCTGTGCGAACACGGTGTTGAGGTCGCAGCCGCTCCATTCGAGCGCCCCTCCGTCCGCGCTAGGCACCTTGACCGAGAACGACATGTCCGACTTCGCCGTCTCGACGCC
>JFJP01039186.1_pt1 | contig 14247 bp, 6 predicted proteins | sample 431651 | NCBI WGS metagenome assembly JFJP01 (sample SAMN02602958, study PRJNA72255) | Microbial mat metagenome, whole genome shotgun sequencing project. | biome: fresh water; feature: sink hole; material: water; isolation source: purple microbial (photo- and chemosynthetic) mats found in... | reverse complement strand
ATGATACTTTGCTTTTCAACCTTAAGGAGGATATCGGTGAAAAAAACGATCTCTCAAAAACCGAATATGCAAAAATAGCAGAAATGTCTGCTAAGATTCAGGAATTCCGGAAATCGCTGGAAAATGTGCCTCCGGGGCTGATCATGAACGACCGGTCGGCTGAAGAAGCTACGAATAAGGCCAGAAAAACCCTCGTTGAGCAGGCAGTCAGCCAGGGAATGAAACCAAAAGGAGGAATTTGATATGAAGGGAATGAATTTCAGATTTCTCATTAACCTTGCTCAAATGAAAAACAAACTGTCCACTTTGATCTTATTCTGGGATTTTCTTTTACTGCCGTGTTTTATCCTGAATGCAAATGATAGTCAAGTAGATAATAACAAGAGGAAAATTTATTTTCAGGCAGAAAGCCCTCAGCAATCTTTTGGTTTTAATAAATTAAATGAGAACGGACTCTTCATCTTTGAGAAAGATCCTGGAAAGGCTGATGTAATTGTTGCTGCAACAATTGAATTGTGCAAGAGGATTAATTTAATTGAAGAATTTTCCGCCATCAAACCGGAAGGCTTTTCAATAAAGAAATTGCCCGGCAATAAAATAGGTATAGTTGCCTCAGACCAGACCGGAGCAATGTATGGAATAATGGATTTTGCCGCACAAATACAAATGGGCAAAACACTTCATTCAGTCGAGGAAAAAACCGTAACTCCGGCCTTGGGGTTTAGGGGGATCAAATTCAATTTACCATGGGATTCGTACCGAACCGATGCCAGTTTGCAAATTCACGAGAAGACCATTCGTGATTTAAAATACTGGGAAGCCTTTTTAAACATGATGGCTGAGAACCAGTTTAATGCATTAACCCTTTGGAATCTGCACCCTTTTTCGTTCATGATCAGGGCGAAAAATTTCCCGGAGGCCTGTCCATATAACGATACCGAATTAAAACAATGGCACGACTTCTGGACCCGCCTTTTTAAAATGGCTGCCGATAGAGGAATCAAGACCTATATTTTCAATTGGAACATCATGGTTTCCGATGAATTTGCAAAAAAATACGGTCTGGCTGATTATTGCCTTGATACGTATGAAGGAAAGAAATATATTGGTAAGGGCGATTATTCGCCAATCATTCAGCAGTATACCCGCGAGAGTTTAGCCCAATTAATTGAGGAATACCCCGATCTTACCGGAATTGGTGCCAGTCAGAACGAACGCATGGAAGGAGTTGACGAACAGGTTTGGCAGGATTGGATTGTTGACACCTATTTCGAAGTTATTCACAATGCAAACAGGAAAGTGGATTTTATCATCAGGGCACATACCCACCCGGCTCCTGCACTGACCCGAAAGGCTGTTGAGCTTAATGCAGACAAGCTGGGGAATGTTTTAATGGATGTTAAGTTTAATTGGTCGCATTCACATGCAACTCCCGACCTGATGTATATTCATGGCGGATCGAAATCAAAGGAACTTTGGGAGCCAGCGCCTAAAAATTATAAAATGGTTTACACCATGCGAAACGAAGATTTCTTTGTCCTGCGCTGGGGTGAACCCGATTTTATCAGGGAAGTCATCAAGCGAAACTCTCAGGAATTCGTAGGCGGTTATCTGATTGGATCTGAAACCTACATCCCCGGGATAGAATATATTACAAAACCAGGAAAGCATTTAACCTGGGAATATGCATTCGAAAAACAATGGCTGTTTTATGAGGTATGGGGAAAACTAATGTACAATTCCACAATAAAGGATGAGGTTTTTGCCAATTCATTTAACCGGAAATATGGAATCGCCTTTGGAAATAAGCTGGTTGAAGCCCATAAACTTGCTGATAAAATGCCCTTGAAACTGGCATCGTTTTACTCTTCATCGTGGGATTTTACCTTGTATTCCGAGGGATTTATCGGGAATGCCCCAGCCGGAAAAATGAATAGTTACGATTGTATTTCACCATTCATTTCAGTAAACGAGATTATAGAAACAACAACACTTGATTCAAACCTGGTTTCAATAAGCGATTTTGTTTCGGGAAATTATTATGGCCTGCATAAAATAACACCACTGGAACTGGCCGCTGAACTTGAAAAAAACAGCAATAAAGCACTTGATATTCTTCAGGAAATCTCGACGGAAAATCCGACTCTGGTTCACGAAATTGATGACATCAGGACATGGGCTTATCTTGGATTGTATTTCAGCGAAAAGCTGAAAGGTGGAACGTCCTTGCAGCAGTACCGGGTTTCGGGCAATGCCAAAAAACAGCAGGAAAGCATTGTGTACCTCGAAAAAGCCCTTTATTACTGGGTAAAAGTGGCGGACATTACCAGCAAATACATGGATGAGATATCGTTGACACATTTGAATCCGAGATATGTGAGCAGTTGCAACGTAAGACCCCTGGTAAAATTCTCGTGGGCTAACCTCACAACTGAAGTCATAAATGATATTGAGATAGCAAAAACCTCCAAACCATTTGAAAACAGTTCAGGTAAATGATTTGGAGATCAAAAAATGTTGCCGGTTTTTTAGTTCATTATCACGCGCGAAAATCAATAAATTTATTTAAAAGTTAGGCATAAGAACTATGAAAATTATATCCGTAAAACCAGCAATTCTGACCTTTCTCTTTACTTTTTTTTCCTGCTTTCAACTGGCTTCACAAGCTAAAACGATTGTTACAATCAAGGGTGATGATTTTTATATTAATAATGAAATAACCCTAAATGGAAGGAGCATTGACGGGATTTCGATCGAAGGGCTTCTTCCTAATTCAAGAATGGTCCAGGGAATTTTCGATGATCTGAATCCTGAAACCCAATCTCTGTGGAAATACCCGGATACACATGAATGGGATGCAAACCGGAATACCAGCGAGTTTATTGCCGCAATGCCCGAATGGAGGAAAAACGGATTGCTGGCATTCACCCTTAATATCCAGGGCGGAAGCCCTACCGGCTATGGAAATAAAGGCTGGATTAATCCCGGTTTTCACAAGGATGGCCAACCTATGGAGGCTTATTTTGAGCGGTTGGAACGAATTGTAACCAGAGCTGATGAGCTGGGTATGGCTGTAATTCTGGGTGTATTTTATTTTGGACAGGATGAACATCTCGAAAATGAAGAGGCAGTTAAAAATGCTTTGATAAATACCGTTGACTGGCTGTTCTCAAAAGGATTCCGAAATGTAATCATCGAGATTAATAACGAATGTAACATTAAATCATACGACCACGAAATTCTGAAACCGGAACGGGTGCATGAGTTGATAGAACTGGCAAAAAGCAAACAACATCCTGTTTCGGGTTACAGCCTTTACGTAGGCACCAGTTATGGCGGCGGGCACATCCCTCATCCCAATGTGGTTAAGGTCTCTGACTTTCTGTTGCTACATGGAAATGGAGTTTCCAACCCTGAGGACATTACTAAAATGGTTGAGGAAACCCGTAAAGTTGATGGCTATCATTCCATGCCCGTTCTTTTCAACGAAGATGACCATTTTGATTTCGATAAACCGGTAAATAATATGCTTAACGCATTCAGAGCAGGAGCATCCTGGGGCTTTTTTGATTTCAGGAAGAGAGGGGAAACACTGGCCGAAATGGATTCGTCTTTTTCGGAAGGCTATCAAAGTATACCTGTCGACTGGGGTATCAATTCCCATCGGAAAAAAGACTTTTTCGGACTCCTTAGAAAAATCTCGGGAATTAAGGAAGGTGTCGAGTCCCTTACAGTACCCGGGTTTATGGAGTACGTGTATAAGCAGATCGACACGGTATCATTAAAGATTTTCATTAAAAATCCTGAACGATTCAATGAAAAAGAGACCTATCCGGTTATCGTTTTTTTCTTTGGCGGGGGATGGAATTCGGGTGATATCAAACAGTTCAAACCTCATGCAGAATATTTTTCATCCCGCGGGATGATCGCTGTATTAGCCGATTATCGGGTAAGAAACCGACACCATACCACCCCGTTTGAGGCAGTGTCCGATGCGAAATCGGTAATCAGATACCTGCGTCAGAATTCGGAATTTTTGCGAATTGACACTTCAAAAATAGTGGCGTCCGGAGGTTCAGCCGGTGGACACCTGGCAGCGGCAACAGCAACTGTGCCCGGACTCAACGATTCCAGGGACGACCTGAAAATTAATGCGAAACCCAATGCACTGGTTCTCTTTAACCCTGTTTTTGACAACGGCCCAACAGGCTATGGTTACGATCGGATCGGGGAGCGATATCCTGAAATTTCTCCCCTGCACAATAGTCAGAATAACACCCCGCCAACTATTGTTTTCCTGGGAACTAAGGATGATCTTATTCCTGTGAAAACGGCTAGGCTGTATAAGCGAAAAATGGAAAAATCCGGCGGCCGCTGTGATTTGTTTTTATACAAGGATCAGAAACACGGATTCTTTAACTATCGGGAGGACAGCAAAAACGAGAACAGGTTTTTTAAGGAAACAATAGCTCAGACAGACCATTTTCTTGAATCCCTGGGTAATGTAACCGGACAACCTTCATTGTTAGCTCACTGAAAATTACCCTGTTTGTGAAAAGCAATTAAGTCAAATAAAAAATGAGCATGAGTAAAAAACTGTTTTCTGCAGGGCCTGTTTATCTGGTAATAGCATTCCTCTTTTTTTATAGAATCGCTGACGCGCAGGTTTGTTTTACTGGGGAGAATTCCGAGATTGTAATTGAAATGGAATCAGCTCCTTATTTAAATGGTTGGACAATGGCTGATACATTTGTCAGCGGGCAGAAAATACAATACCTGAGCTGGAACGGAAACAACTTTTTTAAAGCACCTGGAAATCAGTTGCTGGAATTTAAAATAAAAATTGAAATTCCTGGGAACTATCGATTTTCCTGGCATAGTAAGGTTGGGTATGGTGAATCAAATACGGAACACAATGACAGTTGGCTCAGAATTCCTGATGCTTCTGACTTTTATGGCAATAAAGATGGCCATATCGTTCATCCCAAAGGGATTTGCTTAGATGACTGTCCAAATGGGGCAGGGGCCGATGGCTGGTTTAAAATCTACAGCAGCGGAACTACTGAATGGACATGGTCAACCCGCACAAGTGATAATGATGCCCATCTGATTTACGCGAGATTTGATAAGCCGGGAACTTACACGGTTCAAGTTTCGGCCCGGTCAAACGGACATTTTCTGGACAGATTTGTTTTATACAAAGAAACAATCGGAGTATATTATGGAAGCAATAGCCAGAAAGTGATTTTTGCTGTGAAAGAGCTGGAAAATGTTTTAATCAAGCGTGGATTTTCAGCCGAGCTTGCAAGTCGCGAAGACGCTGATATAATCATTTGTCAGGCATCGACCGAAATCAAAACTGACAAGGTAAATGAAGAGTTTGTCAATAACGAATTTCAACTAAGGCCTGAAGGCTTCATCATTTCTAAGGGTGATGATGAAAAAATCCGGTTGGTTGGAGCCGATGAGGCAGGTTTGATGTACGGTTTACTCGAATTAGCCGAGCAGATCAAATTGTTTGGAATGGATGGGGTAAAGCCAACAAATCAGAATCCACACATGGAAATCAGAGGTGTCAAATTCAATATACCTCTGGATGTCCGCACTCCCAGCTATACCGATATGAGCGATGCTGGTCAACAGAATATTGCGGAAATGTGGAATTACGATTTTTGGGAAGAAATGATTGACAAACTCGCCCTAAATCGCTATAATCTCATTTCGCTTTGGAGTTTACACCCTTTTCCATCCTTGATAAAAGTACCTGAATACCCGGAGATTGCGCTAAATGATGTTAAGCGCTCAGTTACAAAGTTTGATGAATATTACAGCACAAGGGCTACCGGCTATGACGCTCCGGAAATTGTTCAAAACACTGAGACTCTTCTGGAAATATCAATCGACGAAAAAATCGCATTTTGGAGAAAAGTAATGTCATACGCAAAAGAGCGAAACATCGTTTTTTATATCATGACCTGGAATATTTACACCTACGGCATTGATGGCAAATATGGCATAACCGATGATATGGACAACGAAACAACCAAAGATTATTATCGCAAATGCGTAAAACAACTGTTCCTCACCTACCCCGATCTGGCAGGAATAGGGGTGACAACCGGTGAAAATATGGGCAAAGGCAAAGAAGGGTTTGAGGCAAAGGAGGATTGGATTTTCGATACCTATGGCCAGGGCTTAATTGATGTTTCAAAGATTGATCCAGATCGGGAAATCACTTTTGTTCATCGGCAGCACGAAGCCGGTACAGAATATATAGCAAAGAAGTTCGGCAAGTTATCGGAAAATGGCAATATCGATTTCGTATATAGTTTCAAATATGCACAGGCCCATGTCTTAAGTTCAACGAAACAGTCCTTTCACAGGAAGTTTGTCGGTGAACTCGACGGACACAAGACTCTCTGGACGTTGCGCAACGATGATAATTACTATTTCCGTTGGGGAGCGCCCGATTTTGTTCGCGAATTCATAAAAAACATTCCTTATGAGGTTTCAAAAGGCTACTACTACGGATCTGATCAATATGTTTGGGGGCGTGAATTCCTGAGTCTGGACCCGGAAATCCCCCGACAGCTTGAAATTTCCAAACACTGGTATAGTTGGTTGCTGTGGGGGAGGCTGGGTTATGACCCTGAAATCTCAAACGAGCGATTTACCGTGATAATTCAGGCTCGGTTCGAGGAAACCGATGCGGGAGTATTATTTGGGGCATGGCAGGAAGCTTCTATGATATATCCCGTTACAACAGGTTTTCATTGGGGCGATGTTGACTACAAATGGTATATTGAGGGTTGCAGAAGCAGGCCGGAGCCGGCTCAGACAGAATCAGGATTTCACGATGTTAACCGCTTTATTTCCCTGCCTCCTCATAAGGAAACAGGCTACCAATCAATACCCGATTATGTTAACTCCTGCCGGGAAAAAAAACCATCCGGCCTGATCAGCCCGATTAAGGTTTCCGAAATTCTTCATGGTCATGCCGATAGCGCACTGTTATTGGTAAAAACCATCGAAACAAAGGGCAATAAAGAGCTGATGCTCACGATAAATGATATTCAATCAATGGCATATCTGGGAAAATACTATGCACATAAAATTTGCGGTGCGACCCATTTGGCCTTGTACCGTGAGGTAAAAGAAAAGTCTAACCATGACAAGGCTATTATAGAGCTAACCGCTGCGCTGGAATATTGGAAGCTTTACACAACTTCAGCTATGAAACAGTATAATAATCCTTTATGGACTAACCGGGTCGGGTATGTTGATTGGGTAAAATTAACAGAAGAAGTCAGCAATGATATCGAAATTGCAAAAAAGTTGAAATGATTCTTATTAGCCAAAGATTTGTTTTTAAATTGTGTTTGCACTTTACAAAACACCATCAAAAAGTTAAAGAATTCACTTCAATTGATTTAATATCCTTATTTTGTCAACTCATTTTTTAGTCCAATTAGATTTGCCCGCATGGATCTCTATCTAAATAAACCCATAGCATTCTCTGTAATGGCAAAACCCATAGGTTCAATCTGCAACCTGAACTGTACCTATTGCTATTATCTTGAGAAACAGAAATTATATTCTTCAACTTCCGACTACCGGATTAGAGAGCCTTTATTGGAGAAGTTTATCAAAGACTATATTGAAGCTCAGCAGGTTCCTTCGGTTAGTTTTGTCTGGCAGGGCGGGGAACCCAGCCTGCTGGGAATCGATTTTTTCAGAAAAGTGATTGACCTGCAGCAAAAACACGCAGGGAAAAAGAAGATTGAGAACTCCTTTCAAACCAATGGAACACGCCTGGACGACGAATGGTGCCGGTTTTTTAAGGAAAATAATTTTCTTATCGGTATTTCCATCGACGGACCGGAATTTATTCACAACCGTTACCGTGTCTATAAAAACGGCCAGCCTTCTTTTTCGGATGTGATGAAGGGTATCGATCTGCTTCGCAAGCATAAGGTTGAGTTCAATACACTTTCTGTGGTTCATCGGCACAATTCCCAATATCCCCTTGAAGTATATCGTTTCCTGAAAGAAATCGGCAGCGGGTTTATCCAGTTTATCCCTATTGTTGAGAGGGAAACTCTTGCTGAGCCAAAAGACGGTGTGCGCTTAGTGCCACCGGGTGTTCAATCCGATGTGCGGGTTACCGAATGGTCTGTTTTGCCCGAGGATTTTGGCCGGTTTCTGACAACAATTTTTGATGAATGGGTTCGAAAGGATGTGGGCCGGTATTACGTTCAGGTGTTTGATGTTTCTCTGGCTAACTGGGTGAATGAAGCTCCCGGCCTGTGCGTCTTCAGCGAGACATGTGGCAATGCTGTAGTGCTGGAACATAATGGGGATATTTATTCCTGCGACCATTTTGTGTATCCCGAATTTAAGCTTGGAAACATCCTTGAAAAATCACTTGTGGGTATGATGCAAAGTCCGGAGCAATACAAATTTGGTTCGGACAAGCTTGAAAAACTCCCCCGATATTGTGTTGAATGCGATTACCGCTTTGCCTGTCATGGCGAGTGCCCGAAGCATCGGTTTGACTATGCTCCCGACGGCGAATATGGCTTGAATTACCTCTGCAAAGCCTATAAAATGTTTTTTAGCCATGTGCATCCCTATATGCAGTTCATGGGAGACGAACTTTCGAAAAAACGGGCCCCTGCAAATGTGATGAAGTGGACAAAAAAAGCAGACGACCAAAAGGCCGGAGTTGTAACGGTTCCCCAAAAGAAAATAGAACGCAACGATCCCTGCCCCTGTGGAAGTGGTAAAAAATTCAAGAACTGTTGTTACGACAGGTTGGGATTTTTAGCGGGATGAAAAACCATTGTGCTTTTGAACTGTGTTTTCAGCAAATAAGTACTGTTAATATTTACCTAATCGCATTGGTTTTGCTGGTTTCCCCTGAAAATTCCGGCAGGGAAAATTTAAAACTGCTTCCTCTGCCCACTTCGCTCTCAACCCAGATTTCACCTCCATGTTTTTCAACCAAATCCTTGCAAAGCAATAACCCAAAACCAGATCCTTTTTCATCAGCTGTTCCGATGGTGGAATTAAAGCGGTAGATATCAAATAAGCCGGATGCAATATTTTGTTCAATGCCTACGCCATTGTCTTTTACTGTAATGATTACAGACAATTCGGCTTTTTCAGCCAATATTTCAATTCGCCCCCCTGTATTTGTGAATTTTATTGCGTTGGCAACGAGATTACGAAGAATCGTACTTATCATATTCTTATCTGCATACAGGAGGATTTCCTCTTGGGAATTATAACTGATTGTAATGTTTTTACCTCTTGAATTTGGCGTTAAAGATTCTCTCATTTCTTCTGCCAGAGCTGAGAAACTGAGGAACTGAGGCTCAAACGGGAGCTTATCGGAGTGTGCTCTTGCCCAGCTTAGCAAATCCTCCAATAAAATAAAGGTGCTTTTCACGGATCCAAGAACTAAAGTAAGCTGTTTCTCAATTTTTTCTTTGCTGTAATTGTTGATATTCTCTATAAGGAGTTCCAAAAAGCCAAGTATGGAGTTAAAAGGACTCTTTAAATCGTGTGCAAGGATCGATATCAGGAGATTCTTATCAATATTGGCCTGGATCAGTTGATTTTCGATTTCTTTACGCTCTGTAAGATCGGTATGCGTTCCTATCATCCGCAAGGGTTTGTTGAATTTGTCATGTGAAATAATTTTGCCACGGGCCAAGATCCAAACATAAGAACCGTTTTTGCATAAAACCCGATGAAGGCTATAATAGCAAGATGTTTTTCCATTTATATGATCCTGAACATCCTCTTTGCATTTTTGAATATCTTCGGGGTGTACTCTTTTGCTCCACTCATCAAGCCGATTTGAGATTTCATTCTCCTCATAGCCTAACATGCGCTTCCATTGTTTGGAAAAGTAAACTGCATTGGTTTCCAGGTTCCAGTCCCATAAGCCATCATTGGCTCCTTCGACAGCAAACTTCCATCGCTCTTCAGTTTCTTTTAGTTCGGCTGTTAATTCAGCTGCAATACGCTGCGCATGGTAAGTTGTGTTCAAAATCGAAATTGAAAGAAAAAACAATAAAATGCTTAATGCAATGCCGGTAAACAGAACTATTGCTTCATCGCTTCGGGCAAATGAATACTGTTCCCTGGTCTGGGTGAAAATCAACAACCATTTTGTGCCGTTAAAATCAATGGAGAGTGAATTTTTTAGGGGTTGAGGGCCGTGGTAACCAGCCGGAGTGCCTGTCCTGCTGTCAAAAAGCAAGCCGCTTTCCGATATTGAATCATTTGCATATATCTGTAGATGAATCTGTTCCCTCTCATTTTTGTTCCATCGACCTGAAATTCCCTTCAGCAAATCGTTCATGCGGTACGGACTGTAAACCCATCCCCGTATTGCTTTGCGCCGTTGATCAACCGTGTTGACAGGCAATCCGTTTTGATATACAGGGACATACATTAATGTCCCGGCCTGCACATCCTCATCTGTTTCCTGCACCAAGGTTACCTTTCCCGAAAGGATTGCCATGTCTGAATCGCGGGCAAGCTCCATTGCCTTTCTTCGAACAGGCTCTGAAAACATATCATAACCGAATGCACGAAGGTTGAGGCCCGAAAGGGGCTCAAGATAAATAATGGATGTGTAAATATCTCTGTTGCCCAAGGGCTTAACAGTGTAATTTGGAAAGCCCTCCCGGCGGATGTTCTCAATATGCTGTTTTAACTGATCTTTAGGAATAATGTATGAATAACCAACTCCCTGAATGCCCGGTAAATCCTCTTTAACCTTTGCCCGACCGTTAAATATTTCCCATTCTTTTCGTGTTACGGTGTCCGAGACTGCAAATAGCGAGGAACCCGTTTGTAATAACTGGGCATGCGCATGAAGCCTGGTTTTGATTGTTATTTGTATCTCATTGCAGACCAGATTGAATTCGTGATTTGCACGAGCCAAAGCATTTTGTTGAGTATTCCGCGTAGCGATTAGGGTAATAACCAAACCGCCTATTAAAATGATTATTGATAGGAAAGCCTTTCGAAATGTTGTATTCATAATGAAATTCAGCATGTTGAGAAAGTGAGACCCGAAAATGTTAAAGTTGCTTAACTCGTAGGAGTGAAATGAAAAACGCAATGTAGCCAATTAAACAACGTGCAAAAGATTAATCGCATGTTATTAAAACATGTTCATGGCACCTGGATGGTGATAAAGCAGAATAAAGACCAAAATTCTGGCTGAATTGCTAATCCGCAACTACCACATCGTTTTTTGTGAATGTTGAAATTTTCAAAATTCGAATCAAATATTTTGCGGGCTGATAAAAACTACCTACTTTAGAAGTCCATTATTTATTCTATTTGATAGAAGCAATCTACATAGAAGGCACTCGTAAAACGCCATCCATTTCGCTCGATCCCAAAGGGATAATCAAAATTGAAGGGCGATCGATACCTGAAGACGCCGAATTGTTTTTTCAGGGTGTGTCGAGTTGGATGGAGAGTTATGTTGGTTCCAACACCGGATCCACCAGGATTGACCTTGCTTTTGAATACCTTAACAGCGGTACATCGAAAGTCGTGCTGCAGATGCTTAAATCGTTGAAGGATCTTGTGGCCTCCGGACATAAACTGTCGATAAACTGGTATTATGAGGAAGGCGATGACGATATCCTTGAAAGAGGGGAGTATTATGCATCAATCCTGGGACTGCCCATCAGTTTTATTGAAGTAGAGTAGGTTTTGCCGCTGTTTGCAAATAATCTGATTTTTGCACTTGAATTTCTGAAATAATTGTTTGCCTAATAATATCGACTGTTCCAACAAAAAAAGTTTGTTGGCAACCCCTTTAAAAAACCCTCACCAAATGAAAAGATTTTCTTTACGTCACGAAACCCGGTTCTTCCCCGTTTTATTATGGATCGCAATAAGCATAGGTATGAGCGCATGCACAATTCCCGTTGAAGAAGAAAAAGGAGTTAATCACCCGGAATGGATTCTGGATGCCTCTTTGTACGAGGTAAATATCCGCCAATTTACCCCGGAAGGTACTTTTAATGCTTTCTCGGAGCATCTGGAGAGCTTAAAGGAAATGGGCGTGGATATTATCTGGCTCATGCCGGTGAACCCTATTGGCGAAAAGAACAGGAAAGGACCTTTGGGTAGCTACTATTCGGTAAAGGATTATTATGCCGTTAATCCGGAGTTTGGAACCATGGAGGATTTTAAATCACTGGTTGCAAAAGCACATGATAATGAAATCAGGGTTATTATTGATTGGGTTCCCAATCATTCTGCCTGGGATAACCCATTGGCAACAGAACATCCTGAGTATTACATGAAAGATTCCACAGGTAACTTCAAAAGCCCTTTCGATTGGACTGATGTTATTCAGTTCGATTATGATCAACCCGGGCTACGACAATATATGATTGATGCATTGAAGTTTTGGCTCACGGAAACCGATATCGATGGATTCCGTTTCGATGTTGCCCACATGATTCCTGTTAGCTTCTGGAATACGGTCCGCCCGGCTTTGTATGAGGTGAAGGAAGTTTTTATGCTTGCAGAATCCGACCAACCCATTCTTAATAAGGAAGCTTTCGACGCTACCTACGACTGGAAACTGCACCATATCATGAACATGGTAGCCAAGGGGCAGATGGATGTTAAAAACATTGATATGCATTTTACCTATGTCGATTCTACATATCCTCCCAATTCCATTCTTATGGAGTTCACCTCCAATCATGACGAGAATTCATGGAACGGAACTGAATATGAAAGACTCGGTGATGCGGTAAAAGCTTTTGCTGTTTTCACCTATACCATTCCGGGTATGCCCCTGATCTATAACGGGCAGGAAGTCTGCATGAATAAACGCTTGCGCTTTTTCGATCGCGACACAATCGATTGGATCGAGTGTGACATGCGTGAATTTTATACTACCCTGAACAAGCTTAAGTCCGACAATCAAGCCCTTTTTGCGGGTTCTTCCGGAGGAAAAATGACACGCGTCCACGGGAATGACGATTCGCGAATATTTGCCTTCACAAGGGAAACAGACAGGAACAAATTGTATGTAATCCTCAATTTCTCTGCGGAGCCTATCGATTTTATCCCGGAAAACGAAAATAACAGCGGACTCTATACCGATGCTTTCACAGGAGAATTACTTAACCTTACCTCCGATGAGCCGATAGCTCTTAAAGCCTGGGATTATAAAGTGTATTTGTCTGAGGAGTAAGCTTGGCTTCGGTCGATTCTGTTTGGGCATGCTGGCTTCGACGGTCTGGCTTCGGCAGGCTCAGCCAGCGGGTTGTCGCAATAACACGGGTGAATTACTTTTCCAGAATCTCTGCGAATTTTTTCCAAATTGCGAGGTGGAATTCATAGCCGTTTGCTTTTTCAATTGCTGTGCGCAGCGAAAAGGGTGTTCCTGAAGAACTTGACTTGTAGCTGTTATCAAAGTGATAAATATCCGGGACCTCAGGATGAAACTGAAAGCCAATTACATTCGGGTATTTTACATGCTCCAGGGCTTCAATTATTTTGCCGTCGGTTGAGGAGGCAGCTACCTTCAGATTCAAACCTGTTTTTTCTGCTGCCTGGTGGTGGGAACTTACTACCCCCGGCAGTTGGTCTGCTTTTGCAAGTCCATGTTTCACAATCCAGCTCTTATCCAATATTTTAATAGGATGGATGTTTCCCCAGAATAGGCTGGCGGTGTCGGGGATGTTATTCGAATAGTTACGGTGGAGGCTTGTTGACGGCTGGCTGAGAATATCCTCAACATACTGTTTCTTGTATACTTCCAGAGGAATATCCTGAATGAGGGTTCCTCCGGTTGCCACGTTCATGGTCTGCATACCGAGACAAAACCCGACAACCATATATTCCGGATTCTCTTCGAGTAGGGGCACGAACTTTTCATCCTGAAATCCCCCTAAAAGATGAAAAAGAAAAGATGCTTCAAAGTAGTGACGGTAAGGATCATAAATATCGGTCAGAGTGCTGGTTTTTTCTCCATATATGGAAGGAGGAATATCCGGTCCGCCGAAGAAGATTATTCCTGAGCTTTCATTGAAAAGCTTTTCAAAGACGGGGCTGCAGGGGTTGTTTTCATATAGATGATCCGGTTCAAGACTCAGATCGGCTTTTTCGAGAACAATGGAGAGATCGTTTTCCCGGATATATTTTTCGGACGTGGAATAGTCGTAGTTTTCCTCAGCGAAATACACTCCT